>Ga0075433_10000094_pt1 | contig 41881 bp, 40 predicted proteins | sample RhiMethybrSRZTD2_FD_75299 | JGI IMG/M metagenome (GOLD analysis project Ga0075433, IMG submission 75299) | Populus rhizosphere microbial communities from Tennessee, USA - Rhizosphere MetaG P. TD hybrid SRZTD2 | ecosystem: Host-associated > Plants > Roots > Rhizosphere > Soil | place: USA... | reverse complement strand
TGGGGGTCCGTAACCCCCTGAATGTAGTAGATGGGAAAATACTAACCCCCCCGACACAGCCCGCCCTATACTACGTAGCCAATAGGGAGAAAGGCTTTTAATATGGCGTTCTTCCGCAAGTCTCCGGAAATCTTCGGCCTCGACATCGGGTCGAGCGGTGTGAAGGCCGTCCATGTCAAGGAGTCGGGCGGGTCCCACACGCTCACCTCACTGGGGGTCGCGCCCCTCCCTCCCGATGCCATCACTGATGGCACCATCAAGGACCCGACCACCGTGGTCGAGGCCATCAGGAGCGCCGTCTCCCGGGCGGGACTCAAAGGCACGAGCTGCGCGATCGCGGTCTGCGGCCGGGAGCTGATCATCAAGAAAGTGCAGATTCCGGAGGTACCGGCCAAGGAAGTCGGCGACGTCGTTCAGCTCGAGGCCGAGCACCACGTTCCGTTCGCGATCGACGAGGTCTTCCTCGACTACCAGAGTATCGCCCAGCACAACGGGGTCCTCGACCTGATCCTGGTCGCGGTCAAGAAGTCGAAGGTGCTGGAGTACGCGGCCGTCGTCGAGGAAGCGGGGCTGGTGCCCTCGATTGTCGACGTCGACAGCTTCGCGCTCGGTAACCAGTTCGAGCTGAACTACCCGGGGGACCGTGGCGAGACGGTGGCGCTCATCGACGTCGGCGCCTCGATCATGAAGACCAACGTGGTGCGCGGTGGCGCGACGATCTTCGCCCGCGACATCCCTTTCGGCGGCAACAACTATACGCAAGCCATCGCGCAGCAGCTCAAGATTCCCTTCGAGCAGGCCGAGGCCGCCAAGCTCGGCCGCGACGTCGGCGTCCGCTGGGAGACAGTCGTGCCGGCTCTCGAAGCGGTGTCGCGCGAGCTCTCGCTCGAGGTTCAGCGGACCTTCGACTATTTCGCGTCGACCGCCGAATCCGAGCGTATCGGCAAGATCGTCCTCGCCGGCGGCTGCGCCCAGCTGCCCGGTCTCAGCGACTACTTGTCGTCGAACTGGGGCATCCCAGTCGAGCTCACCAAGCCGTTCCAGCGCATCGCGATCGATCCGGGGTACGCCGACGAGGTCCACGCGGCCGGACCGTCTCTGGCCGTGGCCGTCGGTCTCGCGCTGCGACGGCCCGGAGACAAATCCGCATGATTCGAATCAACCTCGCGCCCGAGCGCGGCCGTCGCCGCGTTGCCGGGTTCAAGGGATTCAAGATCGGCTTGCCGGCGTTCAACCTCGGCATGATGTTCGGGATCGCCTATCTGGCCCTGCTGCTCGGCATCGGCGTCTACTGGTGGGTGCTGGCGACCACGCAGGCGAACCTGACTGCCGACATCGATCGCGCGAACAAGGAGCTCAACAACCTCAAGACCCAGATCGGCCAGGAGACCAAGGTGCGGGACCTGGCCAACGAGCTCCGCAAGCGCGTCGACGTCATCGAGGCGATCACCAAGGCTCCGGGCGAAAAGATCAAGCTCGTCGAGGCCTTCGCCACTGTCGTCCCGAACGATCTCTGGGTGACCGCATTCGAGGAGCGAAGCGGACAGATCAAGGTGACCGGCACGGCGTTCTCGCCAACGGCGATCTCGGATTTCATGTCGAACCTCCGTGCTTCGGGCAAGTTCAAGGACGTCGACCTGGTCGTGACCCGCCGGGACCTCGGCCGGCCGGCCCCGCTGGTGACCTTCGAGGTCACCTGCCGGTACGAAAGCTGACATGCCCCTGCCGCCGATCTTCGACCCGATCGTCAACGCGCCGAGATCGCAGAAGCTCGTCGTCGGGATCATGGGCGCGATCGTCATCGCCGCCGCCGGCTACTTCCTCTTGCTGGCGCCGGCGCAGGCCGAGGTCGCGCAGCTGCGCGCGCAGCTGAGCTCGCTGCAGAGCGAGATCACGCGGAGCAAGGCGATCGTCGCCGACCTTCTGAAATACCGCCGCGAGGTGACCGAGCTCGAGGCACGTCTGAACGCGCTGAAGGACAGGCTCCCGGGTGAGAAGGAGATCCCGACGCTATATCGGTCGCTGTCGGACGCGGCAACGGCGTCGGGACTGAATGTCTCGCTCTTCCAGCCTCGGCCACCCGCGGTGCGGGACTACTACAGCGAGATCCCGATCGCGGTGAACGCCGAGGCCGGCTATCACCAGCTAGGCGAGTTCTTCGAGCGTGTCGCCAAGCTGGCGCGCGTCGTGAACGTCACCGAGATCAAGTTGAGCGGCCTCAACCGGCCGCGCAACCCGGTTCGGGCCGAGCTGGTCCTGGCGACGTACATGTACCGTCCCGTGGGCGCGGCGCCGGCGCCGAAGCCAAGGTGAGGATCAGACACATGCGTGGACACCCGGGAATGCTGACGTCGGTCGGCTTGGCCGTCATGCTGGGCGGGTGTGGGAGCACTCCTCCCTCGCCGCCCCCCAAGCCGCCTGCCGCCCAGCCCGCGGCCGCCGCTACCGAGGCTCCGCCGGCCGAAGTCGCGCCCCAGGTGCCGAAGTACGACGCGAAGGGGCGCCGGGATCCGTTCGAAACTCTCGAGGTCCGTGAGGGCTCGGGCGGGCTCACGGTCGCCGCGACCCGTCTGACCGGCATCGTTCGCAGCAATCGCGTGGCGCTCGCGCTGGTCGAAGCGCCCGATGGCATCGGGTACATCCTCAAACCCGGCGACACGCTCGGGGATGGCCGCCTGTTGGAGATCGGCTCCGACAGCGTGGTGTTCGTGGTGGCGCCGAAGGCCGGAGCGCCGTCAAACCGCGTGGTTCTCAGACTGGCGACAAACTAAATGAACGCTGAAAGACGGATCCCCATCGTGCTGGTGGTGGCAAGCCTCGCGCTGGCGCTCCTGGCTCCAACGGTCTCGTGGGCCCAGGGCGAGCCGGCTCGGCTCAGCGATGTGACGGTGACGCCGCATCCGGATTCCGTCACTGTATACGTGAAGACCTCGCGCGAGCCGCAGTACAAGGCCGATCTGGTGGATTCGCCCAGCCGGCTCGTCATCGATCTGGAGAACACCGTCTACGCGTGGCGCAAGACCCCGCTGAGCGTCGGCAAAGATCCGGTCAAGCAGGTTCGCGGCAGCCAGTATCGTCAGGGCGTCGCCCGCGTGGTCCTCGACTTGAGCCGCAGCGTTGGCTACGCGATCCGCGAGGAGGCCGACGGCCTGGCGATCGTCATTCCGACGGCCGTGCCGCCTGCCGCGGCGGCCGTTGCCGCCGGTGCCGCGGCGGCCGCCACGCCGCCTGCGCAGCAGACGCAGCCCGCGGCGGCGCCGCGTCCCGTACAGATCGCCCAGGCCACCCCGCCGGCCGCGCCACCGGCGCCGCCGGCCACCGCGCCGGCGCCCCCGAACGGCCAGCGCCTGATCTCATTCGATTTCAAGGACGCGGACGTCGTGAACCTCCTCCGTATCCTGGCCGCCGAGAGCAACAAGAACGTCGTGATCGGCGACGACGTCAAGGGAAAGATGTCGATCACCCTGAAGAACGTCCCCTGGGATCTCGCCCTCGACACGATTCTCGAGACCCGCGGCCTGCGCAAGGTGGAAAAGGACGGCGTGCTCCGTATCGTCTCGAACGAGCAGTTGATCAAGGAGCGCGAGGCCGCCGCGCGCGTCGAAGAGGCGCGCATGAAGGCGGAGAGCGACGTCCGGGCCAAGATCGCCGAGGCCCAGCTCAAGGAGCAGGAGGCCATCGACAAGAAGCGGCTGGCCGATCAGGCCGTCGCCGAGCTGCGTGCTCGCGGGCCGCTGCGTGAGGAGACGATCCGACTCTCCTACGCCGATCCCGAAGAAGTCGCCAAGACCCTGCAGGGCATCCTCGGCATTCCGCCGGGTGGCGTCACCGCTCAGATCGCGCCGACGGCCGAGGGCATGCCGCCGATCGCAGCGCCGCCGTTCTCCGCGCTCTACGGCACCGCACCGCAGATCCCGCAGGCCCCGCCTCCCTCCCCGACCGCCGAGGTGCTGGCCAAGGGCATCACGATTCGCGCCTACAAGCCGACGAACTCGATCTTCATCCGCCACTACGAGGCGGACCTCGAGCGAATCAAGACCCTGATCCGTGAGAAGCTCGACGTGCCGCTGCCGCAGGTGAAGATCGAAGCGCGGATGGAGATTCTGGATCGCGACGACTTGTTCGCCATCGGCGTGCAGTGGGGCGGTGGCGGCGTCCTCCAGGCCAACCAGAATTCGATCCTCGTCGGTCGCGGCTTCACCAGCGACCCGAACAACAACCTCGCGTTGCCCGGCGGCGTGAACGTGGCCAACGTGTTCGGCCCGCCGAACGTGCCCGCGGGCTTCCCGAACACGCTGCCGGTCAGCGGCGCGACCGGCCTGCCACTCGGCGGCAACCTGGTCAACCTCCCGATCGGCTCCGTGCTCGGCGGCGGTGTCGTGCCGGCGGGCGCCGGCGGTATCGCATTCGGCTTCACCAGCAGCCGCTACAACGTCAACCTCGCGCTCGAGGCGCTGCGCCTGCTCAGCAAGACGCGGACCCTGGCGCGTCCCGAAGTCGTGACAGTCGAGAACGGAACCGCCTCGATCTCGCTCGGTGAAGAAATTCCGTACGCGACGGTCAGCTCGGCGGGTACGCAGATCCAGTTCAAGGAAGCCGTCCTGCGCCTGGACGTGATTCCTACCGTCATTCGCGAAGGCGACATCACCAAGATCAAGATGAAGGTCACGATCGAGAACAACTCGCGCAGCAATACGACCGTCAACCTCGGCACCACCGCCGGGGCCCCGCCGGTCATCAACAAGCGGCGCGCGCAGACCGAGGTCTTGATCAGAGAAGGCGAGCGGCTGGTCATCGGCGGCGTGACGACGAACCTGGACCAGGACGAGACGCGGAAGATACCGCTCTTCGGCGACATTCCGGTCCTGGGATGGCTGTTCAAGCAGACGGCTTCCCAGACCACGGGCCGCGAGCTGGTCGTGTTCATCACGCCCTCGGTCCTGAAGGTCGATTCGGCGATGGCACCGCCACCGCCCCCGGCCCCGAGAAGGTAAAAGTACAGTAGTCGCGGTGCGCGGGATGTCTCGGTTCCTCGCCGCGGGCGAATCCCACGGCCAGGACGACACCTCTCTCGCCGACTCTGAAAACCTGGTAGCCTGATTGGGCGGCGGTTCGCCCCTCCCGGGCGAATCGCCGGGAAATCCCGATGATCGTCGACGTCAATCTCGGCAGCCGCTCGTATCGGATCGTCGTCGCGTCCGGCGCTCTGCAGAGCGTCGGAGAGCGCTTGCGAGAGCTCCGCCTGGGTAGCCGGGCCGCGCTCGTCAGCGACGCGGGGATCATGCGCCTCTACGGCAAGACCGTGGTCGCCAGTCTCGAGGCCGCCGGGTTCACGGTCACCACGATCGACGTGCCGGAGGGCGAGAGTGCGAAGACGCTGCCGGTCGCCGAGCACTGCTGGGACCAGTTGCTGACGGCCGGTCTGGACAGGACCTCGACGGTGCTGGCCCTCGGCGGCGGCGCCGTGGGTGACGTGGCCGGCTTCGCCGCTGCGACCTACATGCGCGGGATCAACTTCGTGCAGCTGCCGACCACGGTGCTCGCCCAGGTCGATGCCTCGATCGGAGGCAAGACGGCCATCGATCACCCGCTCGGAAAGAACATGATCGGCGCGTTCCACCAGCCGCGCCTCGTCGTGGTCGACCCGGCGGTGGCGCGCACCCTGCCCGAGCGCGAGTTCCGCTCCGGCCTCGCGGAGATCGTCAAGCACGGGATCGTGCTCGACGCCGACTACTTCGCCGAGCTCGAGCGCGACCTCGCGCCGCTCGCCGCGCGCGATCTCGGCGTGCTCGAGCGGATCATCGGCGGCTCGTGTCGGCTCAAGGCGTCGGTCGTCGAGCGCGATGAGCGCGAGGCCGAGCTTCGACACGTGCTCAACTACGGCCACACCATCGGCCACGCGCTCGAAGCGGCCACGGGTTACGTCCGTTACGCCCACGGCGAGGCGGTCGCGCTGGGGATCGTCGCCGAGGCGCGGCTGGCCCGCAGCCTCGGCATCGCCGACGACGACACGACGACTCGGCAGGAGCGCATGCTCGCGACGCTCGGTCTGCCGGTCCGGGCTCCTTCGATCGACGTCGAGCCCATCGTCGCGGCGATGTCGCGCGACAAGAAAGCCAAGGACGGACGCGTGCCGTTCGTGCTGGCGCCCCGCATCGGCACCTTCCGCATCGTCTACGACGTCCCGGCCGCCGACGTTCGCGCGGCGATCGCGTCGCTGGCGTCGTGATGACGGAGCCAGGGTTGACAACGGAAAGTAGTGGTCCGTATAACTCGCTTGGGATGCCCGGAGAGGATCAGTCGATCGTCGGCGCCATCCGCCGGCAGGAAGAGCGGCTGGCTCGGGACCCGGCATCTCTCGCCTTCGCCCAGCTGGCGGATCTCTATCGCAAGGCCGGGCGGGCCCGCGACGCTGTGGCGCTCTGCCGCAACGGGCTCACGCGGTATCCCCACTACACGACCGCGCGACTCATCCTGGCCAAGGCGCTCGTGGCCGACGGTCAGCTCGCCCCGGCGCAGGTCGAGCTCGAGGCGATCCTCGAGGTGAGCCCCAAGGAGGTCCAGAGCCATCGTCTGGCGGCGGAGGTGCAACGCCGGCTGGGCCACATCGACGAGGCGGTGAGGCACCTGGAGACGGCGATCGCGCTCGACCCGAGCGACCGCGAGTCGCAGGGGCTTCTCTCGAAGCTGCGCGCGGCCGCCCCGCCGTCAGGCGAGACGACCGGCCTGACGCGGGTGTTGAGCGACGACACGTTCGCGACGGTGACGTTCGGCGCCCTTTGCCTCGAGCAGGGGTGTGCCGACGAAGCCGCACAGATATTCAGCCGGATCCTCCGCAAGAATCCTGATCATCGAGAGGCGCGCGAGAAGCTGGAGGGTGCGTTGCGCGCGCGTCAGCGACGGAAAGGCTAGGGCGATGCAGGTCTCAACGGCCGAGTTCAAGAAGGGGCTGCGCATCGTCTTCGACGGCAACCCGTACACGATCGTCGACTTCCAGCATGTCAAGCCGGGCAAGGGCGGCGCGTTCGTCCGCACCAAGCTCAAGCACATGAAGCTCGGCAAGGTCATCGACAACACCTTCCGGTCCGGCGAGAAGGTCGAGCTGGTCGACTTCGAAGAGAAGCACATGCAGTTTCTCTACAAGGACGATCGCTACAACTTCATGGACACCGAGACGTACGAGCAGGTGTCGCTGTCCGCCGACGAGGTCGGCGACGCGCGGGAGTACCTGAAGGAGAACATCGAGGTGGACGTCCTCTACATCGCCGGCTCACCGACGGCGGTCGAGCTGCCCAACTTCGTCGAGCTCGCGATCGCCAAGACCGACCCGGGCGTGCGCGGTGACACCGCGCAGGGCGGCACCAAGCCGGCGACGCTCGAGACCGGCGCCGTCGTGCAGGTGCCGCTGTTCCTGAGCGAGGGCGACGTGGTCAAAGTGGACACGCGGACCGGCGAATACCTCGGTCGCGTCGCCGCGGCGGGCTCCTGATGGCGCGGCGCCGCCGGCCATCGAGCTCGAGCGAGGGCGCGACCGTCGAGTTGGCCCGGCGCCTAGGGACCTTGCTGACCGAGCTCGGGCTCTCCGAGATCGAGGTGACCGTCGGCGAAATCCGCGTCCGGCTACAGCGCGGCGGCGTGACCTCGGTCACACCGGTTGCGGTGCCGGTCGCGACCGCGCCCATCGTCGCCTCGGTGGAGCGGCCGGCCGCCATGGCCGAGATCGAAGCGGGCTCCGGCGTGACGATCGAGGCGCCGATGGTCGGTACCTTCTATCGTGCATCGTCGCCGACTGCCGACCCGTACGTGAGCGAAGGCGACGTCGTGAAGGAAGGCCAGATCCTCTGCATCATCGAAGCGATGAAGCTCATGAACGAGATCGAATCCAAGGTGGCGGGTCGAGTCGTCAAGGTCTTCGTCGAGAACGCGCACCCCGTCGAGTTCGGTCAACCCCTGTTCCTGATCGACCCCGCCCGCTGAGCCAGGGCGTGCCGCCCTTTCGCAACGTCCGCCTGATCGCCCTCGCCGCGCTGCTACTCGGCGCCGCGGCGCTGCTCCTCGGCTGGCGCGAAGGCCGCCGCTACGAGCGACACGCAAGCGAGCCGAGCGTCGTGATGGCCTCGATCAGCGCCCAGAAGGCGCGAGCCCTCACCGAGGAAGCGATCCGCCTGTTCGGCGCCGGTCAGTTCCCGCGAGCCTGCGAGCGGTTCGGCCGGGCTCTGGCCGACGACCCGGCGAGCGCGACGCGTCGCCAGGACGTCGTCCGATGCTTCGAGGGATGGGGCTGGCACGCGCTCCGCGAGGGGCGTCCGGACGAGGCGACCCTGTTATTCAAGCACGGCCTGATCGAGACACCGGACGATCCGTCGCTCCTGAAAGGTCTCGGCGTCGCCGCGGTCCACGCCGGACGCCCGGACGATGCCTTCGCTCCCCTCGAGCGCGCGGCGCTGGCCGAGTACGATCCCGAGGTGCGGCTGCTGCTCGCTCATCTTTACGATCGGCGTGACAATCCCGCGCAGGCCGTCGTGAATCTCCGAACCGTGCTCGAGCGCGAGCCCTCCAACGAATCGGCCCGCCGGCTGCTCGAGAAGATCGAGCGCGAGTGGCGCGCTGAAGCGGGCTTCCGGCGCGACGTCACGCCCCGCTTCGTCGTGAAGTATCGCGACACGCTCGACGCCGACGCCCGCCGCGAGATCGTCGCCCAGCTCGAGGTGGCGGCCGCGCGCGTGGGTCGGCTCCTCAGCTACACCGCCCCGCAGCGGACCACGGTCGTGCTGTACGAGCATCGCGAATTCCGCGATGTCACGCGCGTGCACGCGTGGGCTACCGGCCTGTTCGATGGGAAGATCCGTCTCCCGGTTGGCCGCGTCCGGCTGCCCGCCCCCGAGCTCGAGCGGCTGGTCGCGCACGAGTACGCCCACGCGGTCATCCACGACCTGGCGCGCGGCCGGGCGCCGCGGTGGCTGCACGAGGGGCTGGCGCAGGTTCTCGAGGGGGCGAGCATCGATCCGGCCGTGCGCGCGCCGTCGGGGCTGACCCTCGCGGGCGTCGAGGCCCTCGCCGGCGATCAAGACCCGCTCCGGGCCCGCGCCGGCTACGACATCGCGCTGTGGATCGTCCGCGATCTAGTCGAGCGGGGCGGCATGGAGTCGGTCCGCGATCTCCTGACGCGACTCGGCGCCGGCGAGACGATCGCCGACGCGATGCCGCGCGTCTACGGTCTGCGCCTGGCCGAGCTCGAATCTCAGTGGCGCCGGATCCTGGGCGGCTGATTCGTGTTCCATAAGGTCCTCATCGCCAATCGAGGCGAGATCGCGCTGCGGATCATCCGCACGTGCCGGGAGCTCGGGATCCGCTCGGTCCTCGCCCACTCGAAGGCCGACGCCCACTCGCTCCCGATGCGGCTCGCCGACGAGACCATCTGCGTCGGGCCGGACTCGGCGCGGGAGAGCTACCTCAACATTCCGGCGATCATCTCTGCGGCGGCGGTGACCGACAGCGAGGCGATCCACCCCGGCTACGGGTTCCTGGCCGAGAACCCCGCCTTCGCCGAGGTGTGCCGCGCGTGCTCGATCACGTTCATCGGGCCCTCGCCCGAGGCGATCCGGCTGATGGGCGACAAGGCGCAGGCGCGTCAGATCGCGATGCAGGCGGGTGTCCCCGTGATCCCGGGCAGCGAGGTCGCGTTGAAAGGCTCCGCGGAGGCGCTCGAGGTCGCCGATCGGATCGGCTATCCGATCATGTTCAAGGCCGCTGCGGGCGGTGGCGGCCGTGGCATGCGCATCGTCAGGGAGCGCGGTGACGTCGTGCAGGCATTCGACGCCTGCCAGTCCGAGGCCGGCGCGGCTTTCGGCTCGTCCGAGGTCTACTGCGAGAAGTTCGTGCAGAATGCCCGCCACGTCGAGGTCCAGGTGCTGGGCGATCGTAACGGGATCCGCGTCCATCTCGGCGAGCGCGACTGCTCGGTGCAGCGACGGCATCAGAAGCTCCTCGAGGAATCGCCGGCTCCGCTTCTAGCCGCCAAGACGCGCGACGGGCTCCGGCAGGCGGCGCTCACGGTGGCCGCGGCGGTGAATTACGTCAGCGCGGGCACGGTCGAGTTCCTGGTCGACGAGGACGGCAACTTCTACTTCATCGAGATGAATACCCGGATCCAGGTCGAGCACCCGGTGACCGAGGTCATCACCGGCATCGACATCGTGCGAGAGCAGATCCGGATCGCCGTCGGCGAGCCACTCGGTTACCGGCAGGACGCGGTGCGATTCGAAGGGCACGCGATGGAATGCCGGATCAACGCGGAAGATCCCGAGACATTCGCCCCGAGCGCCGGCCGCGTGACCATGTGGGTGCCGCCCGGCGGCTTCAACGTCCGGGTCGACAGCCACATGATGGCGCCCTATGCCGTGCCGCCGTTCTACGACTCCCTGCTCGCCAAGATCATCGTGCGCGGCGCCAGCCGCGAAGAAGCGATCGACCGGATGCGCCGGGCGCTCCGCGAGACGGTGCTGGAGGGCGTCAAGACCTCCATCCCGTTCCATCTGAGGCTGCTCGACGATCCGGCGTTCCAGGAGGGTCACGTCAGCAAGGTCGAGATGGTTCGACGCCGCGGCTGATGGATCCCTCGCTGTACGTCATCCTCGACCGGTCGGCCGCGCGCGGCCGCGACCTCGAGGAGATCCTGGAGGCGACGATCGCCGGCGGCTGCCGCCTGATCCAGCTGCGCGAGAAGGAGTGGTCGTCCGGCCGCCTCTTACCGCTGGCCGAGCGGCTCCGGGAGCGGTGCCGCCGGGCCGGAGTCACGTTCATCGTGAACGACCGGGTCGATCTGGCGCTCGCGGTCGACGCCGACGGCGTTCATCTGGGCCAGGACGACCTGCCGCCGCGCGCCGCCCGCCAGCTCCTGCGCCCGGGCATGGTGCTCGGCCGCTCGACCCACAGCGTCGCCCAGGCCAGGGAAGCGCAGGCGGAGGGCGCCGACTACGTCGCGGTCGGCTCGATGTTCCCCACCCAGACCAAGCCCGATTTCGAGCTCGTCGGCCCGGACCTCGTGCGAGCGGTGCGGCCCGCGATCAAGGCTCCGTTGATCGGCATCGGCGGCATCACCCGAGACAACGTCGCCCAGGTGATCGGAGCCGGCGCCGACGGCGTGGCGGTGATCTCGGCGGTCTGCGGCGCGCCCGATCCCGCCGCCGCGACCCGAGAATTCCTCGCGGCGATCCGCGCGGAACGTGACTTGCGACGGCGCGGGCCGCTATAATGACGCGGCGCCGAACGGCACTCATCACGTGACCAAACGTGGTTGAATCCAAGGAGGACACGATGATCCGTCACAGGGTCCACCTCGTACTTGCGCTCGTCGCCGTTCTGGCGGTGGCGTGGCTCCCGGCCTCGACGGTGGTCGGGCAGGGCAAGGGCACCATCAAGATCGCGACGCAGAGCCCTCTCAGCGGCGGTCAGGCGGCGCTCGGCGAGGGCATCAAGCTCGGCGCGCAGCTGGCGGTCGAGAAGTTCAAAGGCCCGCTGGAGAAGCAAGGCTTCAAGGTCGAGCTCGTTCCCTTCGACGACCAGGCCAAGCCCGACGTCGGCGTGGCCAACGCCAAGAACATCATCGCCGACAAAGATATCCTCGCGGTCGTCGGCCATCTGAACTCGGGCGTGGCGATTCCGTCGTCCGAGGTCTACAAGGAAGTCTCGCTGGCGATGATCTCGCCCGCGAACACGAACCCGGTCATCACCGACCGCAACTACGCCAACGTCAACCGTGTCTGCGGGCGTGACGACGTCCAGGGCGTGGTCGGCTCCGAGTTCGCCCATGCGACGATGAAGGCGAAGACGGTCTACATCATCCACGACAAGACGCCGTACGGTCAGGGCGTCGCCGAGTTCTTCAAGGCCGATGCCGAGAAGAAGGGCATCAAGGTCCTCGGCTTCGAGGGCACCGAGGAGAAGTCGAATTTCGACCCGATCGTCACGCCGATGAAGGCCAAGAACCCGGACGTGATCTACTTCGGCGGCATCTACGATCAGGCGGCGCCGTTCTTCAAGCAGTCGCGCGAGAAGGGCGTCAAGGGCAAGTTCTTCGGCCCCGACGGCATGGACTCGTCCGACCTGACCAAGATCGCCGGCAAGGCCGTCGTCGGCATGTACTACACCTCGGCCGCCGGTCCCGCCTCGGAGCTGCCGCGCGCCAAGGCCTTCGTCGACGAGTTCAAGAAGAAGTTCGGCAAGAACCCCGAGCCGTACGCGGCCGAGGCTTACGACGCCGCCACGATCGCGCTCAAGGGCATCGAGGCCGCCGCGAAGGGCGGCAAGGTGCCGAGCCGCGAGGACGTCGCGACGGCGGTTCGCGCCACCAAGCTGCCAAACGGGATCACCGGCGATATCGCGTTCGACGGCAAGGGCGACCGCCAGAAGGCGCTCTACTTCGTCCTGCAGGTCGCCAGCGACGACCCCGGGAAGTGGGGCAACAACAAGATCGTCAAGCAGCTGACGATCGCCGCTCCCGCCGCTCCTAAGAAATAGCTAGGTCCGAGGGGACAGGGCGCTCGGGGAAGGGTCCGGGGCGAGTGGGGTTCTCGAAGCCCCGGGACCCTTTCCCGAGCGCCCTGCCCCCTCGGACTTACGCGGCCTAGCGAATGGACGTCGAGCTGCTGATCGGGATTTTTCCGCAAGTTCTTCTCGACGGCATCATTCTCGGCTTCATGTACGCCCTCATCGCGCTCGGTTACACGATGGTGTACGGCGTCCTCGAGTTCATCAACTTCGCTCACTCCGAGATCTTCATCTTCGGCGCGTTCGTCGGCGTCGAGATCCTCCTGGGCCTCAAGAGCGTCGGGCTCCTCGATGGCCTACCGTGGCCGCTGGTGCTCCTGCTCGTCCTGGCCGCGGGCATGGCGTCGAGCGGTCTGCTCGCGGTGACCGTGGAGCGGATCGCATACCGCCCGCTCCGCGGCGCGCCGCGATTGATCCCGCTGATCTCCGCGATCGGCATCTCGTTCTTCCTGCAGGACATGATCCGGCTCTTCGAATCGCTCTGGCACAACGCCTTCAACCTGGTCTATCCGACCATGGACGTGCTCAATCAGCGCTTCGAGCTCACCGAGACGATCGACGTCTCGGTGAAGTCGCTCGTGGTGATCGGCGCCGCGCTGCTGATGCTGTGGGCCCTCTATCTGATCGTGAATCGCACGAAGGTCGGCACCGCGATCCGCGCCGTGGCCGAGGACCAGGCGGCGGCGAGCCTCATGGGGATCGACGTCAACCGGATCATCTCGCTCACGTTCCTGATCGGCGGCGCGATGGGCGGGGCCGCCGGCGTGCTCTTCGGCGTGCAGTACGGGCTGATCAATCCCTACAGCGGATTCATCCCGGGGCTCAAGGCCTTCACCGCGGCGGTGCTCGGCGGGATCGGGAACATCCCGGGCGCGATGCTCGGCGGGCTCGTCCTGGGGCTGCTCGAGGCGTTCGCCGCCGCCTATCTCTCGCTGCTCACCAACGGCGCGTTCGGCGCCGAGTACAAGGACATCCTCGCCTTCTCGATCCTGATCCTGATCCTGATCTTCAGGCCCAAGGGCCTGCTCGGCGAGATCGTGCGAGAGCGGGCATGATCCACTCGCTGATCGCGGTGGCAGTACTGGCGCTGTCGGCGTTCGCGGTCGCCACGTTCCCCCGCTCGGTCCTGGTGTTCCTCCTGTTTCAGGGCTCGCTGCTGTTCGTCTACAAGGCGCGAATCCCGGAGCGCCTCCGGTGGGGGCTCCTAGCCATCGCGCTCCTAGTGCTGATGCCGGCCATCGGGTACTTCAACAGCTACTACCTCGAGGTCGCGACCCAGGTCGGCATCTTCGTCGCGCTGGCCCTCGGTCTCAACATCGTCGTGGGCCTGGCCGGGCTGCTCGATCTGGGCTACGTGGCCTTCTTCGCGGTCGGGGCCTACTCCTGGGCCATCTTCGGCTCGCCGCACGCCAACATCATCTTCGGCGGCGAGGGATTCCCGCTGGCCGGCTGGTGGTTCTACGTGTTCCTGTTCGTTGGGCTCGGCACCGCGGCGGTCACGGGCATCCTGCTCGGCCTCCCAGTCTTGCGGCTGCACGGCGACTATCTCGCCATCGTCACCCTGGGATTCGGCGAGGTCATTCGCGTCCTGGCCAACAACCTGGACAAGCCGATCAACCTCACCAACGGTCCCAAGGGCATCACGCCGATCTCGCGACCGCCGACGCCGTTCGGGATGCCGTACGGCGAGTACTTCTATTTCCTCGCGCTGGCCATCGTGATCGCAGTGATCATCGCCAATCGCCGGCTCGAGGACTCGCACATCGGCCGGGCCTGGGAGGCGATCCGCGAGGACGAGCTCGCGGCCCGCGCCATGGGCGTGCCGCTGGTGCGCATGAAGCTCATGGCCTTCGCCTGCGGCGCCTCGTTCGCCGGCGTCATGGGCGTCCTGTTCTCCGCCAAGCAGGTCTTCATCAATCCCGAGTCGTTCACGTTCCTCGAGTCGATCGGCGTGCTGGCCATGGTCATCCTGGGCGGGATGGGTTCCATTCCCGGCGCGATAGTCGGCGCCACGGTCGTGACCGTCCTCAATCTTCAGGTCCTGAAGGGGTTCTCGCTCTGGCTCAACGAGCTGAAGAACGCCGGCGTGACCATCTTCGGCTTCAGCCTCGCCGATCTCCCGACCCAGTTCGAGCCGGCCAAGTACGAGCGGATGGTCTTCGGCATCATCCTCGTCCTGATGATGATCTTCCGGCCCCAAGGCATCTTCCCCGCGCGGCGCCGCCAGCGCGAGCTCGCTCACTGACCGTGCCGTCCCTCTTCGAGGCCCGCGGGGTCACCAAGAGGTTCGGCGGACTCACCGCGCTGCACGCGGTGGATTTCGCCGTCGACCGGGGCATCGCGTCGATCATCGGGCCCAACGGCGCCGGCAAGACGACACTCTTCAACGTCTTCACCGGGCTCTACGCCGCGGACGAGGGCAGCGTCACCTTCCGCGACCGGCCGCTCCTCGGCCTGCGCCCCGATCAGATCACCGCGCTGGGCATCTGCCGGACGTTTCAGAACATCCGCCTGTTCTCCAACATGACCGCGATCGAGAACGTGCTCGTGGGCATGAATTCGCGGATCACGCTCGGGCTCTGGGACGTCCTCTCGCGAAACCCCGGCTTTCGACGGACCGAGTCCGAGCTGGCCGCGCGCGCGGTGCGCCTGCTCCAGCGCGTCGGCCTGCAGGCCAGCGTGAACGTCGTCGCCCGCAATCTGCCGTACGGCGATCGCCGGCGGCTCGAGCTGGCCCGGGCGCTCGCGTCCGAGCCGGCCCTCTTGCTCCTCGACGAGCCGACCGCCGGGATGACCCAGGGCGAGGCAAGCGCCCTGATGCATCTCTTGCGCGGGCTCGTCGCCGATCTCGAGCTCGCGATCATCCTGATCGAGCACAACATGCGCGTGGTCATGGAGGTCTCCGACCGCGTGACCGTGCTGGACCACGGCGAGAAGATCGCGGAGGGACCGCCCCGCGAGGTCCAGAGCAACGCGCGCGTGATCGAGGCCTACCTCGGCAAGCGGGGCGCCGGGCCACGAGCGAGGTCGGGTGCTTAAGGTCGAGTCGATCGATGTCGCCTACGGCGAGATTCGCGCACTCAACGGCGTCGGTCTCGAGGTCGGCCGGGGCGAGATCGTCACGATCCTCGGTAACAACGGCGCCGGCAAGACCACCACGCTCAAGACCATCTCCGGGCTCCTGCACCCGAGTCGCGGCGCCATCACGCTCGAGAACGAATCACTCATCGAGGTGCCGCCCCACACGATCGTCGCGCGGGGCATCGCGCATGTACCCGAGGGCCGCCGGATCTTCAACCGGCTGACAGTCCGCGAGAACCTGATGATGGGAGCCTATCTCCGGAGCGACGTCGGCGTCGCGGCCGATCTCGATCGGGTCTTCGGTCTGTTTCCGCGCCTGGCCGAGCGGCTCGGCCAGGTGGCCGGCACCCTTTCCGGCGGCGAGCAGCAGATGCTCGCGATCGGGCGCGCGCTGATGGCCAATCCACGCCTGCTCCTGCTCGACGAGCCGAGCATGGGGCTGGCTCCCGTCCTCGTCGAGCAGATCTTCGACACGATCACCGACATCAATCGTCAGGGCATGACGATTCTCCTGGTCGAGCAGAACGCCGCGATGGCGCTCTCCATCGCCCACCGAGGGTACGTGCTCGAGACGGGCTCCATCGCGCTGGCTGGGACCGCGGCCGAACTGTCGGAGAACGCCGATGTCCGGAGAGCGTATCTGGGCGAATAGCGCGGTCGCGGGCTTGACGCTCGTCGCCGCACTCCTGATCTTTCCAGGCCTCGGCGATCGCTATCTCTGGGACGATGAGGCCGAGACCGCGCTGCTGGCGAAGAACGTGCTCCGCTTCGGCGTCCCGGTGGCCTGGGACGGCGCCAGCCTGATCTCGCAGGAGTGCGGTGCCGACTACGACGCGAACTACCTCTGGCGCCAGACGCCCTGGCTGCCGATCTATCTCACCGCGGCATCCTTCTGGATCTTCGGCGCCGGCACCTTTGCCGCACGCTTGCCGTTCGCGCTGCTCGGCCTCCTCGCGATTCCGTCCATGTACCTCCTGGCGCGGCGGGTCTTCGCCGATCGGCTGATTGCGCTCGTCGCCGCTGGCTCCCTGCTCCTCTCGGTGCCGTTCCTGTTGCACGTCCGGCAGTGCCGCTACTACGCGCCGGCGATCTTCGCGGCGATCTGGATCCTCTATTTCTTCTTCGGCTTGCGGCGCTCGCCGCGACTCGCCGCCGCGGGACTCGCGCTGTCGCTCACGGTGCTCGTGCACACAAGCCATCTGCTGTTCTTCGGTGCCGTCGCCGGCCTGGTCCTCGGATTTCTGGTCGCCGCGTTCGACCGGGCGACCTTGCCCTGGCTCGTCGTCGCTCTCGCCGCGCCGGTCATCGTGAACGTTCCCTGGCTCCTCGGAACCGATCTCGGCGGCAAGAGCGGCGCGCTGCTTTCACTGAGCTCGGCCGCCTCGTTCGGGGCGAACCTCGGCCGCTACGTCGGGCGGATCGAGCTCTACGCGTTCTCGCTGCTGATCCTGGTCACCGCCCTCGTGGTGGTCGCGGTCGTCACGCGGATGCGGCTCGATTTCACCTCCGGCGAGACGCGGAGCTGCCTCTTCCTCGTCGCGTTCGTCGTCGCGCACCTGCTCGTGGTCGCAACCGTCCCCTTCGCCTTTTTCCGGTACGTGCTGACGCTCCTGCCCGTACTGGCGCTCCTGCAGGCGCGGATCATCGGGGTCGTGGCGACGCGAAGCTGGGCGCTGGCTGGGGCGATCCTGTTTCTGGCGATCCTCCCAGACCGAGCCGACCTGAGCCACGGACGGTTCTCGATGACGCTCGTCAAGTATGTCGACGAGATCACCCATCACGCGCCCGGGCCGATCGAGGGGATCGTCAGGCATCTGAAAGCCGGCGCGCGGCCCGGCGACCGCGTGTACATCTCGTACGGCGACCTTCCGCTGCGATTCCACACGGGCCTCGAGGTGCGCGGCGGACAGGGTTGCCAGAGTCTCGACGGGTGGCCGCCGCCCGACTGGGTGATCGTGCGTTACTTCTTCCGATTCCGGCCGGTCGCGCCGGGTGCGAAGGAAGACGCCGACCGCACGCTCCAGTACCTCAGAGCCAACGTCACCTTACCGCGCTACCGGCAGGTCGACCTGCCGGTAGCCGATACGATCTGGGAGAACATCCCCGAGCCCGACCGCCATGTCTTCCGGGATCCCGGCAACCGGCCGAAGATCACGCTCTACGAGAAGGTGCGCGGGTGAACTCGCGCGCCTGGGCGTGGCTGGCGGTGGCGCTCGTCCTGATCGGCGCTGCGGCGATCAGGGTCCGGCTGCTCGAGGTGCCGCTCGATCGCGACGAGGGCGAGTACGCGTACTTCGGCCAGCTCCTGCTCTCGGGCGTGCCGCCGTACGCCGGCGCCTACAATCTGAAGGCGCCGGGTATTTACGGCGCCTATGCGCTGGTCCTCGCCGCGCTCGGCCAGACGACCGCGGCGGTCCACACAGGTCTCCTCCTGGTCACATCGCTCACCACGCTCCTCGTGTGTCTTCTGGCCTTGCGCCTTGCCGGGCCGCTCGCCGCCGGCGTCGCAGCCGTGCTGTTCGGGACGCAGGCGCTGAATCCCAGGATCCTCGGAATCGCGGCGTACGCGGAGCACTTCGTGCTCGTGCCGGTCGTCGCGGGCTGGCTCGTGGTCACGAGCCCTTCGCGCCACCGGCGCGCGCTCCTGACGATCGCCGCGGGCATTCTGTTCGGCCTCGCGTTGCTGTGCAAGCAGAGCGCGGCGGTCTTCCTCGCCGGCGGCGCCGCGTCTCTGCTTCTCCCCGGGGCGCCGAGCGATGACGAGACCTGGCCGTCCCGTCTCAAGGCCACCGCTCTACTCGTTGCGGGCGCGGTCATACCCCTAGTGCTCGTCTGTCTGCTCCTCTGGCGAGCCGGCACCTTGCAGACATTCTGGTTCTGGTCGGTCGTCTACGGTTCGACCTATTCGGCCGGGCTGGCGACGGGATGGACGAATCTCGTCCGAAGCGTCTCGGCCATCGCGGCGTCGATCTCGGTGACCCTGGCGCTCGCGATCGTCGGCCTCGTGGCCGTCGCTCGCCGCGGCGGGCCCGCCCGAAATCCGCTCCTGCTCCTCATGGCCTCGTCGTGCCTGGCCACGGCGGTCGGCCTGCACTTCAGGCCCCACTACTTTCTCCTGATGCTCCCGGCGCTCGCCATCGCCGCCGGCCTGGGCCTCGAGGCCGTCGCGCTGATTCCGATCGGCGCGCGATCGATCGCGCTCCGTGTCGGGGTGCCGGCGGTCATCGTGGCGGCCGCGCTGCTGCAGCCGATCCTGACCTCCCGCGACGTCCTGTTCGCGCTCGCGCCGGATCAGGTCTCGCGAAGCATCTACGGTCGTAACCCGTTCCCGGAGTCGGTGGAAATCGCACGTTACATCAGGGAGCGGACGCGACCCGACGAGCGCGTGGCGGTGATCGGCTCCGAGCCGCAGATTTATTTCTATTCGGGGAGGCGCTCCGCCACCGGCTACATCTATACTTACCCGCTCATGGAGCTTCAGCCGTACGCGTCGGCGATGCAGCGCCAGATGATCCGCGAGGTCGAGGCCGCCGCCCCCCGCTACCTCGTTTTCGTCAGCGCGACGAGGTCGTGGCTGGTGCGGCCGGATTCCGACCAGACGATCTTCGGCTGGTTCGAGCAGTACCAGCGGAGCTTCACGCGTGTGGGCGTCGTCGACATCGTGCCGCGTCAGGAGACCGTGTATCGCTGGGGTGCCGAGGCGCGCGACTACGCCCCGCGTTCCGACGTGTGGCTCATGGTCTTCGAGCGGGGGAGGAAGCCATGATCGGTGAAGGACTGTCCTTCGAGCAGCACGAGATCGGCGCGGTGTATCGCACGCGCGGCCGCACGGTCTCGGAGACCGACATCGTCTCGTTCGTCAACCTGTGCGGCTTCACGGAGCCGCTCTTCATGGACATGGAGTACGTCGCGCGCGAGTCGGTCTTCAAGCGGCGCGCGGCGCCGGGCGCCCTCACGTTCTCGCTCTCCGAGGGGCTGATCATGCAGACCGGGCTGATTCACGGGACCGGGATGGCGTACCTCGGCGGCGAGATCCGCGTGACGGCTCCGGTGCTCGAAGGCGACACGCTCACCGTCGAGGTCGAGGTGGCCGACAAGCGCGAGACGAAGAAGCCGGACCGCGGCATCGTCACCTATCGCCACCGCGTGCTGAACCAGCGCGGGGAGCTCGTCCTGGAAGCGCGCGTCCAGCGGATGATCCGCCGCACGTCGGGCTGATGGCGCGCTCGCGTACAATCGAAGCCGGATCGCGAACGATCGACGCGGGGGTCTCGGAGTGAGCGGGAAAATCATCCAGATCAGCGTCTCGCCCGGCGGCGTGCCGAAGACGGCGGTACCGGATGCGAAGGTCCGTGTCCTCGGGCTCGAGGGCGACGCTCACCGCAACCGCCAGCTCCACGGCGGTCCCGAGCGATCTGTGTGCCTCTACTCGATGGAGATGATCCAGGCGCTCCGCGCCGAGGGCCACGACGTCGTGCCCGGCGCGATCGGCGAGAACGTCACGCTCGAGGGGCTCGACTGGGCAGCGCTCGTGCCGGGCAGCCACCTGCTCCTCGGCGAATCGGTGCTCCTGCAGATCACGAGCTACACCAGCCCCTGCGCGAACATCATCGGATCGTTCAGCGAAGGTTACGTCGGCCGCGTCTCCCAGAAGCGCCACCCCGGCTGGAGCCGCGTCTACGCCCGCGTGCTGATCGAGGGAACGATCCGGGGCGGTGATTCGGCGCGGCTCCTGGACGAGATCGAAGCCGCCGAAATGACGGCCGCGACGAGGTGAGCCGGCGCGCCGACGTCATCATCATCGGCGGCGGCGTCACCGGCGCCTCCATCGCGTTTCATCTCGCCGCGCGTGGCCTCACCGACGTGCTCGTGCTCGAGCGCCGCTTCCTCGCCTCGGGCGGCACCGGGCGCTCGGTCGGCATCGTCCGCCAGCTCTATCCGACACCGGAGACCAGCCAGATGGTCGTGCGGTCGCTCGCCGCTTTTCGCGCCTTCCGCGACGCGGTCGGCAGTGAATCCGGCTACGTCGGCTGCGGCGCCGTGATCGGCGTCTCCCGGGCGATGCGGGCCAAGCTCGAGGAGACGGTGGCGCTCCAGCGGCGGTTCGGCGTTCGCGCCGAGGTGCTGGAGCCGAGCGAGCTCGCGCGTGTCGAGCCACGCATCGATCCCCACGGGCTTGGCGCGGTGCTCTACGAGCCCGACTCCGGGTACGGCGACCCGACCGCGGTCACGACCGGCTATGCCGAGGCAGCGCGGCGACAGGGCGTGCGCATCGAGCAGGGCGTCGAGGTTGTCGCGATCCGCACGGCCGGCGATCGCGTGGTCGGCGTCGACACCGCCGGGGGTGAGCACATCGACGCGCCGGTCGTCGTGAACGCGGCCGGCCTCTGGTCGCGTGCCCTCGCCGCGCTGGCCGGCGTGTCGCTTCCGATCATCATCGGCCGTCATCCGGTCTTCGTCGTCGAGCGCGACGCCGGCTTCGGGCGGCCGCACCTCGTGTATCTGGATCTCGCCGGCGGCAGCTACGCGCGACCCGAGACCGGCGGTCTCACCCTGACCGGCTCGCTCACCGACGACGAGACGCAGCATCCGATGGAGCCCGACCTGCTCGGCGGCGACGTCGGACTGGACGAAGCGACGATGGTCCTCGAGCGCACCGGACGAGCTATCCCGCGTCTGGCCGAGGCCACCTACCGTCGCGGCTGGGCGGGCGCCTTCGACATCACGCCGGACTGGATGCCAATCCTCGACGAGTCGCTGGTGGAGGGTTTCTGGATCGCGACCGGCATGAGCGGGCACGGCTTCAAGCTCGCGCCGGCGGTGGGTGAAATGATGGCGGCGCTCATCACCCGGGCCGCGCCGCCGGTGAACCCGGCGCCGTTTGCGTTCGGACGCTTCACCGCCAGGGATCCGAGCGGGACGTTCGTCGCCTCGTATCTGGGCTGAAGCGCGAAGGCTCTCGGCAGGCTCAGGAGCGGGCGAGCGGCAGCTCGACCACGAACGTGGTGCCCTCGCCCTCGATGCTCTCGGCGCGGATTCGACCGTCGTACGCTTCGATGATGCTCCGGGTGATCGCGAGCCCGAGGCCGGTGCCGGCGATCTCCTTCGTCGCCTTGTTATTGACCCGGTAGAACTTGTCGAACACGTGCGGCAGGTCGCGCGCGGGAATACCGATGCCGGTGTCGGTCACCCGGATCGTGATCGTTCCGGCGCCGTCGCCGTGCTCGGCGACCGTCGCGACGATCGTCACGCGCCCGCCGTTCGGCGTGTATTTGACCCCGTTGTCGATCAAGTTGATCAGCACCTGCCGAATGCGGCTCGGCACCGCGGAGATGATCGTCTCCTCCGGCAGCTCGGCGTGGAGCTCGATGCTCTTGACCTCGGCGCGCGGCTTGACGAGCCTGACCGCCTCGCCGATCACCGGAATCAGGTCCATCGGCTCCCGCGCGGCGTCGAGGCCGGCCTCGATCTTGCCGAGGTCCAGCAGGTCGGACACGAGCTCGGCCATGTGCTGTGCGGCGTCGCGGACGTCGCGACAGCGCTCCTCGTGATTCTGGTCGCTCGGGCCCGCCATCCGCATCAGGTCGGCCATGCCGGCGATGACGGTGATCGGACCTTTCAGGTCGTGGGAGACCGTGTTCACGAAGTCGTTCTTCATCTGCTCGAGATTCTTGAGCACGGTGATGTCCCGCAGAATCGCCGCCAACCCCACCGGCTCGCCGAACGGCGTGGTCACCGCGACGAGGCTCGCCTGCGCGATCCGCCCATCGGGCAACGGCAGCTCCGAAATTCCGGGCCGCGCCGAGGAGAACAGCTCGCGCAGCGGCTCATGGTCGACGACTTCGAGGAGAGGCCGACCGGTGATCGCGTCGGGGACGAGACCGAGCATCGGGCGCACGGCGGCGTTGGCGAGCAGCACGAGACCCGTTTGATTCATCATGATCACGGCGTCGGCGGTGCTGGCCAGCACCGCGCCGAGGGTGCTGCGCTCGTCGGCCGCGGCTTGATACGCCAGCGAGGTCTCGAGCGCCGCGGACAGTCCCGACGCCAGCAGTTGGGCGATGTGCAGATCGTCGTCGCCATAGGTGATCGGCGACCGGCCGGCGAAGAGCAGCGCGCCGAGGATGTCGAGCCCGCGGCGGATCGGTACGACCAGGATCGCCCGTATGCCGGCCTCGGCCAGAACGCCCTCGAGATCGTCGACGCCATCCTCGGCCGCCAGATCGGTGAGCAGCTGGGGCTTGCCCGTGGCGATCACGCGCCCCGGCAGTCCCTCGTGCGGCGAGAACACGCGCTGGCTCACCGGTCGCCCGTCGAGTCCAGCGAGCGCGTGCACGAGATAGCCGCCCTTCTCGGCGTCTTGGAGACACACCGCGAGGTAATCGTTGGGCACGGCGGCGAAGGCCTGGTCGGCTAGCGTCTGAAAGAAGTGCGTCGGCACCGGAGAGCGGAACAGCTCGACGAGGATCTCGCTCAGGCGAGTGAGCCGCTCGGCGTGGCTGGTGCCGGCGTGATTCACACGGACACCGGCGCCTCGGCGCAGTGAGCGCGCGCGAGCCCGGCGAGCTCGGCGCCGCTGGGGACCGGATCGATCGGGCCGACCACCGTCGCGTGACGGATCACGCCTTCCTTGTCGATGAGGAAGATGCCCTGCTCGTGCGCGGTCATCGCATGGTGGTGGAGCCGCCGTACGAAGTTCCGGTTCATCACGTCGAACCAAGCGCCGCGGATCTGGTTGACCGAGTCGCCGTGGGTGAACGCGTGGGCGAAGCTCACGACGGCCGTGCGCGTCGCTTCGAGCGCGCGCCGATCGCCGAGGCCGTACACCGCGTAGAGCCGCTTGTCGGGATCGCAGATGAACGGGAACGGCAGGGTCGACTTACCGAAGTATCGCCGCGCGCTTTCCAGGAGGTTCGGCGCCACCTGGATCACCTCGGTATCGGCCGCGCGGATCTGCTCGTACCCGGCCCGGACGCCGTCCGTGTAGACGCGGCAGAACGGGCACGTGAAGCCGCGCGAGAACCAGACGACGATGTTCGACCGTCCCCGGTAGGAGCGTAGATCGACCGTCTCACCGTTCAGAGACGGCAGCGCGAATCGGGGAGCCGGGTCCCCGATTGAGACGCGCTCTAGAGTCGGTGTCACTACTGTCGTCATAGGGACTTACGGTCTTCACGATCCGCAAAACGCATACCAGAGGATAAAGTCCAACTATTACAGTCTCTTAGGATTCGCGCTGGGGCTGCCGTCCCGCTCAATTTCCGGTTACCTGATCAGAAATCATCCCTTCCAACAATAGGGCTCGAAACTTCGCGGGTTTCCGGTGAGGGACAGTCAGGCAAGATGCTGACCAGACACGTCATATTTGTCAGGTTCTCGAGCAGAGCTCGGCCTCGCCGGGATAGCTGCGCGTCCGGTAACTACCTTGTAAATCAATAGCTTAAGGTTCGATATGCCATTGCTGGACTATCAATCGACGTTTCCGGCCATGGCTCATCGCTTGCAGCCTTAGGCCCGCCCGGAGGAGTGTGATAGCGTGGCGCTCTGGACGGCAGGAATGTCGCCGACTCTCGAGACCGACACCGATCTCGAAGCTCACCGGCCCGACAGCGACCCGACGCCGGGGCCCGTCTCGATCGTGATGCTGGTCTACAACGAGGCCGAGGTCATCGAGCACGTCGTCCGCGGCTACCACGCCCAGATCGTCAGCCGGTTGCCGGGGTCCGAGTTCATCGTCGCCGAAGACGGCAGCCGGGACGGTACCACGCAGATCCTCGAGCGCCTCCGGGACGAGCTCGGCATCACGCTCGTCCACAAGGACGAGCGGCGCGGCTACACGCGCGCGCTCCGCGACGCGCTCTCGCTGGCCAAGCACGGCTTGATCTTCTTCAGCGACAGCGACGGCCAGCACGACCCGAACGACTTCTGGCGGCTCGCGAAGCAGATTCCCTACTGCGACATGGTGATCGGCTTCAAGACGCCGCGCCACGATCCGCTGTACCGCGTCGTCATCTCCCGCATCTTCAACCGGCTGGTCGGCGCGCTCTTCAAGTTCCGGTTCCACGACGTCAACTGTGGCTTTCGCCTGATGCGCCGCCGATTGGTGGAAGATCTCCTGCGCTCCGAGTGGCAGATGAAGGCGTGCACCTTCACCGAGTTCACGATTCGCGCGTTCTATCGGGGCTACGCGATCCGCGAAGCGCCGATCCGTCACCTGCGCCGCCCGTTCGGCGAGTCGCGCGGCTTGCCGCTTCGCGGGATTCCGCGCTCGATCCTCCACATCCTCCGGCAGTTCGCCGATCTGCGGCGACAGATCAAAGCCGGGACGCTCTGAGAAGGAGCCGCAACGATGCCCATCTTCCTCGACACGGGCAATCTCAAGGAGATCGAGCGCTTTCACCGTATGGGCGTGCTCCGTGGCGTCACCACGAACCCCACGATCCTCTTCAAGGAGGGCGTCACCGGCGGCATGCGCGGCATCGAGGAGCGCTCGCGGCACATTGCCAAGCTCATCGCGCCGCATCCGCTCTCGGTCGAGGTCACGACCACCGAGCGCAATGCCGTGCTGAGCCAGGCCAAGGAGTTCGCGAGCTGGGGCGACAACATCGTCGTGAAGGTCACCGTGCACGGGCCCGAGGGTGAGCTCGAGAACATGGAGATCATCCACGAGCTCGAGACGCGCCACGACATCCGCGTCAACGTGACGGCGATGATGAGCGCGCAGCAGTGCTTCCTGGCCGCGATGGCCGGCGCCAGCTACGTGTCGATCTTCGGCGGCCGCGTGAACAACATGGGCTACAACGTCTGTCCGGAGATCGTGAAGCTCCGGAAGCTCCTCGATCAGTTCAGCCTCAAGGCGCGCATCATCGTCGGCTCGACGCGCGAAGTGCTCAATGTGATCGAGTGGCTGGAGGCCGGCGCCCACATCGTGACGGCCGTCCCGAGCCTGGTGGAGGGCATGCTCGTCCATCCCTACACCAAGGAGACGGTGAAGATGTTCATCCAGGACGGCGCAAAGCTCGAGGCGAAGCTCAAGGCATGAACGTCGGCATCCTCGGCGGCGGTCTCGCCGGGCTCACCGTGGCCGCCCACCTCGATCACCCCTACGAGGTGCTCGAGCGCGACAGCGTATGCGGGGGCCACTGCCTGACCATCGAGGAAGAGGGCTTCACCTGGGACGGCGGCGGGCCGCACATCATCTTCTCGAGGAACCAGCCGATCGTCGACTACATGGTCACGCTCCTGGCCGGCAACGTGCGGCGGGCTCGGCGCAACAACAAGATCTTCTTCAAGGGCCGGTACGTGAAGTACCCGTTCGAGAACGGCCTCTACGACCTCGAACCGCAGGATCGCTTCGAGTGCCTCTACCACTACCTGCACAACGATTCGCCGAAGCCGACCAATTTCAAGGAGTGGCTCTATCACACGTTCGGCAAGGGACTCACCGAGAAGTACCTCCTGCCCTACAACGAGAAGATCTGGAACTGCCGCGCCGAAGAGCTCGGTCTCGACTGGGTCGAGGGGCGCGTGCCCAAGCCCCCGGTCGAGGACGTGATCAAGGCGGCGGTCGGCGTCGACACCGAAGGCTACACGCACCAGCTCTTCTTCCACTACCCCGAGCGCGGCGGCATCGTGAGCGTGCCCAAGTCTCTCGAGCAGCGCGTGCGCAAAATCACGACGGACTTCGAGGCCCGTCAGATCGCGCGGCGCGGCCCCCGGTGGGTGGTGAGCGACGGTCGGGAGGAGCGCGAGTTCGATCGAGTCGTCGCGACCATCCCGATCCTCGACCTCGCCATGCGGCTCGAAGGCGTGCCGGCCGACGTCGTGGCGGCCATCAGGGCGCTCCGCTACAACTCGCTGATCGTGGTCGCCGTCGGTCTGGCGACCGACGAGCTGCCGGACTACACCGCGGTCTACATCCCCGACCCCGAGATCCTCACCCATCGCATCTCGTATCCCGGCATCTTCAGCCCGTACAACGTGCCGCGCGGCCGGTCGATGATCAACGCCGAGATCACCGCCAATGCCGGCGACGGGGTCTGGGAACTCTCCGACGACGCGGTCGTCAAGCGTGTGATCGGCGACCTCGAGAAGGCCGGCATGCTCAAGAGCCGCGACGTCTGTTACGCCCGGGCGGTCCGCGACAAGTTCGGTTACGTCGTCCAGGACGCGAGCTACCGCAAGAACCTCGGAATCGCCAAGGCGTACTTCGAGTCGATCGGCGTCGTGCTGTGCGGCCGCGTGGCCGAGCACGAGTACATCAACATGGACGTCTGCATCGAGCGCGGGATGGCCGTGGCTCGCCGGCTGAACGCCGAGGCCTGAACGTGGGCGAAAAGTCCCAGGAACGGATGGTCGCCACGTACGATGCTCGCTACGCGAGCGCGTGGAGCTTCCGCGACAACTGGTTCGGCGACATCTCGCGCCAGTACATCCTGCCCAACTACTACCGCTGGACCGATGCCTTCCTGCGCGACCAGCCGCCGTCCACCCTCGTCGAGCTCGGCGCCGGCGACGGCGAGATGACTGACATCATCCGCGAGCGGCGTCCGACCTGGTGCGCGGCGATCACGCCGAGCGACGTGTCGGAGGCCGGGGCCGAGCGGCTCCGCGCGAAGGGCTACCCGACAGCGCGCCAGGCCGACGCGTGTGCCACGCCGTTCGCCGACGGTGAGTTCGACGCCGCGCTCGCCTACGACGTGATGCACCACGTGGCCGACCCCGCGGCGATGGCCCGCGAGATGGTGCGGATCGCGCGCCGACGCGTGTTCCTGATCGAGGCCAACGGCGGCTCGTTGATGCGGCGGCTCCTCGAGCTCACCGACACGTACCGGAAGGCGGGCGAGAACAGCTACCTGCCGCGCCGCTACCGGCGCTTCTTCGCGCTGCCGGGTGTCGCGAAGGTCGAGATCTCGCCCCTTCAGTTCGTGCCGCCGAAGTTCTTGAGCCCATGGATCCCGATGACGATCGCGATCAGCGAGATGATGCAGATTGTCCCGGTCCTGCGCTGGCAGTGCTCGGGGCTTCGCATCCGCGTCACCTTGGACAAGACCCGGTCGTGAAGGTCTTCATCGCGGGTGGCGCCGGCTTCATCGGAAGTCATTTCGTCGACCACTTCCTGTCGTCGACCGATGCCGCCGTGACCGTCTTCGACAACTTCACGTCGGGTCAGCGCTGGCATCTGCACGATCACGCCGGCAGCCACCGGCTGACGATCGTCGAGGGCGACCTGCAGAAGGCCGACTCCGTGGCCGCGGCTCTCGAAGGCCACGACGTCGTTTATCACTTCGCGTCGAATCCGGACATCGCCCGCGCCATGCGCGAGCCCGACATCGATTTCTGGCAGGGCACCTACCTCACGCAGAACCTGCTCGAGGGCATACGCATCGCGGGCGTGCGGCAGCTCGTGTACGCCTCCGGCAGCGGCGTCTACGGCGACACGGGGCTCAAGCCGGTCTCGGAGGACTGGGCACCGATGCTACCCATCTCGACGTACGGCGCGAGCAAGCTGGCCGGCGAGGCGCTGATCTCGGCCTACTGCCACATGTTCGGGCTCAAGGCCTGGGCGTTCCGCTTCGCCAACGTCGTGGGACGGCGCCAGACTCACGGCGTCGCGTACGATTTCATCCGAAAGCTGCGGCGCGATCCACGACAGCTCGAAATTCTCGGCGACGGCACCCAGAGCAAGTCGTACATCCACGTCTCCGACATCGTGGGCGCGATCCAGCACGTCCTCCGGTCGACCAGCGATCCCTTCGGTTACTACAACGTCGCCACCGACGACTACCTGGACGTCCAGAGCATCGCCGCCCTCGTGATCGCCGAGATGGGGCTGCGGGGCGTCGCGCTCCACTTCAGCGGCGGCGATCGGGGCTGGAAGGGCGACGTGCCGGTGCTGCGCTTCGACCTCGCCAAGATGCACGGGCTCGGCTGGCGCGCGGCCCTCACCTCGGAGGAGGCCATGCGCCGGTCGATCCGCGAGATGCTCGGAGACCGGCCATAGAGATGCAGGCCGCGATCGTGGCGGGCGGGCTTGGGACGCGCCTGGGGCCATTGACGGCGCGGACGCCGAAGTCGCTGGTCGAGGTGCATGGCCGGCCATTCCTGGCTTGGCAGCTCGAGCTCCTGCGGCGCAACGGCGTGACCGACGTGATCCTGTGCGTGGGGCACCTGGCCGACGCGATGCGCGAGGCGGTCGGCGACGGGCGGGCCTTCGACCTGCGCGTGCGCTACAGCGACGAGGCCGACCGGCGGCTCGGCACGGCCGGCGCTCTCAAGTGGGCCGAGCCCCTGATGTCCGATGCGTTCTTCGTGCTGTTCGGCGATTCGTATCTGCTGCTCGATTACCGCGCGATCATGGAACACTTCCTGGCTCGCCGGCAGCCGGCTCTGATGGTGGTCTACCAGAACGTCGATCGCTGGGGCGCGAGCGACGCGAGCGTCGCGGGCGAGCACGTGATCGCCTATGCGTCGCCGCCGCTCCCGGGCATGACCTATATCAACATGGGCCTCTCGGTCCTTCGCCGCGAGGCCCTGGCAGGGCTCGAGCGGGGACGCCCGGCGTCGCTCCAGGAGCTCTACGCACCGCTGATCGCGCGCCGTCAGCTCCTGGGCTGGGAAACCTCGCAGCGCTTCTACGAGATCGGCTCGCACGCCGGGCTCGAGGAATTTCGGCGGCTGGTCGCCGCGGGAGCGGATCGATGATCGTGACTCGCACTCCCCTGCGCATCCCGCTCGGCGGCGGCGGCACCGATCTGCCGTCGTATTCGTCGAAGTACGGCGGGTTTTTGGTGAGCGCCGCGATCGACAAGTACACGTTCATCACCGTCAACCGGCGTAAGCTCGACCATCTGATTCGGGCGAGCTACTCGAAGACGGAGATCGTCGACAGCGTGGACGAGTTGCAGCATCCGCTGATCCGCGAGGCGCTCCGGCTCACCGGGATAGACGGCGGCGTCGAGATCACCTCGATCGGCGACATCCCCGGCGGCTCCGGGGCCGGCAGCTCGGCGAGCTTCACGGTGGGGCTGCTGCACGCGCTGCACGCCCTCAAGCGCGAGCAAATCTCGCAGTGGCGCCTGGCCGAGGAGGCGTGCCGGATCGAGCTCGAGATCCTCAAGGAGCCGATCGGCAAGCACGACCAGTTCATCACCTCGATCGGCGGCATCACGTGCCTGGACATCGACCGCACGAACCACGTCTCGACCTTCCCCGCCGTGGTCAGCGAGGACGTCCTCGAGGACCTGGATCAGTGCCTCCTGCTCTTCTACACGGGGATCGTGCGTAAGACCGGCGACGTCCTGCAGGCCCAGGACCAGGCGGCGAACGAGAGCCATCCGCGCGTGCTCGAGGCGCTGCATCGCATCAAGGACATCGGCTGGGAGATCAAGAGCGCGCTCGAGGCCGGTCAGCTGCGAAAGTTCGGCGAGCTCATGCACGCGCACTGGGAGATCAAGAAGCGGCTCTCGGGGCAGGTGTCGGGCAGCCAGTTCGATCGCTGGTACGATCTGGCGCGCGGCGCCGGCGCGGTCGGCGGCAAGCTGATGGGCGCCGGCGGCGGCGGCTTCTTCGTCTTCTTCGTCGAGAACGATCGCAAAGCGACCCTGCGCGAGGCGATGGCCGCCGAAGGGCTGCAGGAGCTCCGCTTCCACTTCGACTTCGAGGGCAGCAAAGTGATGGTGAACCTCTAATGTCGTTCATCGAGAGCTACCTGGCCGAAAGCGCGGCGATCCTCGGCAAGCTGGACGTCGCCACTATTCAGAAGCTGGTGGACCTCCTGGTCGCGCTGCGCGCCCGTCAGGGCCGCCTGTTCTTCCTCGGTGTCGGCGGCAGCGCCGGCAACGCGTCCCACGCCGTGAACGACTTCCGCAAGATCGTGGGCATCGAGGCCTACACGCCGACCGACAACGTCTCGGAGCTGACGGCGCGCGTGAACGACGAGGGCTGGAACACCGTGTTCGTCAAGTGGCTCGAGGTCAGTCGGCTCTCGAATCGAGATATGGTCTTCGTGTTCTCGGTCGGCGGCGGCAGTCTCGAGCGCAACGTGAGCCCCAACCTGGTCGAGGCGCTCCGGTACGCGAAAGAGAAAGGCGCGACGATCTGCGGCGTCGTCGGACGCGATGGTGGCTACACGGCCAAGGTCGCCGACGCCTGCCTGATCGTGCCGACCGTCAACCCGGCGACCGTCACCCCACACACGGAGTCGTTCCAGCCGGTCGTCTGGCACCTGCTCGTGTCGCACCCCGCGCTGCAGGCCGCACCCACCAAGTGGGAGTCGGTTGATCGCTAGACACGTTCTGGTATTCCTGCTCCTCGGCGCGACGATCGTCGTGGGGCGGGCACACACCTATCACGAGCCGTTCGAGACCGACATCACCGGCGCGGCGGTGATCGGCCGCGAGCTGCTCCAAGGCCGGCGCCTCTACTCCGAGATCTGGGACCACAAGCCGCCGGCGTTACATCTGACGCACGCGGCTGCCGTCGCCGTGGCGGGCACGGGCCCCGCCGCGATCTTCGTCCTCAACCTCGGCGCCGCCCTCACGTCCCTGGCGGGCGTCTACGTCGCGGCCGCGCGTTTCAGCCCGGCCGCGGCCCTCTGGGCCGCCGCCTTCTGGGCCGCCGTCTCCGGCGATCTGTGGATGCAGGCCAACCAGCCCAACACCGAGGCCTTTATCAACGCGTGCGTGATCTGGGCGCTCGCGCTGCTCCTGCATGCGCACTCGAACTCGCGAGTCTGGCGGTTCGCCGCGGTGGGTGCCCTCTTCGCTCTCGCCTCTTTGTACAAGCAGGTCGTCATCGCGCCCGTCGCGTTCCTGGTAGCGGCGCACGTCGTCGCCCCGCCCGAGGGGCGCTCGCGACGTCAGGCCGTTGTCGACGTGCTGCTCGTCGCCGGCGTCGGCGTGGCCGCGTGGACGGCCGTGCTGGGCTACTTCGCGCTCGAAGGACGTCTGGCGCACTTCTGGAGCGCGGTGTTCGACTACAACCGCCACTATATCGGCCGCTTCCCGTCCTCGATGCGCATCGCGGCCTTCGGCACGCCCCAGCTCGCGGGCCTCTGGCTGAGCGGCTCGTTTCCGCTCTTCGTCGTGGCGGTCGCCGGGCTCGTGGCCGGCGCCTTCAAGACGCGCGGCCGGCCCTGGTGTTTGCTCGTCGCGCTCGGTCTCGCGACGCCGATCGCGGTGGCGCTGCCAGGTCAGCTCTCCGCCCACTACTACCAGCTCTGGCTGCCCGTTCTCGTCCTCGGTGCGGCATTCACGGTATCGCTGGTGTCGAATCTCCGCATCCGCGCGGTATCGGCGGCACCCGTGCTCGGAGCGGCGCTCGTCGTCCTCGTTCTCGCCGGCGAGCTGCCGTACTACGGCATCTCCGCCGAGGACTGGTCGGTTGCCAAGTATGGCGAGATCTTCGTCGAGGAGCGGCGGCTCGCGCGCGAGATCGACCAGCTCCTCTTACCCAACGAGGCGTTTTACGAATGGGGCAGCGAGGTCGGGCTCTACTACTGGAGCGGGCGGCGAGTGTTCTCAGGCGCCTTCTCGGCCTGGCCGGCGGTCGTGGGGCCCGAGGCGTCGCGACTTCAAGCTCAGGTCTTCGCCGACCTCAGGCGCGAGCCGCCCGAGCTCTACGTCCGGGCGTTGTGGACCGACGAGTACATTCGAACTCCGACTCCGGCGACCGACTGGCTCGCGGCGAACTACCGACCGCTGCCGGTGAGCCATCCGAGCGAGTTCTTCGCGCTCTACGTCCGCCGTGGCGGCGCGCTCGAGCGTCGACTGACCCATGCGGCCCGCTAGCGATCCGCGCGCGCGTTTCGGGCCGGCCGCACGCTCCATGGAGGGGCGCGGATGATTCCTCGCCGGACGCTTCTGACCCTCGCGGTTCTGGCCGCCCTGATCGTGGTGGCGCGGCTTCACACCTATCACGAGCCGCTCGAGCGAGACATCACGGGGGCGGCGGTGATCGGCCATGAGATCCTCGCGGGGCGCGCGCTCTATACCGACATTTGGGATCACAAGCCGCCGGCGCTGCACGTCACGCACGCGCTCGCCATCGCGGTGGCCGGGTACGGGCCCGGTGCCATCTATCTCTTGAACGTCGTCGCCGCGCTCACGACGTTATTGGGCGTGTACGCGGCGGCCTCCGCCATCGGCGGCGTCGGCGCCGGCCTCTGGGGCGCGGCCTTCTGGACATTCGTGTGCGGCGATCTGTGGCTACAGGCCAACCAGCCCAATACCGAGGCCTTCATCAACGCCTGCTTGGTCTGGGCCTTCGCCCTGCTGGTCCGCGCCGGCGTGCGACCGCCTCTGCCTCGTCTGCTGATGGTCGGCGCGCTGCTGGCCCTCGGTTCGCTCTACAAGCCGGTGGTCGTCGCCCCGGCCGGCATGCTCGCGCTCGCACATCTCGCTGCGGCTCCGGCCGGCGAATCCCGCCGCCGCGCGCTGATCGATGTCGCCGTGCTCGGAAGCGTGGGCGCCGTCGCGTGGCTCGGAACCTTCGCGTACTTCGCCGCCGTCGGGCGCTTCGGCGATTTCTATCAGGCCGTCTTCGTCTACAACCGCTTTTACTCGGGGAGCGTCCCGAGAAACCTCGTCGCCGCGCTCGCACCCGAGACCCTCGTCCCCGGCATCCTCTTGATCGCCGCGCCACTCGCTGTTCTCACCCTGGCCGGCGGCGTGCGCGCCGCGATCGCGGGGCCGGGCCGGCCATGGGTGTACCTGGCCGCGCTGCTCGTCGGGACCGAGCTCGCGATTGCGCTGCCCGGTCAGTTCTATCCGCACTACTACCAGCTCTGGCTCCCATCGCTCTCCGTCGGCGCCGGGTGCGCGCTCGCCGCGTTCGTGGGCGTGGCGCGGATCCCGCGGTGGGCGCCGCACGCGGTCGGTGCGGCGGCCCTGCTGCTCCTCGTGTCGCAGCAGCTGCCGCTGTATCAAGTGCCCGCCGAGACGTGGGCGCGCCTGAAGTACGGCGAGCTCTTCGTCTCCGAAGACCACCTGGGCCGCGAACTCGGCGCGCTCCTGGCGCCGGGCGAGACGTTCTATGAGTGGGGCGCCGAGACCGGGCTCTATTTCAGAAGCCATCGCTCACCGCCGAGCGGGGCGTTCTACGTGTTTCCGTTGCTCGCCGGGCCGGCAGCCGCGCCACTGGCGGCGCGGGCGGTCGCGGACCTCGAGCGCCGTCCTCCGACGATGTTCGTCGTCAACAAGGGTGTGATGTTCGGCGGACGGATCCGGCACCCGGTTCTGAACTGGGCCGAGCCGCGTTATGTGGCCATGGCAGGCAGCGGAAATCGCGGAATGTTCACATTGTTCGTGCGCCGCGGAAGCCGACTGGACGTCACGCACGCGCCGTAACAAGGCTGACCTGACCACCTTGGGGCGGCCCCCAATAACTAGTGCTCGAGCGTGGTATCTCCCCTCGGGGTGCCACCTGAAGGATTGTTTGTAGGCCCCTAAAGCGCACGCTATTTCTGGATGATGGGTAGTGCTCGGCCGTGGGCGCCGGCGCTCGGAGCTCTCGGCATCGTCCTCCTGCTGGCCGGATGTGGAACGTCACGTCAAGCCGGCGCGGCGGTCGACGCGGGACGTCGCGCGGCGAACCGGGGCGAGCTTCGTGAGGCCCTGGATCACTACCGCGCCGCGACGAGGCTCGCTCCGGACTCCGCCACGGCGCAGCTGGCCCTGGGCGAGGCCGCCGAAGCCCTCGGAGAGTTCGACGAAGCGCTGAGCGCCTACCAGGCGGCGGCTCGGCGCGCACCGTCCACCACGACCTGGCTCCGTCTTGGCGAGATGGCCGATCGGATGGGGCAGGTAGACCTGGCACTCGATTCGCTCGAGCACGCGTACGGCTCATGGCGCGAGCACGCCTCGCTGGGCGTCAAGGTCGGTGTGGCGATGTTCGTGACCTGCGTGCCGCAGCGCTGGCCCAGCGTCACGGAGATGTGGACGGTATGCGTGCCGTCGTCGGCGCGCGTCGGCCGCACGTGGTTTCGCGCGTCACGCGAGCGGGTGCCGCAATACGCCTTTCGCGTGATGGTCGAAGCCGGCCGACAGCAGCAGGCGATCGCGCTCGCGCGCTCGCGGGGCTGGCTCCGGGACCGCGGTGACTACTGCGCGGTGAGCGAGCCTCCGGTCTCGAGCGAGACGTCGGGCCTGCTGGCGATGATCCAGGAGCCCACGCGTGCCGACTGCCTCGCGGCGCTCGGCGAGCGGCTGGCCGACGACGGGCTCGCGCGGCTCGGGCGCCTCGTCCTACTGGATCACGCGAAGCGCTCGACCAATCCGGAGACGAAGGCTCAGGCCGAGTGGGTGCTGCGCTATCGCCTTCCGGATCACGACATTCCCAAGCTCGCCGAATCGCTGAACGTAACGGGCTATCGGCTGCAGGCACGCGGTCAAAAATCCGCCGAGGCGCTCGCCGTCTACACGAAGGCCATCGCCGCCGACCCTACGTTCTCGTGGCCATACAACAACATCGGCCGGCTCTACATGGGACAGAAGGACGACCAGCAGGCGCTGACCTGGTTCACGAAGGCGCTCGAGGTCAATCCGTACCATCTGCGGGCTCAATTCAATCTCGGCGTCTCGGCGGCGCGACTGGGGCGTCACGACGAGGCGTTCACCGCGTACACGCGCGTGCTCACGATGAATCCGACCGACGCCCAGGCTCACGCGAGCGTCGGCTGGCTCCTGCTCAAGGTCGGTCGTCAGACCGAAGGCCTGCGCGAGCTTCAGGTCGCGGTGAACCTCGAGCCGAGCCTCGATCACGAGCGTCGATTCCTCGACGCGCAGTTCGGGCGCGACGCCCGGCACGGTCCGACTCCGTTCAGCGTGCGATGACCATCCCTCTCCGAACGATCGCGGTAGCGATCATGCTGTCACTCTGCCTGGCACCGGTCGCGACCGCGCAGCAGCGCAAGGCGGTAGCCGTCGGCAACGACCTCGACCGCGCGCAGGCGGCGTTCCAGGGCGGCCGCTACGCGGAAGCGCTCGCGCTGGCGCGGCGCGGCGCGGCGCAAGCGCCCACGTCGGCGCGCGCGCTCACCGTGCGAGCCGGCATGGCCGAGTTCATGGGCGAGTTCGAGGAGGCGAGCACCTACTACGATCGAGCCTCCGCCCTCACGCCCGACGATCCCGAGCTGATCTATCGCACCGCGTCGTTCGCGGTACGCGTGGGCGAATACGATCGTGCCCTGACCCAGCTCGACCGGCTCCTGGCGCTTCAGCCGACGCACGTCCGCTGGCTCTTCCAGTGGGCGCCGACGTACCTGCAAGCCGGTCTGCTCCGCGATCATCCGTCGCTCGAGCACATCGTGCAGATCAAGCTCGACATCCTCACCGAGAAGGGCGATCTCGCACAGGCCCGTCAGCTCGCCCGCTCCTACGCCATCGTTCGGCCCGGCGAGAACTACTGCGCCGAGGCCCAGGCGAAGTCGCGCGACGGCGGTGGCGAGCGCGAGGACACGTTCAAGGCGTTTCGCCTGGCCACCCTGGCCCAGCCGGACGCGGCCGACTGCATCTGGTGGTACGGACAGTGGCTCTCCGACGAGGGCTACGTGCGCCTGGGGCGTCTCATGGTCATCGAGGGCACGCGGGTGACGGCATCCGCCGGCAATAAAGAATCGGGCGCCCGCTATCTGCGCGTGCGTCTCGGCGGTAAACGCGAGGTCCCCAAGCGCGCCGAGCAGCTCTTTCTCATCGCCCGCCAGCGTTATCTGCGCGACGGCGATATCGACGGCGCAGTACGGCTCTTCGACGAGTCGATCCGCCTGTCGCCGGCGTTCGCGCGGCCGTACAACTACCGCGCGACGATCGCGGCGGATCTCGGCGACCGCGAGGCGGCGCTTGCGTGGCTCCAGCGCGGCGTGCAGGCCGATCCCGACTCGTGGCGCACTCATCGCAACCTCGGCAAGCTCCTCGCGGAGCTCGAGCGCTATCCCGAAGCCGAAATGCACTTACGAAAGGTCGTCGAGCTCTTCAGCGACGACGCGGGCGGACGACTGGCGCTGGCGCGCGTGCTCTACGCGCAGGGCAAGTACGACGACTTCGCCAAGGAAGCGCGCGCGGCCGTCGCGTTTCTCGCGAACTGGAAGGCGCCCGTCCCTGAGGTACGCGACTTTCTCGCGAAGTTCGATCGCTGGGGCCCGGGCGCCTCGCTGCCGCCGGCTCCCGACCCGCGAATCATCATCGGATGGAACTATGACTGACCGGCTCGCGGTCCTGCTGTCGATCGTCGCACTCGTTCTGATGCCCACCTCGGGCGTTGCGGAGACATACCGGTGGATCGACGAGCAAGGCAACGTCACCTACTCGGATCGCCCGCCGCAGCCGAAAGACAACGGCGCGCCTGCGCTCGACGCCAAGCCGGCGCCGGACGCGCGTGCGCCGGAGCTGAAGGCGTCCGACACGAAGGCGCCTGAGCCGAAGCCGTCCGCGGCGCTGCCCGAGATGAAGACCTTGGAGTTAAAAACGCCGGAGTCGAAGGGGCTCACGGCGCCGACGCAGACGCCGAAGCGGTTCGAGGTGAAGGGGGCGCCGCCGGCCGGCGCGATGCCGCGGATCGGTCCGACGAAGATCGACGACCTCCTCGAGCTCGCGGGCGTTCGCGTCCAGCTCGCGGGACTCCTGCATCGAGTCGCGGCCGACCTGCGGCCGCCGCCCGGCCAGATGAGCCCGGCCGACCAGGCCGCGATCGAGCGCGTTCTCGCGCAGTCCCTGCGCCACGAAACGATATACGCGGCGGTCCGCGACGCGTTCCGGCTGCAGGTCGATCGTCCCAATCTGGAAGCCGCCGCAGCGTGGCTCAGGACGCCGGTCGCCCGCAAGATCGTCGGGCTCGAGATCGCGTCGTCGGAGCCCGGCGTCGAGCAAAAGGTGGCGGACTACGCCGCGAGTCTCAAGGCCAACCCGCCGTCGGCGCGGCGCCTCGAGCTGCTGCAGCGTCTGGACTGGGTAACCGGCGCGAACGAGACGTCGGCCGACCTCGTGGCGGCGATCGCGCGAGGCCTGTCGAGCGCGGTGTCGGCGGCTGGGCCGCAGGACAGCCGGCTCCGGCCGGGCCAGATCGAAGACCGGGCCGCTCAGGTACGAGCTCGGGCCACCGAAACTCTGCGTGAGGTGCGCGCGATGTCGATGCTCTACACCTATCAAACGCTACAGGACGAGGAACTCTCGGAGTACGTACGGTTCTCCGGGACTGACGCGGGCCGCTGGTTCAGCATCTCGATGCACAAGGCGCTGGTCGGGGCGGTGGGCCGGGCCGTCGAGCAGACCGCAACCGAGCTGGTCCGAGCCGTGCCGCTCGAGCGCTGGGCGCGCGCCACGACGCCGGCGCGGCAAGCGGTGAAGTGATGGCCACCGCGTGCCCTCGCTGCGGCGCGCCGGCGGTCGAGCGCGACAAGTGTGCGCAGTGCGGCGTCGTCGCCTCGGTGTACACGGCCGCGCTCGAAAAGATGCGCCGCGCGCCCACACCCCCGCCGTCCCCGTCCGGCGCTCCGCGCGCCGCGGCGCCATCCCCCGCGACTGCCGCGGCATCGTCGGCGCCCGCTGCAGCATCAGGAGCGCCCGCCGAGGCATCGCCGGCGCGACCGGGCGCGAACGGCTCCGTCGCGACGGCGCCGGCGGTTCTGGCTCCCACACCGGCGGCACCGGTCGCCACGGGAGCCGGCGGCACCCGCCGGCTGAGCTTCCACGGCTCGGGTGGAACGCTTTTCGGCATCTACGTCGTGAACATCCTGCTGACGATCGCGACGTTCGGTCTCTATCGCTTCTGGGGCAAGGTCCGGATTCGGCGCTTCGTACTGAGCCAGACCAGCTTCGAAGGCGATCGATTCGCGTACCACGGCACGGGCCGCGAGCTACTGTTCGGATTCATGAAAGCCCTGCTGTTCGTCGGTCTTCCCATCACCGCGCTCAGCGCGGCGGCGCGCCTGTCCGGGGACAAGTCGATCGCGATCGCGACCCAGGCCTTCACCTCGCTCCTGGTCTTCATCTTCATCCCGATCGCGATGGTCGGAGCAAGGCGCTATCGGCTCAGCCGGACGTCGTGGCGGGGAATCCGATTCTCGTTCCGGGGCAAGGCGTGGGCTTACGTCAGGATCTTCATGCTGGCCTCGCTCCTGAGCACGCTGACGCTCACGCTCTACTACCCGTTCTTCCAGACGCGCCAGCAGGCGTTCATGATCTCGAACTCGTACTTCGGCCGCCGGCAGTTCCGCTTCGACGGTCGCGGTCGCGATCTCTTCGGCGCCTATGTCGTCGCGCTACTCCTGCTGATCCCGACGCTCGGCATCTACCTGTTCTGGTTCCACGCGAAGAAGACGCGCTACTTCTGGGAACACACCTACTTCGAGACGGCGCGATTCCGGTCGACGATGACCGGCGGCGGGCTCTTGAAGCAGAACGTGGTCAACTGGCTCCTGCTCATCGTCACGCTCGGCCTCGCGTATCCATGGGTGCTCGTACGGCGCGCCCATTTCGAGTTCGCGTATCTTGCGATCGAGGGCGTCCTGGACCTCACCGGCATCGTCCAGGAGCCGCAGCTCCCGACCGCCACGGGTGATGCGCTCTCGAGCCTCCTTGGCGCCGACGTCGGGTTCGCGTAGCGGCGCGAATGCCAGGCGTATTCTCGGGCTCGTACCTCGACGGCCGCAGCGCGAGCCGGCGGTCGGCGTCGATCCGGCTCGCGGCGAGCGGTCTCGAGATCGCGTTCGAGGACGGCGCCCGGCTCTGGTGGCCGTTCCGCGAGGTTCGCCAGACGCAGGGCTTCTACAGCGGCGAGCAGATCCGCCTCGAGCGCGGCTCGCCGTTCCCCGAGATCCTCCTGATCGACGACACGGCGTTCCTCGCCTCGCTGCACGCCACGGCACCCGGCTTCGGGCGCCGCTTTCACGACCCGAGGCGGCGGCGAGCCCGCGTGCTGCTGACGGTCGGCGCGGCGGCCGCCGCCGTGGCGATCGGCACCGTGCTCTACGTGTGGGGGATTCCGGCGGCCGCCGGCATGCTCGCGGCGCGAGTTCCAGTCTCCTGGGAAGAGCGGCTAGGTCAGGCGGCCGTCGAGCAGATCACGGCCTCGAGACGGCGATGCGTCGACCGGGAGCGCGAGGCGGCCGTCGGCGCGATCGTGACGCGCCTGCTCGAGCCTCAGCCGGCCAGCCCCTACACGTTTCGCGTGACGGTCGTCGACGACGGAACCGTGAACGCGTTCGCCGTCCCCGGCGGTCAGATCGTGCTGCTACGCGGGCTGGTCGAGCGCACGCGCACGCCCGAGGAGCTGGCCGGCGTCCTCGCGCACGAGCTCCAGCACGTGCTCCAGCGCCACGCGACGCGGCTCCTCCTGCAGCACGCATCCACCGGGCTCCTCCTGGTGGCGGTATCGGGAGACATGACCGGCGCGATGGCCTACGGGATCGAGAGCGCGCGCGTGCTCGGCACCCTGCGCTACAGCCGGCATCTCGAGAGCGACGCGGATACGAAGGGGCTGCAGATGCTGCTGGCGGCGAACGTGGATCCGCAGGGAATGATCGAGTTCTTCGAGACGATGCGCGCCGCGGAGCGTAGCGCCGGCTCCACCGTGCGCTACCTGACCTCGCATCCGCTCGCCGCGGAACGAGTGGAGGCCCTGAAGCAGCTGGCGGGGTCCCAGCAGAGAGAGTACCGGCCGCTCCTGCCAGGCCGCGACTGGACCGAGCTCAGGCGAGTCTGCGGAGGTTAGGCGCTACCGGCGCGGGGCGTCGCCGAGCGCCACGATCACGAGCGATCCGTGGGCGTCGACGGGCCGCACCCCCCGGCCATAGCCCGCGACGTGGTCGCAGAGCCAGCCGACGCAGGGCGTGCGCGAATCGACCTCGCTCTTGATCGCGGCCCACTCGTCGGCCGCGGCGCGGCCGAGAGCCCGGTGCCGGGCGACCGACTCGATCACCAGGACCAGGCGCGCCCCGTCGCCTTCAAGGCGCTTCAGGGCCGAGCGAGCGGCCTCCACGGAGCCCTGGATGAGCATGTCGGAGTCGGGCGTCGAGCGTGGATCGAACCCCTCGGCGTAGCCGAGCCCTGTCGAGTAGGCGGCCTCGAGGCAGGCGGCGCTGGCCAGCGGCTCGCTGGTCGAGGCGCCGTAGACCAGCGGCGATGAGAGCACGCTGCACACGGTCCGCATCTTGGGTCCCATGAGGACCCGCCAGGGCTGCAGGAACGACTCCGCGGGCGCGCCGAATCCCGGCTTGACGAAGGAGAGGCCGAGACCGCGCGGGTACCGCATTCTGAAGGGCCACCCAGAGAGGATGAGTCGCGCCGCTCCCTGTCCAGCCTCGGTCAGATCTTTGCCGCCGGAAGCGGCCACGCCGCTGACGGCGCCCTCACCGTTGGTGAGGCAGACGACCAGGGCTCCCGCCGTGACCGCGCCGTTGTGGGTCAGGATCGCCGATGTCGCCCCTCCGGCCACCCCGACAGGCCCCAGCACGCCCCGGATGAGCGGGACGACGTCCTGAGCCGGGATACCGGCCGTGACGAGCAGCACCAGGTCCGGCGACGTGCCGTGGAGGCCCGTGCGGGCCATCGCAGTAGCACGGACCGCCGCCCAGATCGCGTCCTGGTGCGAAGCGAATCCGATTCCGACCTGGAGGGTTTTGGACTCTGTTTCGACGGGGATAGTCGCGTACATGGCTCGGAGCATCTGCAGCAGGGGTGCCAATCCGGAAGAGGCTTGAAGATCAAATACTTTCTACGAATTCGAGGGCGGCGGGGTGTCAGTTCGGCAACACGTGTGCTATTTAGAGCATCCCGTACTCCTTGAGGCGGCGGTAAATCGTGCGGCGGGAGATACCGAGCGCGCTTGCGGCAGCCTCCTTGTCGTCCTTGTAGAAGGCCAGGGCGCGCAGGATGAGGTCCTTCTCCACATCGGCCAGCCGAGGCACTGACCCACTCGCCGGAGCCGCCACCGCGGGCACCGAGGCGGTGCCGAGGACCGGAAGGTCCGTCAGGGTGATCTGCTCCCGGGCGCCCATCGCGAACGCGCGCTCGACGACATTCTCGAGCTCACGCACGTTACCGGGGAAATCGTAGGCCGCCAGCGCCGCCAGCGCGTCCGGCGTGATCCCCTTCACGTCGCGCCGGAACCGACGGTTGTAGCGACGGAGGAAGTGGTTCACGAGCGCCGGGATATCCTCCCGGCGAGTGCGCAGCGGGGGCAGGCTCACGCGAACCACGTTCAGCCGATAGTAGAGATCCTGCCGGAAGCGGCCGTCGGCGATCGAGCGGTCGAGATC
>Ga0075433_10000093_pt1 | contig 42077 bp, 41 predicted proteins | sample RhiMethybrSRZTD2_FD_75299 | JGI IMG/M metagenome (GOLD analysis project Ga0075433, IMG submission 75299) | Populus rhizosphere microbial communities from Tennessee, USA - Rhizosphere MetaG P. TD hybrid SRZTD2 | ecosystem: Host-associated > Plants > Roots > Rhizosphere > Soil | place: USA... | reverse complement strand
CGCACCCTCCTCTTGTCCGGTCGCTTCCACTCCATTGGCGCGCACCCTAGTCCGCCTACCGTTGTTAACGGCCGGATTACAATTGCCCCCAATGTCTCGGGCCTTCGCAGCGGTCACATCCAAGCTTCCCCAGGGCTGGGGCGACCTCGGCCGCCAGATCGGCCTGCTGATCCTGGTCGACCTCGCCTACGAGACGGTCCGCGGCATCGCCGACGGCCAGCGCGCCGTCGCCTTCGCGCACGGTCAGCAGGTCATCGACTTCCAGCAGGCCACGCACACCTTCTTCGAGCCCGACGTGCAGGGGTTCTTCCTGCAATGGAACTGGCTCGTCGACTTCGCCAACCAGGTCTACATGAACAGCCAGTTCGCGGTCGTGATCGCCTTCTTCTTCTGGCTCTACATGTTCCGCAACGACTCCTTCTACTTCGTCCGCAACATGTTCATGGTCTCGATGGGCCTGGCGCTGATCGGCTACGTGCTGTACCCGACCGCGCCGCCGCGGCTCTTCCCCGAGTACGGCTTCGTCGACACGATCAACGACTTCTCCAACGTCAATCACGACTCGGCGCTGGTCAAGGTCTTCATCAACCCCTACGCGGCGGTGCCGAGCATGCACTGCGCCTTCGCACTGATGGTCGGCCTCACTGCGGCGCGGCTATCCCGCCATTGGTACACGCGGACGCTCTGGGCGATGTGGCCGGCGCTGGTGATCTGGGTGGTGATCGTCACCGGCAACCACTACTGGGTCGACGCCGCGCTAGGCGCCCTGGTCGCCCTTCTTTCAGCTCTCACCGCCCAACAGCTCGCCCGCGCTCGTCCCGAGGCCTGGTCGTTCCGCGTCCCCGCACCGCGAGAGGCCCAGACATAGTCTTCGACTAGCCTCATGAGGATGGAATCGTCGGCGCCTCCGAGGACCCCGCGCGAGCGTCGCAACGGCCAGGAGCTTCGCGCCTACGCCCGCAACCGCCTAATCGAGTCCCGCCTCACCCCCAACGCGATCTCGATAGCCGGCCTGGCCGGGAACTTGATCGCCGCCGCGCTGGTCACCCAGCGCCTCTTCTTCCTGGCGGGGGTCGCCTTCATCGTCGGCTCGGTGATGGACACGCTCGACGGGCGCTACTCGCGGATGTCGGGAAAGGGGACGCTGTTTGGCGCATTCCTCGACTCGACCCTGGACCGGATCGAGGAGGGAGTGGTGCTGGCCGCGGTCGCCGGCTACTTCGCGGCGACAGGCGACGACTTCGCCGCGGCAATGTGCGTGGTCGCCGTGCTCGGCTCGCTGATGGTCTCCTACACCCGGGCCCGCGCCGAGGCGCTGGGGGTCGAGTGCAAGGTGGGGTTGGCGACGCGTCCTGTCCGGGTAGTCATACTCTCCATCGGCTTGGTCTTCGCCAAGGGCGCTGGGCTCGGCGACTTCGAGCTTCTCGCCCCGGCGGTCTACGTGATCGCGGCGTTGACCATCGTCACGACGATCCAGCGTGTATGGCATGTGCGAAACCAGCTGTCAGGCGAGGCCGCCGGCCCGCCGGATCTGTAACCAGTCAAGACGCTGGGTGTGCTTTGCCATCCAGCGATCAGGAAGGAATTCTTCGACTTCATGAGTGAGACGAACGGCAGCAACGGCGCCGGGCGGGCGGACGACAAGGTTCGCGTCGCGATCGTCGGCGTCGGCAACTGCGCCAACTCCTTCATCCAGGGCGTCCAGTACTACAAGGACGCCGACCCCGCCGAGCAGGTCCCGGGCCTGATGCACGTCGACCTCGGCGGCTACCACGTCCGCGACGTCGAGTTCGTCGCCGCCTTCGACATCGATTCCGAGAAGGTCGGCAAGGACCTCTCCGAGGCGATCTGGTCGGGCCAGAACGACACGATCAAGTTCGCCGACGTCCCGGAGCTGGGCGTGAAGGTCGAACGAGGGATGACCCATGATGGCCTCGGCAAGTACCTCAAGCAGAAGATCAGAAAAGCGCCGGGGGAGACCGCCGACATCGTCGGCATCCTCAAGGAGACTAAGGCGGACGTGCTGGTCTGCTACCTGCCGGTCGGCTCAGAGGAGGCGACCAAGTGGTACGTCGAGCAGGCGCTGAAGGCGGGCGTCGGCTTCGTCAACTGCCTGCCGGTCTTCATCGCCCGCGAGGACTACTGGGACAAGCGCTTCAAGGAGGCCGGGCTGCCGATCATCGGCGACGACATCAAGTCCCAGGTCGGGGCGACGATCGTCCACCGTCAGCTTGCCCGCCTCTTCCACGACCGCGGCGTGCGTGTGGAGCGGACCAGCCAGCTCAACGTCGGCGGCAACATGGACTTCTTCAACATGCTCGAGCGGGAGCGGCTCGACTCGAAGAAGATCTCGAAGACCAACGCCGTCACCTCGATCATGGGTCACGAGTTGCCTGAGGAGGACGTCCACGTCGGCCCGTCCGACTACGTCGCCTGGCTTACTGATCGTAAGTGGGCGCACATCCGCCTCGAGGGTAAATCCTTCGGTGACGTGCCGCTCAACCTTGAGCTGAAGCTCGAGGTCTGGGACTCGCCGAACTCGGCAGGCGTCGTGATCGACGCGGTGCGGATTATCAAGCTGGCGCTCAACAACGGCATCGCGGGCCAGCTCGACGGCCCCTCCAGCTACCTGATGAAGTCGCCCCACACCCAGCGCCCCGACGACGAGGCCCGCGAGCAAACGGAGGAATTCATCTCCACCCACGCCCGCGGCAAGTCCCCGGTGGCCAGCGCGACGAAGGCTGAAGAAGCCACTGCTCCCAAGCAGACCTGACCTGACAGTCTGGCTGACGTCCTCGCCGAGGCACCGCAACTAGCGGACCCTTGTCATGTTGGAGCGATTGTGAGCAGGGGGAGAGCGCTTCTAGGGCCATTCGTCTGTGTCGCGGTCCTGTTTGGACTGCTGACCGGGCAAGCGATGGCCTACGCGAAGGTGGTCGGACTCACGACCGAAGTCCCTAGTCGAATTGCCACCTTCTCGATCGAGAGATCAGAGCAGGCGCAGCTACATGCTGTCGATTTTCCCTCTGGGGCCACCGACACCGATCTGATCGGGATCGACTACCGACCGAGGAGCGATGATCTCTACGCCCTTGGGGAGAAGGGGACCGTCTACGTCCTGCAGGGAAGCGGTCCATTCACCGCGGTCCAGCTAGGGCCTACGCCAATCGTCGATCCGATCGGCGGGTCAGCTTTCGGGTTTGGCTTCGATCCCGTCGGAGACCAGCTCCGAGTTGTCGACGACGCTGGCGGAAATCTTCGCTTCGGGCCGTTCAACGGCTCGCAAATCGGCCCGGACGGGACACCGCTTAGCTATGCGTCAGGCGACCCACATGCCGCTATTGCCCCTTTGCCCAGTGCCATGGGCTTTTCCGAGGCCTTTCCCGCTGCGATGGCGACTATGTATTTGATCGATGCGTCGGTTGGATCGCTTGCGGTAGTGGACGCCGTCGACAGCGCTGCTCCCGGCATGGATGGGGTTCTGCATACAGTCGGCAACCTCAGTGTTGGCCCGATCACCGAGGTCGGCGGCCTCGACTTGCCTCCGCGGCAGGACGGCTTCCATGCCAACAAGGCGCATGCGGTGATCCAAAGAACAGGTGCCGACCACTCGGAGATCTGCGCCCTGACGTTGCGCTCGATCTTCTATTCGAAATTTGGTCCCTTCGATATAGGCGGACAAGCCCTGAACTGCCGTTCCATCGGGGGTGGACAGCTAATCGAGAGCGTCGCGATCGAGCCCTACTCGATCGTCCGCTTCGAGGGCGATGGGGAAGAACCTACGTTCGAGGTTTCCGAGGGCGATCGCGGCAGGATCGTCGTTGGGAGGATCGGAGCGGTGCATCGCCCCATTGAGGTTTCGTGGGAGACGAGTCCTTCAGCGAGTAAAGACCTCGGCAGAGAGGAGCACATCGTCACGTTTGAGCCTGGTCAGAGTCGCGCTCTGTTTGGACTGTCTTTGCCCGATGACAATGTCGTGGAGCGTACGAAGAGCATCGCCCTCACGTTTGGCGGCACCGGATCCGGAAACTGGGTCACGGGCAGCCCTCCCCGAGCTTTGGTTCGAGTGGTTGACGACGATGTCGGCGCTCGACTCATCAGGCCCAGGAAAAAGATTGCAATCCGCAAAATTTTGCGCCAGAAGCGCTTGAGCTTGCGGTACTGGTGCACCCAGGTATGCAGGACCGATATAAGACTCTACGCTGCCGGTCGCGCCATCGCCAGGGTGACGAGGTCCAACTTCTCAAGCCAGGGCGACGCTGTGTTCTTCCTCAAAGGCCGATCGCTGATCTTCCTGCGCCGGCATCTCGGTTCCAACAGCCTGGCGCTGACCGCCAGAGGAACGTTCTACGGCAGATATGGCCAGGGGAGAGAAGTGCTGCGGTTCAAGTTGCGTCGCTGACCGCGAATTTTGAGAGTTCGCCTCGCGTGGGCTCTTATGCTGCTGGTCAGTGTCGGCCGAGCCGCTATCGATAGCCCAGGTGACGCCTCATCGGCGGGGCACTCGCAATCCGGTCAACGAGTTCGTCAAGCGAGTCTCGGAGGAGCTTGAGGGGTGGGGGCACCGGGTCCTGATGATCGCCGCCGGCGATCCGGTCAAAAGACTGCTTGGGTCGACGCCGCTCGACATCGTCCACGTCCACGACCCCTTCGCTCCCCGGATTTCCTCGACCGCGCTGCGCCACTCCTTCTCTCTCAACGTCGCCACCTTCCACGCGCCGCAGGAGCGGGTGCTCTCGACCCAGGTCGCCCGCCCCCTGGTCGAGATCTTCTTCGGCCGACTCGACGCGCGCACTGTCGCCTCCCCGGCCACCGGCCGGCTGCTGGAGCGCTACTTCCCCGGCTCCTACGAGCTGATCGAGCCGGGCGGGCCCGATCGCGACTGGGCCGAGGTTGCCGCCCAGCTCGAATCCCTCTACCGGCGCCTCGTCGCCCGCCGCCACGACCCGGACGGCAACCTCGAGGTGCGCCGCCGCGTATCCCGCAATCCGCTGATCGAGGTCGACCTGCACATGCATACCGATCACTCGCCCGACTGCGCGACGCCGGTCGAGGTGCTGCTGGAGACGGCGCGGGATCGCGGCCTCGGGGCGATCGCGATCACCGACCACAACGAGGTCTCGGGCGCGATTGAGGCCCGCAAGATCGCCGAGCAGATGGGCGACATCAAGGTGATCGTCGCCGAGGAGGTGAAGACTGCCGAACAGGGCGAGGTGATCGGCCTCTTCATCGAGGAGAAGATCCCGCGCGGGATGACTATGGCGGAGACGATCTCCGAGATTCGCCGTCAGGGTGGGCTGGTCTACGTTCCTCATCCCTTCGATCGCTTCCACTCGGTGCCCGACTACGAGCACCTGCTCGACATCGTCGAAGAGATCGACATCCTCGAGGTCTTCAACCCGCGCGTCGCGCTGACCGCCTTCAACGAAGAGGCGGAGCGTTTTGCCCGCAAGTACCGGATTGTGCCGGGCGCTGGGTCCGACAGCCACGTCGCCCAGGGGCTGGGCAGCGTGCGGGTGCGGATCCATGACTTCGACGGGCCCGAGGAGTTCCTCGAATCGATGCGCGGCGCCGACATCACCCGCAAGCACAAGAACCTCGTCTACGTGCAGGCGCTGAAGCTGCTGCAGACGACGGGGCGGCCGAAGGCGCCGAAGCGCAGCGTTCCGGACGCCAAGCCGGTGCGGGGAGGCCGCCCGCGGCGACGCCGCTCGGCTAGCAAGAGCTGATGCAGGCGGGCCGCCGCAAAGGAGCCGCGCCGGCCCCGTCAAAGAAATCGTCGGCCGTGCCGAAGACCGACGACGAGATCCGAGAGAAGTACCTCGAGCGCGCGATCCGCGAGCTCAACCAGCTGACCCGCGAGCTGCAGGAGTGCCCGCACTGCCCGCGCGGCAAGCTGATGCCCGTGCTCGGCTCCGGCCACCCGCAGGCGGACGTCTTGATGCTCAAGCACGCGCCCGCGCCGGCGGAGATCGAGGAGGGCGTCGCCTTCTACGGCCGCGCCGGCAACGCCCTGATGAAAAGCTTCAAGCGGCTCGGCATCGACCCGTTGGTCGTCTACGGCACCCTCTGCGTCAAGTGCCCAATCGCCGAGCCCGACCTCGCCGCCGAGGAGTGCGTGCGGCGCCTGGTCGAGGAGATCGCGATCGTCCAGCCGAAGATCGTCGTGGTGATGGGCGAGCCCGCCCTGCGCATCCTCAACGGCCTGGAGGTCCCCCTCTCCCGCCCGATCGAGCCGCGCGAGGGCGAGGTCCAGGCCTTTACCCCCACCGTCGACGCTCTCTACACCCCCGACATCGACGACTCCCTCGACGAGGAGGGAGCCAAGCAACGCTTCTGGCGCGCCTTCAAGATGCTCGGCGAGTGGTACGAAGACCTGCCGCCGTACTAGTTCAGCAGCATCTCCAGCAGCGCCTTCTGGGCGTGGAGGCGGTTCTCCGCCTGGTCCCAGACGGCTGAGCGGTCGCCGTAGAGGACCTCGGTGGTTATCTCCTCCCCGGGATGAGCGGGGAGGCAGTGCAGGACGACGGCGCGGTCGGCAGCGACCGAAAGCAGGTCGGCGTCGACGCGGAAGGGGGCGAGGTCGGCGCGGCGGCGGTCGGCTTCGGCCTCGTCGCCCATGCTGACCCAGACGTCGGTGTAGATCGCGGCGGCGTCGGAGGCGGCGGCGCGCGGGTCGTCGGTGAGCTTGGCGCCGTGGCCCTCCTCCAGCTGGTAGCCAGGCGGGGCGGCGACCGTCACCTCCATCCCGGCCAGCTCCCCGGCTATCGCCAGCGAGCGAGCGACGTTGTTGCCGTCGCCGACGTAGGCGAGCCGCAGGCCCTGCAGGTCGCCGAAGCGCTCGCGCAGGGTGAGCAGGTCGGCCAGCGCCTGGCAGGGGTGATGAAGAGGGGTGAGTCCGTTGACCACCGGCACCTCCGACGCGCCGGCCAGCTCGGCGACAGCCTCGTGGGAGCCGGAGCGGATGACGATCGCGTCGACGTAGCGCGACAGCACTCGCGCCGTGTCGCCGACCGACTCCCCGCGGCTGATCTGCAGCTCGTCGCCGCGCAGGACGACCGGAGTTCCCCCCAGCTCCGCGACCCCGACCTCAAAGGAGATCCGCGTCCGGGTCGAGGGCTTCTCGAAGACGAGGGCGATGCTGCGACCGGCCAGCGCCTCGGCGCCGGCACCGTCCCGCCTGCCCGCTTTCAGTTCCAGCGCCCGGTCGAGCAGCTGGCCCAGCTCAAACGCTCCCAGCTCTTCGCCTGTGAGGAAGTGCCGCGTCAAGCGGTTGATACTAAGCGCGTGCAGTTCACTGCCATCGCCTGGAACCTCTTCCATGGGCGGGACTTCCCACCCGACCCCGCGCTTTTCACTTGGCGCTCGCGGCTGCTGCGGGTGACGGAGAGAAACGAGACGCACGCGCAGGTGAATCGCAACCTGCTCGGCGAGTTCGCCGCTGTGCTCAGCGACGCCGAGTGGGACGTCGCCCTGCTGCAGGAGTGCCCGCCCCGCTTCCCCGAGCCGTTGGCCTGCGCCTGCGGCGCCGAGGCACACCGGGTGCTCACTTCCCGCAACTCCTTCGGCCGGTTGCGTGCCGCGGCCGCCCGCCTCAATCCCGACCTGATCGCTTCCGGCGAAGGCGGCTCCAACCTCACCCTGGTTCGCCCGGAGGGGCCCTTAGGCGGGATCGTCGAGCGGCGGGAGCTGGAGATCCACAAGGGCAAGCCCGAGCGCCGGGCGATGGCCTTCACCCGCACCGCTTCCGGCCTCTGCATCGGCAATCTACACGCGACCAACGACCAGCCCCAGATGGCCACCGAGGACGTGCTGCTCGCCGCCCGCGCCGCAACCGAGTGGGCGGGCGATCGGCCGCTGCTCTTCGGTGGCGACCTCAACCTGCGCCCGGCTGAGAACCCCGCGCTCTTCGCGGAGCTGCGCGACCGCTTTGACCTCGACACGCCGACGACCGCACCGCGCGCGATCGATCATCTGCTCGGGCGAGGGTTGGAGGTCATCGACGCCCCGGCGCAGTGGCCACCGGAGCGCCGTGAGGTTCGCTCCGAGAGGCTCGCTCTGCGCCTCTCCGACCACGCCCCGGTCGAGGCGAGGTTCGCCACTCCCCAAAGGCGGGGATGAGATAGTCATCGCACACCCGCACCCGCGCGCACACTAGGAGGCAACCCAGCATGGCAGCGAGAAGAGCGACCACCCGCAAACCGAGCAGAAGAGCCAGAGCCGGTACGAGAAGAGCTGCGCGGAGACCCGCAGCCAGAAAATCCAGAGCCAGAGCACGGAGAAGACCAGCCGCCCGACGCTCTGCCGGTCGCGCCAGCGGGCTCGACAGAAGCGTCGAGCAGTTCCGCCAGAGCTTGGAGCGCAGCGTCACGCTGAGCCGTGAGCGGCTCCAGGAGGTCGTCGACGACGCTGTGAGGCGCGGCCGGATGACCCGCGGCGACGCCGAGAAGATGATCTCCGACCTGGTCAATCGCGGCCGCCGGCACACCGACAACCTGCTGAAAGAGCTGGAGCGGATGATCAAACAGGCGCGCAGAGAGGTCGGCCGCCAGGCCCAGCCGGTGCGCAGACAGGCGACCCAAGCCGCGCGGCGGGCTCGCCAAAAGCTGAGCTAGTTGGAGCTGCTCGAGGTCGAGATCGACTCGCTCGCCTTCGGCGGGCGCGGGGTGGCCCGGGCGGACGGCATGGTCATCTTCGTCGCCGGGGCGCTGCCGGGCGACCGGGTGCGGGCCGAGGTAATGAAGACGAAGCGGCGCTTCGCCGAGGCGCGGACGGTCGAGCTGCTGCGGCCCAGCGCCGACCGCGTCGCCGACCGCTGCGTCCACGGGGGGGAGCCCTGCCCGGGGGCGCCGTGGCAAGGGCTTCCCTACGAGCGCCAGCTCTCCCACAAGCAGGAGCAGGTCGATGACGCGCTGCGGCGGATCGGCGGGCTCGATGGCTTCGAGCTGGAGCCGATCGAACCGGCGGTGGAGCAGTGGCGCTACCGCAACAAGCTCGAGTACTCCTTCGGCGAGGACGAGGGCGGAGAGCCGATCCTCGGCTTCCACGCGCGCGGGCGTTGGGACCTGATCGTCGACGTCGACGACTGCCTGCTGGCCTCCGAGCGGGGCAACGCGACGCGCAACGAGGTGCGCGAGTGGGCGCGGATGGAGACGGTCCCGGCCTACGACGCCCGCAGCCACGAGGGCATCCTGCGCAACCTGGTGGTGCGGGAGGGGCGGCGCACCGGGCAGGTCCAGACCCGGCTCATTACCTCGCCCGCCAGCTTCCCGAAGCCGCCGGTCGATCTGCACACGGTTATCGAAGGTCCCTCCGGTGGGACCAACGGCCCGACCGGCGTGCTGGGGGAGGAGCGGCTGCGCGAGGAGCTGTGCGGGCTGAAGCTGGAGATGTCGCACGGCGCCTTCTTCCAGACCAACACGGAGATGGCGGAACGGCTCTACGCGGTCGCCGCCGAGTACGCGGGGCTGAGCGGCAGCGAGCGGGTCTTCGATCTCTACTGCGGGATCGGGACGATCGGGCTGACGATGGCGGGACGGGCGGGAGAGGTCTGGGGGCTGGAGATTGTCCCCGAGGCGATCGCCGACGCGGAACGGAACGCCAAGCGCAACGGGACCGACAACGCGCGCTTCGTCGCCGGCAACGCGCGGACCGGGGTGCGGCCGCTGATCGAACAGGCGGGCAGACCCGACATCGTCGTCATCGACCCACCGCGGGCGGGGCTCTCCCAGAAGATCGTGCGGCGGGTGATCGAGTGCGAGGCAAAGCGGATCGTCTACGTCTCCTGCAACCCGACGACGCTCGCGCCGAACGCCGCCCAGCTCAGAGAAGCCGGCTATAGGCTGCGCCGCGTGAGGCCGGTCGACATGTTCCCCCAAACCCCGCACATCGAGTGCGTGGCGCTTTTCGAACGTGAGTAACCGCGGATTTGGGGTTGCGGCGGGGCTCGACCCCGAGGTGGCGCGGCCGCTCGCCGCGCGCTGCGCGGAGCTGGGCTACGCCTCGATGTGGTCGAACGACCACCCCGGCGCGAGAGGGCTGGAGACACTGGCCGAGTTCGCGGCCGACGCGCCGGACATCGACCTCGGGGTCGCCGTGATCGCTCTCGATCGCACGCCGCCGGAGGCGATCGCCGCCGACATCGAGCGACTCGGACTCGACCCGGCGCACCTCTGGCTCGGCGTGGGCGCCGGCTTCTCAGAGAAGCCGCTGACGCGGATGCGCGAGTCCCTCCCCGAGCTGCGCGAGAAGCTCCCCGGCATCCGCCTTGTCCTTGCCGCGATGGGCCCGAAGATGTGCGCGCTAGCGGGGGCCGAGTTCGACGGGGCTTTCTTCAACTGGATGATCCCGGAGTTCGCCGCCGGGGCGCGACGACAGGTGGAAGCTGGCGCCAACGACGCCGGCCGCGAGACCCCGCCCGTCTTCGGCTACGTCCGCACCGCGGTCGGCCCCGACGCCGCCGACCGCCTCGCCAAGGAGGAGTCCTTCTACCGAGACCTCCACGACGGCTACCGCAACCACTTTGCCCGCCTCGGAGAACCTGAAGGCACGGTCGGGGTCGCCGCATCGGACGCCGCCGAAGCCCAGTCCCAGCTCGCCCGCTACAAGGCGCTGGACACAGTCGTCATCCGCGGCCTCGCCTCAGCCACCGTCGAGTCGATGACCGCCCTCGCCGAAGCCGCCGCGCCCTAGCCGGATCAGCTTTTCGCTGCTGCTTTCGCCGGATCGCAGTCGAGCCAGCGCGGCTCGTCAAACCCGGCGTACTCCTGGATCGCCCCGTAGATGTGCTGGACAATGCGAGTGCTGCGACGGACCCGAATTGAGCAGACGCCATACGGAAGCTTGTTCCTTCGCATGCCACTGCTCGATGTTGGGTGATGATTGATGGTGTGCGCACCGAAGCAGGTTTTGGGGAGGCTTAGCTGGTCAGCCCGCTTGATGGAGCAGGTCGCCTTGCCCCGCCCGTTGGTGGCCTTCCTCTTGGAAAGTCAAGCGGTGCCTTCGATTCCGATTGGCCCACGCAGCGCCATTTCGGCGCCGAGCCTGTTCAAGGTTTCGCGCTACATGCTCAGGTTTGACCTCAACGTCAGCAGTCCAGTGGTGCACGCTCGCTAAGGACACCCCAAGTTGGGAAGCAATTTCCCGCATGGCAAGCCCTTCGTTTTTCGCAGACGTCGCGCTTCCTGCTGTTCGCGGTGTTTAGGACGCATAACCGAACATCTGTTCGATTTTGACTATGAAACCGGACGGAACGACCAAGCAGGAATGGCCCGTAGACTGGTCGCACTCGGCCCCGTCGTCTAACGGCTAAGACTCCGGACTTTCTATCCGGCAATCGGAGTTCGATTCTCCGCGGGGCTATCCGATGTATCCAGAGATCCACATCGGCCCGATCACGCTGCAGACCTTCGGGCTGATGTTCGCGCTGGCCTTCCTCTCGGCAGGGTGGCTGATTGCCAAGCGGCTGAAGGAGATCGGCAAGCCGGTCGACTGGGCGTATGAGATGGGGTTCGCGGCGCTGATCGGCGGCGTCGTCGGTTCCCGTCTCTACTTCATCGTCGAGAACTACGACAGCGTCAAGGACGACTTGCTGGGGAATCTGTTCTCCGGCGCCGGGCTGGTCTGGTACGGCGGAGCGATCGGCGGCGCCCTCGGCGTCCTGCTCTGGGCCTGGTACCGCGGTTTCCTGGGGCTCGCCTTGCTCGACCTCGCCGCGCCCGCCCTCGCCCTCGGCTACGCGGTCGGCCGCATCGGCTGCCAGCTCTCCGGCGACGGCGATTACGGCAAGGCCTGGGACGGGCCCTGGGCGATGTCGTACCCCGACGGCACCGTTCCCACCACCGAGAAGGTCCACCCGACGCCGGTCTACGAGACCCTGGTGATGGGGTTCGGGGCCTTCGTCCTCTGGCAGCTTCGCGACCGGCTGCGCGCTGGGATCCTCTTCGCGCTGTACCTGCTGTACGCGGGGGCGGAGCGCTTCCTGGTCGAATTCCTGCGCCGCAACGACGAGGTGGCGCTCGGCCTCACCACGGCGCAATTCGAAAGCCTCGGGATGATCGCCGCCGGCGCGGTTTGGATCTACGTCGTCAAGCGCCGCCACGGTACCCTCAGCATTCGCGTGTTCCAAGCCAAGGAGGCGAGTTCGGGATAGTGGAGCCTGTGGGCACCGAAAACGAAACGACTGTCCGCGCCGCGATCGAGGCGGCCGCTGAGGCGATCGCCGCCGCGGGCTGCGTGGAGCCGCGCCCCGACGCCGAGGCGCTGGTTGCCGACGCGCTGAGCGTCGACCCGGCGCAGCTGTCGCGCGACGGCGCCGGCGAACTGCCCCCGGAGGTTGCGGCCGCGATCGAGGCGCGAGTGCGGCGCCGCGTCGATCACGAGCCACTCGCCTACATCCTTGGAAGGGAGAACTTCCGCGGCATCGAGGTCGCCGTCGACGAGCGGGTGCTGATCCCGCGCCGGGAGACGGGGCTGCTGGTCGAGGTCGCAGCAGAGCTCCCTGAGGGGGCGCGAGTGCACGAGGTCGGCACCGGCTCCGGGGCGGTGGCGCTTGCCCTTCTCAGTGAGCGTCCCGACCTTCGCGTCACCGCATCGGACCTCTCGCCGGAGGCGGTCGACGCCGCTCGCGAGAACGCCGAACGGCTCGGCCTCCCGCTGGAGATCGAAGTCGCCAAAGGCCTGCCGGACGGGCTCGGCGAGGTCGACCTGGTGCTGGCCAACCTTCCCTACGTCACCGACACGACGATCTTCGATCGCTCGCCCGAGATCCGGCGGGAGCCGCGGATCGCGGTCACCGGCGATTGCGGCAAGGACGGCCTCGGGGTGATCCGCTCGCTGATTGACGAGGCGCCCGCCGGTCAGCGGCTGGCGCTGGAGCACGACACCCACCACGGTCCCCCGCTGCGGGAAATGTTGAGCGACGCGACCACCCTCACGGACTACATGGGTGGCGAGCGGGTGACTGTCGGCACCGTTCGATGAGCGAAGCTCCTTCGCGGGACGAACCTCTAGAGGGAACCGCGGATGAGCGCCGCGCCAAGGTCGAGCGGCTGCGCGAGTCCGGCATCGATCCGTATCCGCGCTCCTTTCCCGACCGCACCGAGATCGCCACGATCCTCGAAGCGCACGATCCCGCCGCACTGGGTGAGGGCGAGCACGCTGAGTTCTCCTACCGGGTCGCCGGCCGGCTGACCAACCGCCGCGGCCACGGCAAGACGGCCTTCTTCGACGTCCGCGACCTCTCCGGGACGATCCAGGTCTACGCCCGCGTCGACTCGTTGGGGGAGGAGGCCTACGCTCGCGTCGAGGACCTCGACGTCGGCGACATGGTTGGCGTCGAGGGCGACCTCTACGTGACCCAGCGAGGCCAGCTTGCGCTCAGCGTGCGCGAGTGCCTGCTGCTCGCCCCGGCGCTGCGCGACCCGCCCGACCTCTTCCACGGGATCTCCGACCCCGAAACCCGCTACCGCCAGCGCGAGCTGGACCTGATGGCCAACGAGCGCTCCCGCGAGGTCTTCGCCACCCGGTCGGAGCTGCTCGCCGCCCTCCGCGATCACATGAGGGAGCGTGGCTACGTCGAGCTGGAGACGCCGATCCTGCAGCGCCTCCCCGGCGGCGCGGCGGCGCGCCCGTTCAAGACCCACCACCACGCGCTCGACCGCCACCTGTTCCTGCGCACCGCCACCGAGCTGTACCTGAAGCGCGCCATCGTCGGCGGCTTCGAGGACGTCTACGAGCTGGGCCGCTTCTTCCGCAACGAAGGCATGTCGCCCCAGCACAACCCCGAGTTCACGATGCTCGAGTGGTTCGTCTGCTTCGCCGACTACAACGGCGTGATGGCGTTCGCCGAGCGCCTCGTCGCCGACGCGGTCGAACGCGTCCTCGGCACGACCAAGATCGAGCGCGACGGCGAGACGATCGACTTCACACCGCCCTGGCCGCGCCTGCCGATCCGCGACGCGATCCTCGAGGAGACCGGCGTCGACATCGTCGAGGCGAGCCGCGACGAGCTGGCCGACCTGGTCGGTGCCGATGCCGAGCCCGGCGACGACTGGGCGGGGCTGGTCGACCGTCTGCAGGGGAAGCTAATCGAGCCGAAGCTGGTCCAGCCCACCTTCATCGTCGACATGCCGCTTGACCTCTGGCCTTTGGTGAAGCCCTGCCGCGAGCACCCCCGCCTCTTGGGGGAGGCCTTCGACGGGATCGTCGCCGGGATCGAGATTGTCGGCGGCGGCACCGACATCAACGATCCGATCGAACAGCGCGCCCGCTTCGTCCGTCAGCGCGAGCGCCAGGAGCAGGGAGCGGAGGAGACCCCGCACCCCCACGACGAAGAGTTCGTGCGGGCCCTGGAGTACGGCATGCCCCCGGCCAGCGGCTGCGGCCTCGGCGTCGACCGCCTGATGATGCTGATCACCGGCGCCAAGGCCCTCCGCGACGTAATCCTCTTCCCCTCAATGCGCGAAGCCCAGGGCGGCGAGTAGTCCACGGCCGAGTCGGAGCTTCCGCGACTTCCCGCCCGCGCAGGGGTTCAAGGGGCCGGATACCATCGCCCGACGCCAGGGCGGTTAGCTCAGTCGGGAGAGCGCCTGCCTTACAAGCAGGAGGTCGCTGGTTCGAGCCCAGCACCGCCCATTAGCGCTGTTCTCGCGCTTTTGTTTGTCTCGATGATGACTTGGGTATGTGCGCGGCATGACTATTGCCGCAGGGATCTTTCTGATCGCGGTTGGGGCGATCTTGCGTTATGCGACGAACCTGCATGTCGAAGGGGTCAGTATCGACACGGTCGGGCTGATCCTGATGATCGCCGGAGCGGTTGGGCTCGTCCTCTCGTTCTTCCAGGAGGCGATCTGGTCAGCTCGAAGGAGGCGGGACGAGGTCGTGGTCGACGACCGCCGCGACCTGCCGCCGCGGTACTAGGCGCTGACGTGTAGCTCGGGGGTGCGGGTGCCGCCTCGTTGGCGTTCGGCCTTGGTCACTACGTCGAAGAAGACGTCGTTGCGACCGCGGCGCATTTGCTGAGGGAAGAGGGGGTGGGTGCGGCGGCTGGCGGCGGTTATTGCTTGGAAGGCGGACTCGTGGGCGCGGGTCCAGCGGATGCCGAAGATCTTGCGCACCCGCGGCGGCAGGGTGCCCTTGATGACCAGATTCTGGGCGGCGAGGTTGCCTCGGGCGGCTGCCGGGACCGGCTGCTTGAAGGCGACCAGCGGCGCCATCTCCAGCGCGTGCTCGGTCGCGTGCAGGTCGGGCGAGGCCAGCCGCTCCTCCAGCCAGGCCTTGAACTCGCGATGGGTGGCGGGCGCCACGTCGCGCGGCATCCCGAACAGCTCGCCGAACTTCAGGTAGTCCTGCCAGAGGTCCTCGCGCTCGGCCTCCGACAGCGGCCGCACCATCGTCTCGTACATCTCCCGCCCCGAGTCGGCGATCACCGCCAGCGTCCAGAGCATCAGCTCGGGGTCGAATGCCGAGTAGGCCGTGCCGGCCGGGAATCTGCCCGCCGCTTCGGGCAGCGTTCCCTTGATCCGCTCGTGCAGCTTGTGCACCCCGGCCAGCACCTGGTCGGCTTCCTCACGGGTGCCGAGGAAGACCGTCTCCTGGATCTTTGCCGTGCGCGCCAGCCGCTGGAACGGCCGGTCTGCCGAGCGGGTTCTGAGCATCGTGCCCGTGTAGGTGAGCGGCTCCAGCGCGCCGATCAGCAGCGCCCGCTGCCCGTAGAGCAGCCCCACCGCCCGGTCGCCGTGCACGCGGTGCGCCATCGAGCGGCCCGGGGGGAAGTAGTAGGCGCCTTCGCCGAACTCGGTCACAGCTGGGGAGATGGTACCCCGCTGCCCAGCTCATGCGCGGCGAAGATCTCGTCCAAGTCCTCCCGGGTCAGCGTCTCGCGCTCCAGGGCGTTGGCCGCCAGGTCATCGAGGCATTTGCGGTTCGCTCGCAGCAGGTCGCGAGCCCGCGCGTAGGCGTTGCGGGCGAGGTGCATCGCGCCAAGGTCGACATCGCGGCGCGTCCGATCGGACAGCGCATAGTCGCCGGTCGGCAGGGCGATCGGCGCATAGCCGTCGACATCGGGCATCAGGCCCATCCCGAACTCGCCGACCATTTGCTTGCAGACCGCATGCACCCGTGCCAGGTCGTCGACCGCCCCGGTGTAGGACTCGCCGAACACCTCCTCCTCGGCCGCCCGGCCGCCCAGCAGCGTGACGATCTCATCGAGCAGCTCGTCGCGGGACTTCAGGTAGCTGTCCTCCTGCGGCGAGTGGCCGACGAAGCCCAGCGCCGGACCGCGCGGCACGATGCTGAGGATCTCCGGAGGGTCGAGGCCGACCAAGCGGCGGCAGAGCGCGTGCCCCGCCTCGTGGTAGGCGACGATCCGCCGCTCCTTGGCGCCCAGCCGCCGCGCCTGCTGCGAGCCGACCGATTGCCGCAGCAGCGCCTCGTCGAGGTCCTCGCGAGTCATCGCGCTGCGCTCGGCGCGGCCGGCAATGATCGCTCCCTCGTTCAGCGCGTTGGCCAGCTGTGCGCCGGTCATCCCGGTCGTCTTGCGCGCCACGTCCCTCAGGTCGAGGTCGTCGGCCAGCGGCTTGCCTTTCGCGTGCGCCCGCAGGATCGCTTCGCGGCCGTCGCGATCCGGTGGCGCCACCAGAACCCGGCGGTCGAACCGCCCCGGCCGCAACAGCGCCCGGTCGAGCTTGTCGACGTGGTTGGAGGCGGCGATCACGATCACCGTTCCCGGGTCCTTCTCGAACCCGTCCAGCTCGACCAGAAGCTGGTTGAGCGCTTGCTCGCGCTCGCTGGAGCCGCCATCGCCGCCTCCACCGCGCGCGCCCCCCACCGCGTCGAGCTCGTCGATGAAGATCACCGCCCGGCCCGACTTGCGCGCCTCCTTGAACAGCCGTCGGATCCGCGCGGCTCCCCTCCCTACGAACATCTCGACGAAGCTCGAGCCCGACGCCGAGAAGAAGTCGACCCCCGCCTGCGCGGCGACGGCGCGCGCCAGCATCGTCTTGCCGGTCCCCGGCGGGCCGAACAGCAGCACCCCGCGCGGTGGTTGCGCCCCCAGCGCCGCGAAGCGCTTCGGGTCCCGCAGCCACTCGGCCACGTCCATCAGCTCGTCCTTGGCCGCGTCGACCCCCTGCACCTCCTCCCACAGCACCGGCGCCGTCCCGCTCGCCTTCACCGTCTCTGGCTTCGTCGTCCCCATCGTGCTGCCCAGCAGCCTGAGGAAGATCAGGAGCAGCCCGAACATGAAGACCACCCCGAAGACCGGGTACCAGTCGAAGGCAAAGCTTTGGATGTCGGATGCCTGCAAGGGAGGGAGTGTGGGGGCTAGGCGCCCGCACTCCAATCGCATATGCGTCCAGAAAGCGCCGCCACGCTAAAGGATCGTGGCGTTCCACTGTTCTTTATGGCCGTATAACGACCAAAAGGAACAGCGGAACGGGGTTTTACTCGCGCTCGACCTGGGAACCGCCGACGATCGCCTCGGTCCCGTCGTCCTCGAAGACGATCCAGGCCTTGTTGCCGCCGTCGTAGTCGGGCGCCCACAGCTTCAGCGTCGCTGGCCTCCCCCAGACCGTGCAGCTCTCGGCGCCGGTCTCCTCGAGCCTCCGCCAGACCCGCACGAAGGGGTTGCTCTCCCACTCCTCGCCAATCGTCGTCGGCTCGCGGTGCCCCGGGTGGACGCGCGTCTCCGGCGGCAGCTCCATCAGTCGCATCACCGATGCCTTCAGGTCGGCGAAGCCGCTCGCCCCCGGCGCCATCGTCCCGCCCACCGTTCCCTTGAAGAGGACGTCGGCGGTGAAGACGTCGCTGCCGTCCACGAGATAGGCGAGATGCCCGGCAGCGTGCCCCGGCGTGAAGATCGCCTCGATCTCCAGCCCGTCGGCTTCCAGCTTCTCGCCGTCGCCGAGCGTCACCTCGACCTCGTCGTCGATCTCCGCCGCCGCGTCGGCGTGGGCGACCAGCGGCGGCCCGCCGAGCCGCTCGCGAGCTTCTGCCAGCCCTGCCAGGTGATCGAGATGAGTATGGGTGACGAGAACGTGGGTGATCTCGATCCCGTCGCGCTCCGCCCGATCCAGCAGCGGCCCCAACTCGTCGTTGCCGTCGATCAGCATTCCTTGCCCGCTTCCCTCACCGGCGACGAGATAGGCGTTCGACAGCCACTGCGGATTCTCGGTCCTCTCGATCAGCACGGCCTAAAGATAAGGCCGCGTCAAATCCGCTGTATTTCATGATGATGCGCTAGCGTTGGCGGCCCGGGCGGGCCTGGATCCCACCCGATCCTCGGGGGGCGTAGCTCAGTTGGTTAGAGCGCCGGCCTGTCACGCCGGAGGCCGCGGGTTCGAGTCCCGTCGCTCCCGTTGCGGCGACTTGGAATCGCCGCGCGGAAGATGCGCACGAGTTCGGCCGCGCGGTTTGGATGCCGCGCGGCCGCCTCGAGTTTCAGCCGTGCTTCTGGATTGACACCGCCGGAATCAGCGGCTTATCGAGCTTCTCGATCTTCACTTTTCACCCCCTGGGTCTTGGTCGGCTGCTCGTGCGATGAAGACCGCCTTGACGTGGGCTAGCTCGTCCACCGGCTGCTTTAGGACCGCGTCGATCGAGTGGCCGAAGACGTCCAGGCACTCGAGCCCCGCTCGCTCCATGACCTCCAGCAGCTCCTCCTGCGGGAAGTGGCGCTGCCGGTGCAGCTCAGGGTCGATCGCCCGCCGGCCGTCGGCGTCCTGTACCTCGAAGCTCGCCTCGCAGATCGAGCCCGGCGGCGTGTCGGCACTCGCCCGTCCCTGCCACAGCAACTGCCGCCCCTCCGACTCCACCACATGCGTCTCGGCGAAGAAGCCGCGGTAGGCGCCCAGCAGGTTGACGTCGAACATCAGCAGCCCGCCCGGCGCCAGGTTGCGCCGCATCCCGGTCAGCGCCCGTTCCAGCTCGTCGGCGCTCAGCAGGTAGTTGACCGCGTCGTCCAGGCACCAGACCAGGTCGAACTCGCCGAGGACCGGCAGCTCGCGCATGTCGGCGATCAAGAGCCGCGCCGCATCGCCCACCTTCGCCCGGGCCAGCTCCACCATCGACGGGGAGATGTCGCAGGCGGTCACCTCCCAGCCGCGCTCCAGCATCCAGATGAAGCTCTTCCCGGTGCCGCAGCCGATGTCCAGCAGCCGGTTACCGCGCAGGCCGCAGCGCTTCAGCTCGGGCATCAGGTTCCCCAGCCAGAGGTCGTAGTCGTGGTGGGCGGTGAACTCGTCGTAGACCGGGGCGATCGCCTCGTAGGCGATCTCCGCCCACTGCCGTCCCGCCTCTTCTGTGGCAGTTGCGATATTCATGACCCGTAGACCTTCTGATTGATCAGAAAAGTTTCAGCGATCAAGTTTGCCCATTCGGTTTTCGTTTTAGTACCTTCGAAAAATCAACACTCCAACAGCCAAGGGCCGTGACTCCGGCGACGGCTGGGAGTGGGGGGAAGCGCACCGAGTCTGTCTCCGGATCGCGTATCGCTACGCCAATAATCCGAGCGAGGCTGAGGACATCGCCCAGGACGCCCTGCTTCGCGCTTGGCGCCGAAAGTCGACTCTGCGAGAGAGCGACCGCCGCAACGAGTGGCTGGCGACGATCGTCCGCAACGAGGCTTTCCGCCACCGTTCCCGCGTCCGCCCCGAGCCGGTCGCCTCGGTCGAGACCTTCGAAGGGGCCGACGATGAGCGCGTCATCGCCACGGTCGAGCGCGCCGATCTCCACGCCGCGCTGGAGCGGCTCGACGAGCGCGACCGCAAGCTGCTCATGCTGCGCTACGCCGAGGACCTGACCCAGGCCGCGATCGCCCACCTCCTGGAGATACCCGAGGGAACGGTTAAGGTTCGCTTGCACCGGGCGCGAGACAAGCTGCGTCGCGCGCTCGGCAAACGATGACCACCGCCCAGTCCCAGTCAGAGCAAGCCCAGGTCGCAGTCGAGCCCCGCCTCATCAAGGCGCTCGGCCATCCGCTGCGCCAGCGCATCCTCCACTCCCTGGGGGAGGGAGTGGCCAGCCCCAGCGAGCTGTCCAAGAAGCTCGGCGAGCCGCTCGGCAACGTCAGCTATCACGTCAAGATCCTCGCCGAGTGCCAGGCGATCGAGTTGGTCAAGACCGCGCCGGTGCGCGGCGCCGTCGAGCACTTCTACCGCGCCACCACCCGTCCCTACTTCGACGACGACCACTGGGCCGACCTGCCACTCGCCACTCGCCGCACCCTCTTCGACAACAGCCTGCAGGCGATCTGGAAGCACCTCGCCGCCGCCGCGGAGTCAGGTGGGCTGGATGACCCCAAGAACCACGTCAGCTTCACCACGCTGGACCTCGACGACGAAGCCTACGAGGCGATGGCCGAGCAGCTTCGCATCACCCTGGAGCGGGCGCTGGAGCTGCAGGCCGAGACCGCCAACCGCCTCGCCGATCTGCCCCCCGAGGATCGCCAGACTCACCGCACCGAGCTGGCGATCGTGCACTTCCACCGCGCCCCCGGCGACGGTGGCGGCGCCTAGCCGGCTTCCAACGCTGGCTCAGCAGATGCGGCGCTGCTTGCTGCCTGCCGCCGCGGCCTGCGGCGAGGGCGCCCCGTCCATCTTCGTCAGCGCCTTCTCGATGTCTTCGGCCAGCATCGCGGCCATGTCGTGGCTGAAGTTCTCCTTGACGACCATCCGCAGCACCGCCACCGACTCGGCGTTGGGCGGCAGCGTGTAGGCAGGGACGATCCAGCCGCGCTCGCGCAGCCGCTCCGACAGCTCGAAGACGTCGACGCCGCCGTTCTCATCGGTCGGCCTCACGACGACCACCGGCAGGTAGCGGGCGTCGTTCAACAGCTCGAACCGCCCCGAGGCGGTCAGCGCCTTCTCCAGCGTGCCGGCGTTCTTCATCAGGCTGCCGACGATCCGCTCGTAGCCCTCCCTTCCCAGGCGCAGGAAGTTGTAGTACTGGAGCAGCACCGCGTTGCTCGCCCGGCTGAAGTTGAGGCTGTAGTTCGCCATCTCGCCGCCCAGGTAGTTGATCTTGAAGACCAGCTCCTCGGGCACGACCGAGATGTCGCGGAACAGCACCGAGCCCATCCCGGGGTAGACGAGCCCGAACTTGTGGTTGGAGACGTTGATCGAGCGCACCTGCTCCAGCCGGAAGTCCCACTTCAGGTCCGGATAGTGGAAGGGCGCGATGAAGCCGCCGCTGGCGGCGTCGACGTGGATCGGGATGTCCCATCCCTTCTCCTCCTTCACCCCGCGTAGCAGCTCGTCGATCCCCTCGATCTCGTCGACCTGCCCGGTGAAGGTGGTGCCGAGGATCGCCCCGACCGCGATCGTGTTCTCGTCGATCTGGTCCTTGACCTCTTCCGGCCCGATGATGTGGCGGTCGGGCGTCAGCGGGATCACCCGCTGCTCGACGTCGAAGTAGCGGGCGAACTTCTCCCAGCAGGTGTGGACGTCGGCGCCGAAGACGACGTTCGGCCGCGCGCTCTCGTCGCCGCGACGCGCCCGCCAAGTCCACTTGTGGGCGAGCAGTCCCAGCATGATCGCCTCCGATGAGCCGATCGTCGCCGTCCCGGCCGGTTCGCCGCCGCCGGGCGCGCCCAGCAGGTCGCCCATCATCGAGACGACGCGCTCGTGGATCACCTCGGTCTGCGGGTACTCGTCCTGGTCGACGAAGTTGCGGTTCAGCGTCTCGGTCGCCAGCGCCTGGGCCTCCGGCTCCATCCAGGTGGTGACGAAGGAGGCGAGGTTGAGCGCCGGGTTGCCGTCCAAGTTCAGCTCGTCGTGGATCAGCTGGTAGGCGGCCCGCGCCGGCATCGGCCCGGCGGGAATCGCGTGCTCGGGGATCTCGTCTGTGAAGTAGCGCCCGCTGTAGGTCGTGCTGGTCAGCGTCCCGTCTTCGTCGCCGCGGCGGACCTTGCGGATCATCGCCCCGGACTGTACATGCGGGGTGAGTAGTGCGAATCGCGCTACAGTTGCTGTTGTGGCTCCAGCCCCGCCTCCGCTGTCCCTGCGCCTTGGCAACGATGGCCTGAGAGCGCTTGAAGATTTGGCCCGCCGCCGCGGGGTAACTCGCGCCGAAGCCGCGCGCCAGGCGATTCGGGAAACGTCTGAGCGGGAGCGCCGCCGCGCCGGGCTTGCTGCGGAGGCCAACCGCCTGATGGCCGATCCCGCCTACGTCCGCGAAGCGGAGGAGGTCACGGAGTTGATGGAAGAGCTTCGTGGTTCGAGGTAACGTCTACGCAATAACGCTGCCTCGGCGCCGCGGTCGCGTCCAGCACGGACCTCGTTATGCCGTTGTGGTCCAGGCGGATGATCTCCTGGCTCTGTCGACAGTGATTATCTGCCCGACCTCTCGATCCACGCCTCCGGCGAGCTTTCATCCAGAGATCCAGCTCGATGAAGCCACGACGCGGGTGATGTGCGAGATGGTCGGCGCGGTCGACATCGGCAATCTCGGCGATCGGGTGGGACACCTCACCTTCGCTGAGATGGCAGCCGTCGACGACGCCCTGGGCCTGGTGTTGAACCTCAACTGAGTGACTCTCGGCGCGGAGGCCGGGTGTACAGCCAGGCGAGTAGATGACCGCAAACTTCCGACCGCTGTACAACGACGCTGGTGCTGATCGCGCCGACCATTTGAATATGAGAAGACCCCGTCAGATCGTTGCCTTTGGGGGCGGCGGCTTCTCGATGGAGTCCGGGAACCCGCTGCTCGACAACTACGTGCTCGGGCTCGCCGGCGCCGCCCGGCCGCGCGTCTGCTTCCTGCCTTCGGCCAGCGGCGACGCCGACCATTACATCGTCCGCTTCTACCGCGCCTTCCCGGCCGACCGCTGCGAGGCCAGTCACATCTCCCTCTTCCGGCGAGAGCAAGGGCCGACCGACCTGCGCGCTCACCTGCTCTCCCAGGATCTGATCTACGTCGGAGGCGGCAGCGTCGTCAGCTTGCTGGGGGTGTGGCGGGCCCACGAGATCGATGAGATCCTGCGCGAGGCCTGGGAGTCGGGAGTCGTCCTCTGCGGCCTCTCGGCCGGATCGCTTTGCTGGTTCGCCGAAGCGGTCACCGGCTTCCACGGCGCGCCGCGGCGGGTCGAAGGGCTGGGCCTGCTGCCGTTCAGCAACTGCGTCCACTACGAGCCCGGGTCCAGCCGCCGCCGCGCCTACGGCGACTTCCTCCGCGCCGGGATGCGTCCCGGCTACGCCGCCGAGGACGGCGCCGCGCTGCACTTCGTCGGCGCCGAGCTGCGCCGCATCGTCGCCTCCCGGCAGAGCGCCCGCGGCTACCGGCTCGACGCGGTGGGGGACAGGGTGGTGGAGATGCAGATCGCCACCCACTACCTGGGCGGCGCCAGCATCGCGCCGGTCCCGTCCCTCCCGGAGGCGGTTTCCACCGCGGTTGCGGCGTGACGATCTCCCGCATCCTCGCCCTCGGCGGGCACGACTTCACCTCTCGCCCGCCCGACCGCGCCGTCTGCGAGCTGCTCTTAAAGCTGGCGACCGAGCGGGCTGGCGGGCGGCGGCCGCAAATCTGCCTCCTACCTACCGCCAGCGGCGACACCTCAGAGCAGATCGGCCGCTTCTACGCCGCCTTCGGCGAGCGCGCCTGCGAGCCATCCGACCTCTCCCTGTTCCGCCTCGGCCGGAGACCGATGGCGCTGCACGATCACCTACTCCAACAGGACCTCGTCTACGTCGGAGGCGGCAGCCTCCTCAACCTGCTCGCCGTCTGGGAGGCGCACGAGATCGGCGCCATTCTCAGCCTCGCTTGGCGGCAGGGGATTGTGCTCGCCGGCCAAAGCGCGGGGGCGATGTGCTGGTTCGAGGCCGGGATCACCAAATCCTCTGGAAAGCCGCTTGCCGCCGCCGGCATGGGCCTGCTCGGCGGCAGCCTCTGCGTCCACTACAACAACGAGCCCGAGCGCCGCGCCGCCTATCTCGACGCGGTCGGCGGCGGCATGCCGGGTGGCTATGGCCTCGACGACTACGCCGGCTTACTCTGGGAGGGAGCTGGGCCGCCCTCGGCCGTCACTGCCCGCCGCGGCGCCCGCGCCTACCGCGTCACCTCAAACGGCGCCGGCGTAACCGAAGCTCCCCTCCCGGCGCGCTTCCTACCCGCTCCCGCCCCGGCAACCTTGCGGGAAGACATCGCCGAATACCGCCGCTTGACCCGGATGCGCAAACACGCCGGTTGGTTGGGCTAACCCTCCGGTTCAGCGGCCGATGTGGAAGCCGATCAATCTTGGGATGGACGCGACTGCGGCGTCGATCGGGCGGGGGCAGCGACCCGCGAGCTCGGCTTCTTCCTTGCGCATCAGGGCGCGTCGGATCGTTTCGCCGCCCAGCCAGTGGAAGGGCTCGGGGGGGACGCGGCGCGGGGAGGGGTCGACGAAGGCGAGACGGGAGGGTTCGTCGCGGCGATCCAGGGCGAGAGAGGCGAGTGTCCTTCCCACCATGTGGGAGGGGCCGACGCCGTTGCCCGTGTAGCCGGCGGCGAGGAAGGAGCGGCCGCCGCGCAGCGGCACGACGATCGGCAGGTGGGTCGGCGAAGCGTCGATCGGTCCGCCCCAGGCGTGAGTGAGGCGGCGGCCACGGAGGGCGGGAAAGAAGTGGTGGAGGTGGGCGACGACGTGGTCGATTGTCTCGGGGTCGACATCGACGCGGCCGTCCAGCCGCGCGCCCATCACGATCGGCCCGCCCCCCCAGCCGAAGAGGATGCGGTCGTCGGGCGTGGTGCGGAAGTAGTCGAGCAGCATGCGGCTGTCGGTGATGCACTCGCCGCCGGTCCAGCCCGTTTCCTCGATCACGTTCGGGACGGGCTCGGTGAGGACGATGTGGGACGAGGTGACGGTGAGGGCGTTGCGCAGCGGCGCGCCCGGGGCCTTGGCGGCGGGGCCGATCGCCAGCACGGCGCCGCCGGCGCGGACGGCGCCAGCGGGGGTGCGGGTCTCGACCCCGCCGGGACCGTCGGCGAGGCTCCTAACCGGGGAGCCTTCGTACACCTCCACCCCACTCGCCCGCAGTCGCTCGCGCAGGCCAAAGGCGAGGCGGGCCGGCTGCACGGTGGCGGCGCTGGGGTAGAAGGCGCCGCCGCGGAAGGTCGGCGAAGCGCAGCGGGCGGCGACCTGCTCGGGGGTGAGCGGGCGAATCGCGTCGAGCACGCCCAGCTCACGACAGGCGGCGAGCGCCCTTGTCCAGGCGCCATCGTGGGCGGGCGCGGTGGAGACCTGGAGGTAGCCGGCCCGATGGAACCAGGCGTCGACTCCCTGCTCCTCGCAGAAGGCGCCGATTCCCGCCACCGCGTTCTCGGCGGCGCGGGCGACGGCAAGGGCCGCGGCGTCGCCCCAGCGCTCCCGCATGTTGGGCAGCGAGAACCACATCACGTTGCAGAAGCCGCCGTTGCGGCCGGTGGGCCCGTAGCCGCACCGGTCCGCCTCCAGGAGGACGATGCGGGCATCGGGCTCAAGCGCCTTCAGGTGCCAGGCCGTCCACATCCCGGTGAAACCTCCGCCGACCACGACGACATCGGCGTGGCGCTCACCCTGCAGCGACGGCGCCGGCTCGAAGTCTCCCGCCTCCTCCAACCAGTACCCGTGTGCCGTGTGCTTCATGGCGCAATTCGAGTGTGGCATGCCGTTAGGGTGCGCTCGTGGGAACTTTTGAACGGATCGCCGACCTGCCGCTGACGATCGAGGGGTATGAGCTAGAGGGGCTGGAGTACCAGGCGCCGGGGTTCGAGCGGCTCACTACGGTCATTCACCTGCACGGAGCCGGCGAGGAGGGACAGGGCGAGGACGTCACCTACGACGCGCTGGATCACATCGCGCTGCAGGACGCCGGGCCGGCGCTCGACCTGACCGGGCACGCCACGTTGGGGGAGTTCTGCGACTTCATGGGGCAGGTCGACACCTTCCCGTCCGAGCCGCAGCGCGAGTTCTCACGCCGCTATCGCCGCTGGGCGTTCGAGTCGGCGGCGCTCGATCTGGCGTTGCGCCAGGCTGGCACGAGTCTCGCCGCGGCGCTGGGACGCGAGCCGCAGCCGGTCAACTTCGTCTGCTCGATGCGGCTGTCCCCCCTCGACGGCGAACAGCCCTCCTCGATAGAGCCGCTGCTCACCCGCCTCGCGGTCTACCCGACGCTTCGCTTCAAGCTGGACCCGACCAACGACTGGACCGACGAGCTGATCGCGGCGCTGATGGAGACCGGCGCGGTCGACTCGCTCGACCTGAAGGGCTTCTACAAAGGCACGCCGGTCGACGTTGAGACCGATCCGGTTCTGTACGCGAAGCTGATCGAGGACTTTCCGGACGCCTGGCTGGAGGACCCCGACGTGAACGAGGAGACGAAACCGATCCTCGACCCGGTGGCGGAGCGGGTCACCTGGGACGCGCCAATCCACTCGATTGCCGACATCGAGGCGATGCCGTGGGAACCGCGGATGGTGAACATCAAGCCATCGCGAATCGGCGGGCTGCGGGACCTCTGCGAGACCTACGACTACTGCGCCGAGCGGGACATCGGCGCTTACGGAGGCGGGCAGACGGAGCTGGGGCAGGGGCGCGGCCAGATCCAGTACCTGGCCTCGGTCTTCCACCCGGACACGCCCAACGACGTCGCGCCGTCCGGTTACAACGACCCCGAGCAGGCGACCAAGCCCGGCCTTCCCTCCAGCCCACTGAATCCGGCGATCGACAGCGTCGGATTTCGTTGGGTGGCCTAACGCTCACTTCGGCCGGCCGAATTCGGGATTTCGGCTACGTTGGGCGAACCTGCCCCGCCGAGCAAGGAGTCCCGAATTGGCCGAGAAGAGTTTCGCCGACGCGCTGAACGAGCAGATCGCCAACGAGTTCGCCGCCTCGCAGCAGTACGTAGGAGCGGCCGTCTACTACGACGCCGAGACGCTGCCGCGGCTGGCGCACTTCTTCTACCGGCAGGCGCTGGAGGAGCGCGAGCACGCGATGATGATGATCCAGTACCTGCTCGACGTCGACGAGGAGGTGCACATCCCCGACATCAAGTCGCAGCAGACGAGCTACGACGACGGGGTGGCTCCGGTGAAGATGGCCCTGAAACAGGAGAGGCGGGTTGGCGAGGAGATCTACGCGCTGTTTGAGCTGGCGCGGGAGAGAAAGGACTACCGGGCCGAGCAGTTCATGCAGTGGTTCGTGAAGGAGCAGGTCGAAGAGGTCGCGCTGATGAACGACATTCTCAACGTCGTCGAACGGTCGAGGGACAACCTGCTGCTGGCCGAGGACTACATCGCGCGCGAGAACCCGGGCGAGGACGGCGCGGATCCGACGGCACCCCCGGTTGCGGGGGGCGGCGGCTAGCCAAAACTCTCCTTCCGCTGTTCCTTTTGGTCGCTATGCGGACATAAGGAACAGCGGAACGATTACCAGCGAGTGGTGACCACCTTTTTGCGAGTGTAGAAGTCCACCGCGTCGGTTCCGTTCGCGTGAAGATCGCCGTCGCAAGAGTCCTTCCAGCCGGCGAAGGGGAACCAGGCGACTGGGGCGGGGATGCCGATGTTGACGCCGAGCATGCCGGCCTCGGCGCCGTAGCGGTAGCGGCGCGCGGCTTCGCCGGATTGGGTGAAGATCGCCCCGGCGTTGCCGTAGCGCGAGCCGTTTAGAAACTCCAGCGCCGCGTCGAGGTCGCCGACCTCGACCAGGGTCAGCAGCGGCCCGAACAGCTCGTCGCGGGCGACCTCGGACTCCGGGTCCCCGGCGACGACGATCGTCGGGCCCAGCAGCGTCCCGGCCGGCCCGCTGTCGCGTCGTCCGTCGAGCGCCAGCTCACCACCATCGTCCTGGGCTCGGCCGATCGCCGCGGCGATCTTCTCGCGCGCCTCTGCCGAGACCATCGGGCAAACGTCAGTGGTCGGGTCGGCGCCCAAGCCGACGTTCAGCTCGCTCGCCGCGGTAACCAGCGCCTCTCGCACCTCCGCCCCCCGCGCCTCGTCGCCGACCACCACGCACACCGACCCCGCCAGGCAGCGCTGCCCCGCCGCCCCGAAGGCCGAGCTCATGATCGCCGACGCCGCCCCCGCGAGGTCGGCGTCGGGCATCACCACCAGCGCGTTCTTGGCGCCGCCCAGCGCCTGCACCCGCTTCCCAGTCGCCGCGGCGCGCTCGGCGACGAAGCGCGCCGTCTCCGCCCGCCCGACGAAGGAGATCGCGTCCACCCTTGGGTCGTCCAGCAGCGCGGTAACCGCCTCGCGCCCGCCGTGCACCAGGTTCACCACCCCCGGCGGAATCTCTCCGACCGCGTCGACCATCTCGACGATCAGTGCCGCCGGCCGCGGATCGTGCTCCGACGGCTTCAGCACGAACGAGTTGCCGCAGGCGATTGCGTAGGGCAGAAACCAGAGCGGGATCATCGCCGGGAAGTTGAACGGCGTGATCGCCGCCACCACCCCGACCGGCTGGCGCACCAGCTCGACGTCGACCCCGGCGGCCACCCCCTCCAGCGTCTCGCCCTTCAGCAGATGCGGGATCGCCGCCGCCGACTCCACCGACTCGATCCCCCGCCCGACCTCGCCGTCCGCGTCGGCCAGCGTCTTGCCCATATCGGCGGTGACCAGGGCGACCAGCTCCTCGCGCCGGCGCAGCAGCTCCTCCCGCAATCGCAGCACCGCCCGCGCCCGCCGCTGCGGCGGCACCTCGCGCCAGCCGGGCTGCGCGGCCCGCGCGGCCTCGACCGCGGCGCGCACCTCCGCCGCCCCCGAGAGCGGCACCCGCGCCGCCGTCTCTCCCGTCGCCGGGTCGACGTCGGCCAGCGTCTCCGCCCCGCCGGCCGCCACCCACTCGCCGCCGACGTAGTTCGCCAGCACCGGCGCCGCCACCGCTTCGCGCGTCGCCATCACGCCCTTCCTCCGGCCGGCGCGGGGGCGAGCGCCGTTCCCTCAGCCTCCCCCTCCTGCTCGGGCCGCACCGCCGCCATTCGCTCGGCCCGCCGCTGCTGCCACACCGTGAAGATCATCGCCAGCACCGTAACCGCGAACAGCATCGTCGCGATCACGTTCACCTGCACCGGGATCCCCCGCTGGTTGGCGCCGAACACGTACAGCGGGAAGGTCACCGTCGTCCCCGAGTTGAAGTTGGAGATTACGAAGTCGTCGATCGAGAGCGCGAAGGCGAGCAGCGCGGCGCCGATCACCCCGGGCATGATCAGCGGCAGCGTCACGTAGCGGAAGGTGGCGAGCGACGTCGCCCCCAGGTCGCGCGCCGCCTCCTCCAGGCTGCGGTCGAAGCCGATCAGCCGCGAGCGCACCACCACCACGACGAAGCTGATCGAGAACATCACGTGGGCGATCAGCAGCGTCGTGAAGCCCGGCGACACCCCGTAGAGCAGGAACATCGAGAGCAGCGCGGCGCCGATCACCACCTCCGGCGTCGCCAGCGGGACCACGATCAGCACGTTCGTCGCGCGCCGGCCGCGGAACTCGTGCCGCACCAGCGCGATCGCCATCAGCGTCCCGATCGCGGTCGAGATCAGCGTCGAGAGCGCCGCCAGTCTGAGGCTGGTCTTCAGCGCGTCGGTCAGCTCCCGGATCGCGAAGGGGTGCGCCCAGGCGTCCAGCGAGAACCCGTTCCAGACCAGGTTGAACCTGCCCGCTGGGTCGTTGAGGGAGAACAGCGCGATGATCGCGATCGGCAGCAACATGTAGGCGATCGCCAGCCCCGCGTAGATGACGATCCCGTGCTCCCGCACCCAGCGCCAGGCGCGCCGCGCCGCCGACTCGCCGCCGCCCGCCCCCAGGGTCTCGGCGTGCGCCTCCATCAGGCCTTCGCCTCCTCAGCCTCTTCGCCCATCAGCGCCTCCGACCCGGCGAAGCGGATGTAGGCCAGCACCGCGACGAGAATGATCGCCATCAGGATGAAGGAGAGCGCCGCCGCCACCGGGTAGTCGTTCAGCTGCAGGTAGCGGAACTGGATGACGTTGCCGATCATGAACTGCTGCGGCCCGCCAAGGAACTGCGCGTTGACGTAGTCGCCCACCGCGGGGATGAAGGTCAGCAGCACGCCCGCGACGATCCCCGGCGCACTCAGCGGCAGCGTCACCCGCAGGAACGCCTCCCGCGAGGACGCGTAGAGGTCCTTCGCCGCCTCGATCAGCCCCTCGTCGATCCGCTCCAGGCTCGCGTACAGCGGCAGGATCATGAAGGGCAGGAAGTTGTAGGTGAGGCCGGCGATCACCGCCCCCGAAGTCGCCAGCACCCGCCCGTCCTGCGGCACGATCTGCAGGAACTTCAGCACCTCGACCGCCGGGCTCTGGTCGTCGAAGATCGACTGCCAGGCGATCGTCCGGATTAGGTAGGTGGTGAAGAACGGCGCGATCACCGCGAACAGCAGCGCGTTGCGCCACTTCCCGGCCCGGAAGGCGATCGCGTAGGCCAGCGGGTAGCCGATCAGCAGCGAGAGGATCGTCGCCGCCCCCGCGTAGTAGAACGAGCGCAGGAACTGCGTGTCGAACGTGCTCAACGCGTCGCTGAAGTTCCCCCAATCCCAGGTGAACTCGAAGCCGGTGACGATCGACCCCGTCTCCAGCGAGAGCCTCCCCATGAAGTACATCGGGACGACGAAGAAGAGGACCAGCCAGAGGATCCCCGGTCCGAGCAGGAAGTAGGGGATAAGGCGGCGGCGGACGCTCACGGTCAGGGACTCTCCGTCAGGTCCGCCACCATTACTCCCTTTCTCATCCCGTCAGCAACGACTCGAACGCCTCCGTCACCCGCGTCTCCTCGTCGCCGGTCAGGTTCGGCTGCGTCGAGCAGTTCTTCGTGAACTGCGCGGTCGGGAAGATCAGCTGGTTCTTCGCCAGCGCCGGGTCGCGCTTGGCGAGGATCGGCTGCACCCCCTTCACCGGAGTCACGTAGTTGACGTAGGCGGCGATGTTCGCCTGCACCTCGGGGTTGTAGACGTAGTTCATGAAGGCCAGCGCCGCGGCCGTGTTCGGCGCGCCCACTGGGATCTCCATGTTGTCCGACCAGAGGATGCAGCCCTGGGTCGGCATCCGCCACTCGATGTTGGGGTTGTCGGCCTGCAACTGCACCGCGTCGCCCGACCAGCCGATCGACGCCACGACGTCGCCTTTGGTCAGGTCGCGCGCGTAGTCGTTGCCGGTGAAGCGGCGGATCTGGCTGGAGTCGACCGCGCCCTTCAATTTGTCGATCGCATCCATCCAGTCCTGCTCTGTCGCATTGTCCGGATTGACCCCGTCGGCCTTCATCACCAGCGGCACGGTGTCGCGCATCTCGGTGAGGAAGGTGACCTTGCCCGCGTATCTCGGGTCGAAGAGGTCGTTGACCGAGCGGATGTCCGGCGCCAGGTCTCTGCGCACGATGATCCCGGTCATCCCGGTCTGCCACGGCACCGAGTAGTCGCGGTTGGGGTCGATCGCCGGATGGCGCAGGTCGTCGCGCAGGTTCTTCTCGACGTTCGGCAGGGCGCTCTTGTCGAGGTTCTGCACGTAGCCGAGGCTGTGCACTTTGCCCGCCATCCAGTCGGTGAGGACGATCATGCTGCGCCCGCCCGAGGAGCCCGACGCCAGCTGCGGCCGCAGCTTGCCGAAGAACTCGACGTTGTCATTGACGTCTTCGATGTACTTGACCGAGACGCCGGTCGCCTTCTCGAAATCGGCCACGGTCCCGTTCGGGCCGGTGTCGATGTAGAGCGGCCAGTTGGAAACCGTCAGCTCGCCTCTCACCGGGCCGCTCTTCGCGGTTTCCGTCGCGCCGCCGTTGCCGCCGCTCTCTATGCCGCTGTCGCCGCCGCAGGACATCAGTCCCAGCGCCAGCGCCAGCGCCGCTACGACTACCGCCAGCAGACCGGTCCTCTCTCTCGCAATCCTTCTCCCTCTCATCCTTCTCACCTCTCGATGCTCGATTCGCGCACCACGTGCGTGTTCTCTGGGTCCCAGCTAAGTCGCACCCGCTCCCCGCCCACGGGCAATCGCCGCCGCGCCTCCTCATCCGCGTTGGGGACGAGCACGGTCATCCGCACGTCCCCGTCCAGCGCCACCGTCACCTGGGTCGCGGTCCCCAGGTACAGCGTGCTCTCCACCGTTCCCTCCAGCCCCGGCATCTCGCCGTTCTCCGGCCCGGCGCCGTTGGCGGAGATCGTCAGCTTCTCCGGCCGCACCACCGCGTAGCAGCGCTCCCCGGAGGCGAACCCGTTCACCCTCATCTGCACCGCCGGCCCGTTCTCGAGCTTCACCGTTCCCGCCCCCTCCACTCTGGCGGGAATCAGGTTGGAGACGCCGATGAACCCGGCGACGAAGGTCGTGGCGGGGTGCTCGTAGACCTCTTCGGGGCCGCCGACCTGCTCGACCCGGCCGCGGTTCATCACCGCGATCCGGTCGCTCATCGTCAACGCCTCCTCCTGGTCGTGGGTGACGTACACGAAGGTGATGCCGACGTCCCGCTGAATCTGCTTCAGCTGGACCTGCAGGCCCTTGCGCAGCTTCAGGTCCAGCGCGCCGAGCGGCTCGTCGAGCAGCAGCACCTTGGGATAGTTGACGAGCGCCCGCGCCAGCGCCACCCGCTGCTGCTGGCCGCCGGAGAGCTGCGCCGGGCGCCGATTAGCCTCCCGGGTCAAGCCCACCCGCTCAAGCTCGGCGGCTACTCGCCGCCGCACCTCCTCCTTGGGGACTCTCTTGCGCTTCAGCCCGAAGGCGACGTTGTCGACGATGCTCAGATGGGGGAACAGCGCGTAGCTCTGGAAGACCGTGTTGGTGGGGCGGCGGTGGGGAGGCAGCGCCGCCACGTCGGCGCCCTCGATCCGGATCGTCCCCGCGCTCGGCCGCTCGAAGCCGGCGACCATCCGCAGCGTCGTCGTCTTGCCGCAGCCGCTCGGCCCCAGCAGCGTGAAGAACTCCCCGCCGGCGAGGTCGAGGTCCAAATCCTCGACGGCGATCAGATCGTTAAAGCGCTTGGTAACGCCTTGCAGTTCAACGCTCGGGATTTCCTTCTCCACTCGTCCTCCTCATGGACGCCATGGAGCCTCCCTACTTAGAAGGTACTCCCCCTAGGAAGCGGGCACGACCCGAAGCGCGCTTCTAAGCAGGTTCTTTCATCACCGAGGCTTCGCCGACCACGGTTCCCTCGAGGATTCCCGGGTCGGCCACCTCCGGCTTGCGCTTGAAGAACTTCGGATAGGCGAACTGGGCGAAGATCATCACCACCACGCCGAGCAGGAGCAGGCCGACGCCGATCGCCACCGGGGTGCCGATCCCGAACACGCCGCCGGTGTAGTTCACCTCGGTGCTGGTCGTGTTGTAGTCGCTGAACGCCTTGATGAAGATGCCGGTCAGCATCAGCCCGCCCAGCAGCGGCGCCACTCCGACCATCACGAAGTTCTTCAGGCTCTTGAAGATCTCCTTGCGGTAGTAGATCGTGCAGGCGAACCCGGTCAGCCCGTAGTAGAAGGCGATCTGGAAGCCGAGCCCCGTGATCGAGTCGGCCAGCACGTTGGTGCTGATGTTGATGATGAACAGCGTCCAGATCAGCGAGACGGCGCCCATCAGGAGGGTTGAGGTGGCGGGCGTCAGGTAGCGGGGATGGATGTCTCCCAGCTTCTTCGGGGCCGATCTGAAGCGCGCCATCGAGAGCGTCGTCCGCGCCGTCGGCAGGATCGTCGTCTGGGTCGAGGCCGAGGCCGAGGTCAGCACCGCGATGATCAGCAGCTTGTCCAGCGGTGAGCCGAACACCTGCCCGCCCAGCGCGCTCAGCACGTCGTCGGCGTTGTCGATCAGGTACTGGGGGCCGGCGTACGCCTGGGCGGCGACGGCGACCACCACGTAGATCAGCACCAGCAGGACGGTGCTCATCACCGCTGCCTTCCCCGGCCCGTTGGCGCTGTCCCTGGACTCTTCGTTGACGACGACGCCGCTGTCCCAGCCCCAGTAGATGAAGACCCCCAGCAGCACGCCGTCGATCAGCGCCGTCGCCCCGCCCGGGATGTTGAACGGGTTGAACCAGTCGAGCCCGACGTGCACCGAGGTGGCCGGCGCGCCCGACACGTAGACCTTGAACAGCGCCACCACCGCGAACAGCGCCAGGGTGAAGATCTCCGCCGCCAGCAGGAAGTACTGGGTGCGGGCCGAAAGCTCGATGCCCCGGTAGCAGATCCAGGTCATCACGGCGATCCAGAGCGCCGCCAGGATGCTCACGTCGAGCAGGTTGCCGGCCGCGGCGTCCAGGCCGAACAGCAGGAAGGTGTAGACGCCGGCGATGTAGGCGAGGGTCGCCATCACGACGATGTCGGCGACGACGATCGCCCACCCGGTCAGCCAGCCGAGGTGCGGGCCCATCGCCCGCGTCACCCAGGTGAAGCTGGTCCCGCAGTCCGGGTCGGCCTTGTTCATGTAGTTGTAGGCGGCGGCGATCAGCAGCATCGGGATGAAGGAGACGATCAGCACCGCGGGAGCGTGAAAGCCCATCCCCGCGACCGCGACGACGAAGCCGAGGGTCGCGGCGAGGCTGTAGCCGGGCGCCGTGGAGGCGACGCCGATCACCAGGTTGGATAGGTACCCGAGCGCCCCGGCCTTCAGCCCCTTGTCGCCTTCTCGGGCGCCACCCCCTTCCGCCGGGCCCGGTACCGGGATCGAAGCGCTCTCCATGGTGGCGACGTTACGCCCGCACGCAGAGCGGCGCAAGTGGCAAATGTCCCAAAGGTACAAGCAAGGTCTATACATCTTGTACAAGTGAAGCCTCAGGACTTGACCCAATGACCACTTGCATACTGGCTTCTCCGAGCGTAGCGTTATCCATAACGTCGTAGTAGGAGAGGAGTGCTAAATGGCCACCGCGCCGCAGACCGCAACGGGCCCGCAAACCGCCGCGGAAGCCGAAGCCGGCCTCCAGAAGCTGGCCAAGCGGCACCTGTGGATGCACTTCTCGCGGATGGGGGCCTACGACGCCGATCACGAGATCCCGATCATCGTCAGAGGAGAGGGCTGCTACGTCTGGGACGAGCACGGCAACCGCTACCTCGACGGTCTCGCCGGCCTCTTCTGTGTCAATGCCGGCCACGGTCGCACCGAGCTAGGCGAAGCGGCAGCGCGCCAGGTCAAGGAACTCGACTTCTACGTCCTCTGGAGCTACGCGCACCCGCGGGCGATCGAGTTGGCGACGCGGATCGCCTCCCTCGCACCCGGCGACCTCAACCGCGTCTTCTTCACCTCCGGCGGTTCGGAGGCGGTCGAGTCGGCGCTGAAGCTGGCCCGCAACTACCACCGGATGCGCGGCAAAGGCCAGAAGATCAAGGTCATCGCGCGGGAGATCGCCTACCACGGCACCACGCTGGGCGCTCTCTCCGCCACCGGCATCGCCGAGCTGCGGGCCCAGTTCGAGCCGCTCGCGCCCGGCGGCTGCCACGTCCCCAACACCAACATCTACCGCTGGCCCGCCGACCGCCACCCGCTCTGGGCGGCGGATGCGATTGAGGAGAGGATCGAGTTCGAGGGCCCGGAGACGGTCGCCGCGGTCATCCTCGAGCCGGTCCAGAACGCCGGCGGCTGCTTCGTTCCCCCCGACGGCTACTTCCAGCGCGTCCGCGAGATCTGCGACCGCCACGACGTGCTGATGATCTCCGACGAGGTGATCTGCGCCTGGGGCCGCCTCGGCCACTGGTTCGGCTGCGACCGCTTCGGCTACGTCCCCGACATCATCACCCTCGCCAAGGCGCTCACCTCCGCCTACGCGCCGATGGGCGCGATGATTGCCTCTGACCGCGTCGCCGAGCCCTTCATGCACGGCGACGAGTCCTTCGCCCACGGCTTCACTTTCGCCGGCCATCCGCTCGCCTCGGCGATCGCGATGGCCAACCTCGACGTCTTCGAGCGCGAGGACCTCTGCGGCCACGTGCTCGCCAAGGAGGGCGAGTTCCGGGCGATGCTGGAGACCCTGCACGAGCTGCCGATCGTCGGCGATGTGCGCGGCGCCGGCTACTTCCAGGCGATTGAGCTGGTCAAGGACAAGGAGACCAAGGAGGGCTTCACCGACAAGGAGTCGGAGGACCTGTTGCGCGGCTTCCTCTCCGGCGAGCTCTACAGGAGCGGGCTGATCTGCCGGGCGGACGATCGCGGCGACCCCGTCGTCCAGCTCGCCCCGCCGCTGATCGCCGACACCCCGCAGTTCGAGGAGATCCACGACGTCCTGCACGACGTGCTCTCCCGGGCCTGGGAGCGGGTCCACAAGTAGGCGCGGCCGATGCTCACCGTCCAGAGCCTTCTCGACGAGCTTGACCTCAAACTGGAGGCGGGGGCGAGCGCCGCCGAAGCTCCCGTCCGCTGGGTCCACATCTCCGAGCTGGAGGACCCGACCCCCTGGCTCTCCGGCGGCGAGTTGATGCTGACCACCGGCATCCCGCTCGACACCGCCGCCAAGCAGCGCAACTACATCCGCCTGCTCATCGACCGCAACCTCGCCGGGCTCGGCTTCGGCACTGGCTTCAGCCATCGCAAGCTGCCCAAAGCCCTGCTCGAGGAGGCGCGCAAGCGCGACTTCCCCGTCTTCGAGGTTCCCTACTCGACGCCGTTCATCGCGATCACCGAGAAGGCGTTCGCGCGCCTCGTCAACGAGCAGTACGAGGTGCTGCAGCGGGGGATCGCCGTGCAGCGGCGGCTGGAGCGGCTGGTCCTCGAGGAGCGTGGGCTGGAAGAGATAACCGCGACGATCTCCTCCGCGGTCGGCGGCACCGTCGCGGTCCTCGACAGCCGGGGGGAGCGGATCGCCGGGCGCGGCTTCCGCCGCGAGCTGTCCGCCGACGCCGCCGGCGCGATCCGCAGAGAGGCCGTCTCCCACTCCAGCGACGGCCACCCCTTCGTTCCTGGACACCCTTCGGTCGCCGGCCGCGCCCTCGCCCATCCTGTCATCTCGCCCGGGGGAGGGCCGCCCGCCGCCTGGGTCGTCATCGTCCGCGACTCCGGCGGGCTGGGGGACTTCGAGCGGCTGATCCTCCAGCAGGCGGTCGCCGTCGTCGCCCTTGAGCTGATGCGCCGCCGCGTCGCGCGGGAAACCGAGCGCCGCCTCGCCGGCGACGTACTGGCCGGCGCGCTGGGCGGTCGCCTCGACCCCTCCGAGCTGCGCCGCCGGCTGGAGCCGTTTGGGATCGGCGAGGAGGCCGCCGTCCTCGTCTTCGCCCTCGACGACCCGAGCGCCGCCGAGCCGGCGCTGGAGCGCGCCCTCGCCGCCGACGCCTGCCCGGCCGTCGTCGCCCCCCACAGCGTCGCCGGGCGCGAGTTGCTCTGCGCCGTCGTCGACGCCGCCGACCGCGACCCGGTGGACGTCGCCGCTGACGCCCGTAAGGCGCTCGTCGCCGAGCGCGGCGCGGTCCGCGCCGCCGCCAGCCGCCCCGCCCCGCCCGAGGACCTGCGCCACTCCTTCCACGAGGCGCGCTGCGCCCTCGAGGCCACCGCCTTCGGCAACGGCCGCGCCCCCGAGGTCGCCTCCTGGCGGGACCTTGGCGCCTTCACCCTGCTCCTTTCCCTCTCCGACGACGAGGCGCTGCGCCTCTACTGCGACAGCGTCCTGGGGCCAATCGAAGAAGGCGACGATGAGTACGGCGGCGAGCTGCTCCGCTCGCTGGAGGCCTTCATCGAGCAGAACGGGCAGTGGGAGCGCGCCGCCCGGGAGGTCTACTGCCACCGCCACACGCTGCGCTACCGGATGCGCAAGGTCGAGGAGCTGACCGGGCGCGACCTCTCCCGCGCCCACGACCGGATCGAGTTCTGGCTGGCGCTGCGCGCCAGGGAGTTGGTTGGGACATGAAGGTCGGCGTCCCCAAGGAGATCAAGCCCGACGAGTACCGCGTCGCGATCACCCCCGCCGGCGTCCGCGAGATGACCGAGCACGGCCACGAGGTGCTGATCGAGACCTGGGCGGGGGAGGGCAGCGCGATCTCCGACGAGGCGTACGAGGCGCAGGGCGCCCGCCTCCTCCCCGACGCGGCGACCGTCTTCGCCGAGGCCGAGATGATCCTCAAGGTCAAGGAGCCCCAGCCGGTGGAGATCGAGATGCTCCGCCCCGGTCAGCTTCTCTTCACCTTCCTCCACCTCGCTCCCGACCCCGAGCAGACCCGCGGCCTCTGCGGCTCCGGCGCCACCTGCATCGCCTATGAGACCGTCGAGGACTCCCATGGCCGACTGCCGCTGCTGGCCCCGATGAGCGAGATCGCCGGCAAGCTCGCCACCCAGGCCGGCGCCTTCATGCTGGAGAAGCCGCTCGGTGGGCGCGGCATCCTGCTCGGCGGCGTCCCCGGCGTCGCCGCCGCCAACGTGATGGTGATCGGCGGCGGCGCGGTCGGCATGAACGCCGCCTTCATCGCGATCGGCATGGAGGCCGACGTCTTCGTCTTCGACAAGTCGATCGACCGGTTGCGCGAGCTGGAGATGGCCTTCGGCGGCCGTTGCTCGACTGTCTACTCGACCACCCTGGCTATCGAAGAGATGCTGCCCAGCGCCGACCTGGTGATCGGCGCCGTGCTCGTCCACGGCGCCCGCGCCCCCTTCGTCGTCCGTCGCGAGCAGCTGGCCCTGATGAAGCCGGGCGCGGTGCTGCTCGACGTGGCGATCGACCAGGGCGGCTGCTTCGAGACCTCGCGCCCCACCACCCACAAGGACCCGACCTTCGAGGTCGACGGGATCATCCACTACTGCGTCGCCAACATGCCCGGCGCGGTATCGATCACGTCGACCCGCGCGCTGACCAACGCGACCCTGCCCTACGCGACCGCCCTCGCCGACGACGGCGTCTCCGGCGCGATCCGCCGTGACCCCGGCCTGCGGCTGGGGGTGAACGTGGCGAACGGCGCCGTCACCCACCCGGCGGTCGCGGAGGGAGTGGGGGCGAGCTACGTGCCGGTCGAGGAGGCGTTGAGACTTGAGGGAACAGAGCTTGAAAACCGCAAAGCGGAGGTGAGGTGAAGTATGGCCACGGCGACAAAGACCAAGCTGAAGAACTTCATCGGCGGCAAGGCGGTCGACCCGGTGGAGGGGGGAACCGAGGATGTTGTGAACCCCGCCACTGGGGAGGCGATCGCCGAGGCGCCGCTCTCGACCAAGGCCGACGTCGACCGCGCGGTGGAGGCCGCTAAGGCGGCCTTCGACGGTTGGGCGGCGACGCCGCCGGGCGAGCGCGCCCGGGCGCTGCTGCGCCTCGCCGACCTCGTCGAGGAGCGCGGCGATGAGATCGCCGACCTCGAATCGATGGACGCCGGCAAGCCGCGCGGCGCCGTGATCGAGGACGAGGTGCCGGTGATGGCCGACCAGCTGCGCTTCTTCGCGGGGGCGGCCCGCTGCCTGGAAGGCCGCGCCGCCGGCGAGTACATGGAGGCCCACACCTCCTTCATCCGCCGCGAGCCGGTCGGCGTCGTCGGCCAGATCACCCCCTGGAACTACCCGCTGATGATGGGGATCTGGAAGTTCAGCCCGGCGCTGGGGGCGGGCAACACGGTCGTGCTGAAGCCAGCCGAGTCGACCCCGCTCACCACCCTGAAGTTCGCCGAGTGGTGCGCCGACCTGCTGCCGCCGGGCGTCCTCAACGTGATCGGCGGCCACGGCGAGCCGGCCGGATCCGAGCTGGTCACCCATCCCGATGTCGAGATGGTCTGCCTCACCGGCTCGCCCCCGACCGGCAAGTGGATCGCCAAGGCGGCGGCCGACACGCTGAAGCGCGTCCACCTCGAGCTGGGCGGCAAGGCCCCGGTCGTCGTCTTCGACGACGTCGAGATGGAGACGGCGCTGGAGACGATCGCCGGCACCGGCTACTACAACGCCGGCCAGGACTGCACGGCGGCGACCCGCGTGCTCGCCTCCACCGGCGTCTACGACGACGTCGTCAACGGGCTGGTCGGGCAGGCCAAGGACCTGGTCCTCGGCGACACGATGTCGAAGGACACCACCCTGGGCCCGCTCAACTCACAGCGCCAGCGCGAACGGGTGGAGGGGTTCCTGGAGCGCAAGCCCGGCAACGCCGAGGTCGTCACCGGTGGGTCGGAGCCCAACCTTCCCGGCTACTTCCTTGAGCCGGCGGTCGTCGCCGGGCTGGAGCAGGGGGACGAGATGATCCAGGACGAGATCTTCGGCCCGGTGATAACCGTGCAGCCGTTCTCGGACGAGGAGAAGGCGATCGAGTGGGCGAACGGCACCCGCTACGGCCTCGCCTCCTCGGTCTGGACCCGCGACGTCGGCCGTGCCATCCGCGTCGCCAACGCGCTCAGATTCGGCTGCGTCTGGATCAACGACCACATCCCCCTCGCCTCCGAGATGCCCCACGGCGGCTACAAGCAGTCCGGCTACGGCAAGGACCTCTCCGTCTACTCCTTAGAGGACTACACCGAGATAAAGCATGTGATGATCAATCTGGACTGACGCGCCTCAGACCGCGATCAGGGAGATAGGCTCGTCGGTGTCGACGAGGGCCGCCAGGTCGTCGGGGTCGGAGGTGATGATGTCCGCCCTTCGTTCGATCGCGCAGCAGACGATGTGGGCGTCGATGACGTCGGCCGCGTCGCGCGTGCCCAGGCGCAACCCCACCTCCTTGGCGCGCGGCCCGTCCAACGAGTCGATGTCGAATCCGTCCAGCAACCGCGCCAACAGCGCCGACCGCGGCCCTCCCCGCCATACCTGGGCTAACACCCCGGCCGGAACGGTGATTTCAGTGAAATGGTCGACGACCGCATCGTGGATGGTCTCCCGCACTGCACGGTTGCCGCGCTCGTAGGCGATCAGCGCTCCTGCGTCTAGGACGAGATCTTGGGATATGCCCTGTTCAATGCTCTGCGCGCCCATTCTTTTTCTTCCTCGGTGGCGGGTCCGTAAATCTCTTCATGCATGGCGATCGACTCGAGAATCGCCTGCCTCTTCCTCTGCTTCTCCAATGCCTTCTCGATCGCCGCCGAAACGCTGGGAGCCCTGCCGGCTTCCACTTCGGCGCGCGCAGCCGCAAGTGTCTCCGGCTCCACCGAGATCGTGATCCGTTCCTTCATACTCGGGATCATACCATTGGTGTTCGCGACTGCGATGCCATCGCCACCGACGCTACGCGGCCAAGACGCGCACGTGGCGCGCAGGTCGTGCCGATTCTGAAAATTCTCTGTGACGCCCAAAGTACGATTGGCCGGTGAAAGGGGCTGCCAGGGGGATAGCTGTTGTTGCTGTGCTCTTGGGGGTGGGGATTGTGCCGCTCACGGCTGCGCCCGCGGCTGATGATGTGCCGCGCTGTCATGGGCGGCGGGCGAAGATTCTGGGAACGGATGGGGCGGATGTGTTGCGGGGGACGCCTGGGCGGGATGTGATCTGGGGCGGCCTTGGAGACGACATCGTCGTTGGCAGCCTCGGCAACGATCTGCTCTGCGGTGGTCCGGGCGCCGACCTGATCCACGGTGGGCGCGGGAACGACACGGCCGACGGTGGGGCGGGGGAGGCCGACATGGTCGTCGGCGACCTCGGGGACGATCATCTCTTCGGCGGCCCCGGCGACGCCGACGAGGTCGCCGGCAGCCTCGGCATAGACATCCTCAACGGCGGTGGCGGCAACCACGACCTCGTCCACGGCGACTACGGCTGGGACCGCATGGACGGCGGCTCGGGCGGCGGCGACATCGCCTCCTTCGCCACCGACGTCGCCAGCACCCAGGGCGCCGGCGTTCGCGTCAACCTCGCCGCCCACCGCGCCCGCGGCGACGGCCACGACAAGCTCTTTCGCTTCGAAGACGTCGAAGGCTCCGCCTTCCGCGACATCCTCAGCGGCGACCCCCGCGACAACGCCATCCACGGCGGCCCCGGCGACGACCGTATCTTCGGCGGCAAGGGTCGCAACACGCTCGACGGCGACCAGGGCAAGGACGGCTGCAAGGGCGGCCCGGTCCGCGTCTCCTGCGGCCGCGAGCGCCCCCCCAAGGGCTCCGCCTACATTGAGCTGGACAGCACCCCCGGCGGGGGCGGCGGCCTCGCGATCGTCGGCGGCGCCGGCCGCGACCTCTTCACCGTCGCCTTCGACGAGCCCTCCGCTACCTACGGGGTCACCGCCATCAAGGGCATCGCCCTCGGCCCCGGCTGCGCCCGCCCCGCCGGGCCCGCATCGCTCGC
>Ga0075433_10000092_pt1 | contig 42081 bp, 37 predicted proteins | sample RhiMethybrSRZTD2_FD_75299 | JGI IMG/M metagenome (GOLD analysis project Ga0075433, IMG submission 75299) | Populus rhizosphere microbial communities from Tennessee, USA - Rhizosphere MetaG P. TD hybrid SRZTD2 | ecosystem: Host-associated > Plants > Roots > Rhizosphere > Soil | place: USA... | reverse complement strand
GTCGAGTTCACCACCATGCGAGTAATCGGGTTCATGTCCAGATCGTTGTTGCTCGCGGTGATGGCTTCGATATACCTGCCGATGTTGAACCTGACCGCCGTCTTCCCGGTACCGAAGACGTCATACGCGACTCCGACCCGGGGCGTCAGGTCCTTCCACCTGTAGCCGGGAGTGGACCGACTCGGGAAGAAGATCTCCTCCGGCGCATACAGCCAGCCTGGACCGCCGATTCGCTGATCGGGATAGTTCGAGATCAACGAGTCGTATCGCACGCCACCCTGAAGAGTGAATCGAGCGTGTGTCCACTGATCCTGTGCAAAGAGATTCGTTGGGATCAGATTGCGTACGTACTTCAGGTCGGCCCCGCCGATGATCGTCTGCGTCAGCTGATTCGGCACGCCGTTCAACGTCCGAACCTGAACGACCTGTGTGAAGTTCTTGTAGGTCTGAGAAGGATTGCCGAACCCTCCCTGGTATCCGAACTTCATGTTGTGGGCACCGGTGGCGTACGTCAGCGACGCTCGCAGGCTCCCCAGATTCCCGATCAACGAGTGTGTGAATCCGCCTTGGCCTGGGGCGCGTGGCATCCGCGAGGCGAGGCCGGGGATCCCAGTCTCCGCCGCCCCCTGCTCCAGCCGCTGGATCATCGCTGGATTGTGTGTGCCGTCGTTCCTCATGCCGAAGCGGTACCTCGCCTGATACATGCCCCAGCCGGCTTCGGCCAAAAGACGCCCTGAAATCGGAGACTGCCAGGTCGCATGCGGCTGACGCGATGGGATGTAGAGCACGCGGCTCGACGCCTCCGGCGTCGTCGGCGGCACTGCGGCGCCTCCGCCCTCACCATAGTTCGCGTCGTTATACTGCTCGGCCCAGTGAGCGTTGATTTTGTTGCGCGGCGTCGCTTGCCACGTCAGCCGCACCGTCGCTTGGCGCTCCAAGCTGTTGTTGAACGCCTGCTTGGATCGATCCAAGTCGACGACCCAGGAATTGGGATTGCCGGCGTTCTTGTTGTAGAACATGCCGGGCACCGTTCGCTCGCCTCCGACCTGTCGATACACGAGATAGAACCACAGCTTGTCCCGCTTGATCCGGCCGCCGTACATGCCGTTCACGTCGTACACGCTGATGAGTTCGAACGGTGCGCGCAGGCCTGCGTTCTGCAGCGCTTGCGTGTAGTTGCTGCCTTGCAGCGTGTCGTTCGAACCGCTGTAGTTGAACTGACCTGTGAAGAGGTTCGAACCCTCGCGCGGAATGGCGTTGAAGACCAGACCGGCTGTCTCGGCTTCGCCGAGCCCACCTGAAATGGTCATTGCAATTTCCTGGGCGGCGGCCACCTGCGGCATTTGCCCTCCGCCACCGCCTGTGCCGGCCCACCCCATGTTGATGCCATCCGCATAGATTCGCGAATCGTTGATGCGCCCGCCGTGAATGGCCGCGGCGCCCCCCTGCATCGACGCATTGATGCCGCCCGAGTCCCCACTCACGGTCATGCCGGGAATGATCGCCTGGATACCGTTGATGTTCCGCGACGAAGGAATCGCAGCGAGAACGCTCTTGTCGATAATCTGTTGCGATCGCGTGCTCTGCACGTCGACGATGGGCGACTCGCCTGTCACCGTGATCGTTTCCTCGAGCGCGCCGACCTTGAGGTCCGTGTTCACGGTCGCCACGAAGTTCCCCGACAACTCGATGCCTTCACGCTTGACGGTCTGGAAACCCTGCAGCTTCACCGTCACTGAATAGGTCCCTGGCCGCAGGTCGACGATACGGTACTGGCCCGAATCGTCGGTGACCACCGACCGGACCTTCTCAATCAGCACGGGGCTGGCGGCTTCCACCGTCGCGCCCGGCAGCACGCCGCCCGACGCGTCCTTGACGACGCCGGTGATCGCGGCCTGGGCGAAGGCCGCCGATGGCAAGAGCAACGAAACCAATATGACCAGCAGGGGCCCCCGGGAGCGGTCGATCACGTTCTGCATCGCGGTCCTCCTCACCGTCCACCATTGCACCCAGCGTCGCGTTGAACGTGTGACGCGGGCACGGCGTGCGGAGATGCTCGTCTCGCACGCATTCGTATTCAGTTGCCGAAGAAGTGAAACCCAGACCCGAATGAGGGGACCGCCGATCGCCCCGCTGAACCGCTGGTCGGCAGGCACCTACCCGGGCGAAAACGATCCGTCTTCAGAAAACGGTCGCTGTCATCACGCGTCTTCTCTCAGCTCCCTCTGACATGAGCACCGGTTTCCACGGCCTATGGCATGAGGACGATGACACCACGGGATAATAAGGATGATTACGCGGGCACTATACCACCTCTCACCTATTCAGGGGGTGGGTTTCAGGACTGCGTTTATCAGATCGCCAAGTTGATCCGCGGTGAATCTGTTGCCTTCGATATTGGCAACCATCTTTCCGTGCCGGTCGAGCAGGGCGGTATGGAGCGAGTGGTTCATCAAACCCTCATCGGGAAAGAAGTCCACTCCGAAGAGCTGACAGACGGACTGCACATCAGGCACCGGCCCCGTGAGGAAGTGCCACGTCGCCGCATCGGCGGCCCATCGCCTTGCGTACTGATCGAGCACCTCGGGCGTATCGTGGACGGGATCGAAAGTGACCGTGAGCAGGATGAGATCGCGTCCGAGTTGCGCCTTGAAGCGCTTCTGGAGAACGCCGAAGTTGTTGGCGATGCGCAAGCAGAAACCCGGCAGCGCACAGCTGGTGTAAACGAAGTTGATGGCGACCACCTTCCCGCGCAGATCGGAGAGCGCGACCGGCCGGCGCTTCTGGTCGACCAGTCTGAAGTCAGGCACCGTCTGTCCGATGGTCAACGCCTTTTGCCGAGCCGCGCCCGCGATGTTCGTCAGCAGCTTCAGCCGGCTGACCGCCAGGGGGTCCTGCTCGACGCTTTGATAACGCACAATGCGAATGCGTTCGGCATGTGAGGACTTCTGATCGACGACAAGCGTGAATGTCACCGCGGCTCCTGGCACGACGCCGTCGAGATCCTTCAACTGACGAACCTCGAACGGCATGGCCATCGCCGCCATGAACCCGGGGATCGCCTCGATCGACGCGGTGAACGTGTTGCGGGAGGGATCGACTGTCAACACCATGCCGGCCACCGAGTAATCCTTTGCCGCGGCCGAGGATTGGACAGCCACGAACAGCAGCGCAGCGAGTCCAAGAAGATGTCTCATTCGACTCTCCTCGTTCCTCCCAACCTGACCTGGCGCCGTTCGATCGCCGTGTAGCTTCTCTCCAACTCGACGATCTCAACGAACTGATTCTTCGCAAGGCCGGTCAAGCGCTGTCGCGTGTTGCTAGCGGGCCACCAGATCTCGATCTCGACGATCCGCGCTGACTTGCCGAGGCCGATGTGCTGCTCCAGCGGCGACGCGCCGAAGGACCCACCACTCCCGACGGAGCGATGGATCGTGCGTGTCCCACGTCCCTCGTTCTCGACGGTCACGGTGATGCGAGCGCCGATGGCCGCTCGGTTAGTCTTCCGGCCGACCAGCCTCAGGTTGATCCAGTCGTTTCCGTGACCGGGGTTTTCGAACAGGCGCAAGGGATGACTGTCTCCCGGTGTCGCGCCGCCGATCTCAGCGATGATCTCCTCGTCGCCGTCGTTGTCCAGATCGGCGAAGGCGATCCCGTGTCCCTTGTGCAGCTCGCCGGTCCCCGATGATGCGGTGACATCGACGAACGATTTCCCGTCTTTGTTGCGGAGGAGCACGTTGGGAAGCAACGACGCGTAGGACGGGTTCCCCGTGCCGAGGTGAATGTCGAGAAAGCCGTCGTTGTCGAGGTCGCCGAAGTTCGCCCCCATGGGCATGAACACTTTGTCGAGGCCGACGTCCGCCGTGACGTCACGGAAGCTCCCATGTCCCAGGTTCTTGTACACCCTCAGGCTCGCCGCGTTGTGCGGAAGATGGAGGTAGGTGCGAATCGATTCGTCGACGGACGTGAAATAGCTCGTCGCGAACAGATCCAGCCATCCGTCGTTGTCGTAATCGAAGAACCAGGTCGCGAAACCGTGGCCGGGGCCAGGCACGCCTGCCGCTCGCGCCATCTCGGTGAACGTGTTGTCGTGATTGTTCCGATAGAGATAGTTGTTCCCATTGAAATTCGAGACGTAGAAGTCGACGAAGCCGTCGTTGTCGAAGTCTGCTGCCGTCACGCCTTTGGTAAACGCGACGCGATCGACGCCGGCGGAGCGGGAGATGTCTTCGAAGGCACCGATGCCGCGGTTCAGGAACAGCTGCGACGCGCGGTTCTCGTTGCCCAGAAAGAGATCGAGCAGGCCATCGTTGTTGATGTCTGCCCACGCCGCAGTTTGGGTGCTCGTCGGCTTTGCCAGCCCGCTGGCAGCGGTCACATCGGTGAACGTGCCGTCGCAGTTGTTCCGGAGCAGCGAGCTGCGTTGGGGTACTTCCCACCCGCCGCGCAGTACCAGGATGTCCTTGCAGCCATCGTTGTCGTAGTCGGCCTGAATCATGTTCAGCCCGCCTAACTGACCGTCGAGCCCCGCTGAGGACGTCCGCTCGGTGAACGTGCCGTCGCCGTTGTTGCGGAAGTAGTGGAGAGGGCCGCAGCTGTCGAAGTTGGACGTGACGAGGTCGAAGCGGCCGTTGCCGGCGAAATCGTCGACGATGACGCCGCCGGCCGTTGCGACCACATTCAGGCCGGCTTGCGGAGCCACATCCCGAAAACGCCCGACGTCTTCGGTGGATGCGAACGCCGGCGGCGGAATCAGGTAGACGGCGGGCACCTTATCTGGATACAGCCCGATGGTCATGTACGCAAGATTGAGCAGCCATCGCACTTCGAGATCGTCGGGCTTCTGTTTCAGGACGTTCAAGAAAAGGTCAATCGCTTTCTGCGCATCTCCGGTCTTGGCGTAAGACTGACCGGGGCGGAGGGGGAACAAACAGATGTCGCCCGGCGCGCGAATGCGGTTCTCCATTCCCGACTTGTGCAGGTAGGCCACTCCAAGCGCCTCGGTCATGCGCATGACGGCAGCGGGTACGCCGGCACGGGCGCTCTCGTAGGCCTGTCGATACTGAACGAGCGCGCGATCCATCTGGCCGCGATAGGCGTGAAGCTGAGCGAGGGCAAAGTGCGCCTGCATCAAGTCGAACGGCGATCGTGAGGCGCGCCCGCTTGGGTTCTCAGGCGAAAGGGCTTCTTCGAGCGACTTCTGCGAGGACGCGAGAGACTCGCGACGTGCCTGGCAGATCGTACCAGGACTCTCGTTCCAGTCGGCAGGTTTGGGAAACGCTTGCAGGATGGCCTCCGCCTCGAGGAGCCCGCTCACGTCGATCACGTATCTCACGCTCGCCTGCGTCGCAAGCGTGGCCGGCGTGTCCGCATTCATGCTGATGTTCGCCGGATCTGCATCGTCGACCACTTTCAGAATGGCAAATCCCGTGGGGATCCGCACGATGGCCGTCAGTTGCCCAGGGCCGACGCCTGCGAGCGCGTCTTTCAACACCGGCGGCAGCGTCGACAGCGTGACCTTCCCGAGGAGGCCGCCCGCATCCCCGGTTGGATCGATCGATTCGGCCTGAGCCAGAGTGGCGAAATTGTCGCCGTCTTTCAGGCGATTGAGGAGACGCTGTGCCTTGTCTGCCGAGTCGACCACGATCACCCGCAACGTCACCTGGTCTGAAGGCGTCATCTGCGCGCGGCCGACGCCCTGGTCGGTGCGCGATCGAATCCCGGACGCGGCGAGGACGCCGACGACGAGCAACCAGACCACGCGGTTCGTTCTGATGGTCATCTCGGGCTGTCGTCTCCAACCAGCCTGGGGGCGCGGCTATCTTACTGCTGATGATTCCTGATTACTGATGATTCCCTCAGAACTCGATGGGCTCGTCGGCGCGCCATGGCGTGCGGCATGGCCGGCCGGCCTCGTAGCGTTTGAGATTCTCGGTCAACCGCTCCACCGCATCTCGCCGTCCCGTTCGCTGTGCGGCGTCGATGGCTTGACGCTGCGACCGCAGCGCTTCGCTGTATTGGCCGGCTTCGGCTGAGGCCATCGCCATCGTTTCAGCGAGCTCGATGGTGAGCGGCTGCCGGCCCAGGAGCGTATGAACCATCTCCAGCGCGCGGCGTCCATCGCGGACGCGATCATCCGGCGCGGCGGCGAATAGGCGCGCGGCCACGTGCGCGAATGACAGGTCGTTCGGATAGAGCGCCATCGCTTCCGCCAGCCGCGCGCTCGCGTCTCGATAGCGCGCCAAGCGGATCAGTGCTGCGGCGTAGCCGAAGCGCGCTTTGATGGCGCCGGGATCGATCTCCAAGATGCGATCGTATTCGAGCAGCGATGGTTCGAGTCGTCCACTTCGTCTCAACGCATTGGCGAGCCCCAGGCGTGCGTCGACATGAACCGGCTCGGACTTGATGGCGGCCGAAAAGGACGCGATCGCCTGCGGGTACTCGCGAGCCTCGTCGTAGATCACACCGAGGGCGTAATGCGATGCGGCGAACGTCGGCGATAGCCGAACGGCTTCCTGGAACTCGTCGAACGCGCCGCGCCGGTCACCACCGTAGAACAGCGCCGTGCCCAGTTTGTGATGCGCGGACGCGCGAGTGGGGGCCAGGGCCACGGCCTTCCTGAGATACTCCGCCGCGGCGGCCCACTCGCCTCTGTTGCCGGCGGCGTCCGCGTGCCTTTCGTATGTCAGCGCGCTGTGGAGCGACTCTTGGAGCGCCCTCATCAACGGGTCTGGCTGAACCGTCAGCGTGCCACGCTGCTGCAGGTGCGATTCCGCCTTGCGAGAATCGCCCAGGCCACGATACGCCATCGCCAGTGAGTAATGGATGACCGAAGCCTTGGCGTCGAGCACCAACGCCTGCTCGAGATTCTGCGCCGCTCGCGCGAAATCTTTTCTGGCCAGCGCCGCGCGACCAAGGCCGTAGTACGCCGCGACCGAACGCGGCTGAAGCGAGAGCGCTTTCGTCAAGAGTGGTTCCGCGGCATCGGGGCGTCCCTGATCGAGCGCGGACTCGGCGAGCCAGATCATCGTCGGCGCATCGCCAGGAGACACACGCAGCGCCTGCTCGAAGGCGGCCCGCGCATGCGGGATGTCGCCTTTCGCCCTGTACAAGTGGCCGAGATAGTAAGGCCACCGCATCTCGCGCGGGGCGAGCGCCTGTGCATTGAGGAGCGAGGCCTCCGCCGGATCGTGGAATTCGGCTGCCATCAAGAGCGCGCCCATGCGGCCGTATTCCGTGCCGAGGTCCGCGGCGGGTGTTCGCGGATCGTTCTGTTTCGCAGCGAGAACCGCATAGCGCTCGCGCAATTGGGCCTGCACCGATTCCTCGAGGCGCGAGAGATCGGGTAGCGTCACGACGCGCACACGCTGTCGATCGCCGGTTTCCGACTCGTTCGTCGATGTGCAGCCGGCCGCTACCAGCACCACCACGATGACCGCGATTGAGGCTCTCACCGGCCGTGGCCTTCCTTCAACGTCGTGTACCGATCGACGGGCACATCGGTCCACTCTTCGAGTGTCCCGCTTGGCCATTGGATGCGGACCTTGGCAACGGTTGTCGCGTCGCCGAGACCGACGAGCACTCTCGGATCATTGGCGGACGCATAGCTGCCATCGGCCCTGGCCCGACGCCAGATCGTCGGACCGGTCGCGAGAACAATACCGACCCGTGCGCCAACCATGTCGCGCTCTTTCAGTTGCGCGGGGCGGCCCACCACTCGCACTCCCACCCAGTGCTTGCCGCTGCCGACGTTGTTGATCAGCATCCTGATCGGCCCACTGTTATTCGCCACCACGACGTCGGTATCGCCGTCGTTGTCGACGTCGCCGAATGCCGCGCCGCGACTGACGTCGAGCGTCTTCAAGACCGCGCCGGCGCGGTCGGTGACGTCGATGAACTGCCCGTTGCCAAGATTTCGAAACAACTGCTTGGGCTGCTGCAGAGAAAACGTTTCCTTCCTCGTGAGCGCTTCAGCCGAGTGCCTGACCGCGCCGTTGACGATCAGGATGTCCAGCCAGCCGTCGTTATCGAAGTCGAACCACGCCGCGCCGAAACCCGTGTACGGCAGGCTTGGCAGTCTGATGCCCGCGCGGGCGGCGCGTTCTTCGAAGCCGCCGGATCCATCGTTCAGGTAGAGATCGTGCCCCTCACGAGTGATCTCGGCGACGAACACGTCTTCGTCGCCATCGCGATCGAAATCGGCCGCGTCGAGACCCATGCTCCCTTTGGCCTCACCGTCGGCGCCAAGCGCAACGCCCGCGAGGAGCGCCGTGTTCGTGAACGTGCCGTCGTGTCCATTGGTCCACAGCTGGTTCGGCGTACCGTCGTTGGCAACGTAGATGTCGATCCAGCCGTCGCCATTGAAGTCGGCGGTCGACACTCCGAGCGCCGGGCCGAATTCACGTCCCATCCCCGCCGCGGCGGTGACATCGGTGAACGTCCCGTCGCGGTTGTTGTGATAGAGGTGGTCCGGTTGTGGGCGGTATGCGCTGGGTGGGCAGTAGTCGATGAGGCTGCCGATTGAGTGGAGGCAGGGCTTATCGCTTTCGACGCTGTAGTACACGTAATTCCCAACGAACAGATCGAGCCACCCGTCCCGGTCGTAATCGACGAACGCCGCCGAGACGCTCCACCCGCGATCCTCGGCACCACTCTGAGCCGACACGTCGGTAAAGGTTCCATCGCAGTTGTTGCGGAACAGCTGGCTGCGTTCGAGGTTGGTCACGTAAAGGTCGACGCATCCGTCGTTATTGAAGTCGCCGGCCGCCGCGCCCATGGCATACCCGCGCACCACGATCCGGCTGGCGTCGGTGACGTCGGCAAAGCGCAGCGAACGCGTACCGTCTGCGTGGACCTCCAGGTCGTTACGGTACAGCCGGCTCTTGAGGGGTGCCTGCGGCGGACGCAGTGCCTCGCTGAGTGCGTGCTTTCCGAGCATCTGTCCCTGCGCGACGAATAAATCGAGATCGCCGTCGCTGTCGTAGTCAAGGAGCGCGACGCCTGGCGCTATGACTTCCGGGAAGTAGAACGCGCCAGACATGCCGTTGAAGTGAACGAAGTCGAGGCCCGAGTCACGAGCACGATCGGTGAACCACTCGGGTGCTGCAGTCACCGATTTCGTCGCGCTAGGTGTGGGCTGATTGGAGCAGGCGACAGCGAAGAACAGACCGACGGTCGTAATGTTTCGTCTCAATTCCCTCGAGCCTTGTACCAGACGATGAAGTCGAAGATATCCTCCGTGCCGTTGCGTGGGCTCGTGTAGCGCGTCGTCGTGGTGTCGACCGGGCGAATCGTGACCGACGTCAGGATCGGCGCCGAGAAGTTTGCCAGCAAGAACGAGCCGGGCCTCAGCATGGCTTCGACATTCGACAACGCCAGCGCCTGCTCGAGCACGTCGTAGTAGATGAACACGTTCGTGGCAATCACGAGATCGAATGCCTGCCCGTCGAGGCGCTCGGTCACGATGTTCACATTCAGCACCGACATCCGCTGAACAGCAGACGGCCTGACGCGGACGGCCCGCCGTTCGGCCAGATCCGCTGTCGCCGTCGTCGTCGGCACCCGGGCGGTCGCGCCGATCTGATCGCCGAAGGTCTGCCAATACGAGCGGACCTCCGGAAGCCACGGTGCGCTCTTGGGCAGCAACAGATTCAACGTGTAGCCGATGTCTTTCGCTGCCCGTCCCCGTGCCTGCGTCACGTGATCGATGATCCGGGGGCTGATGTCGAGAAGCACGATGTCCGGATCGGTTGACGAGGGCGCAAGACGCAGCCGCTTGAGCGAATCGAGAACGGCAAACGGTTGCAGGGTCTGTTGAGGATAGATGTCGAACCCGACGTCCTTGTCGGCGAAGTCGAGCCCGGGACCGATGATCGCCACATGTCTCACGGCTCCTGGCATGAGCAGCCCACGCGCTTTCATCGCGGCGAGTGCCCGCTCGATCGAATAGTTGGAGACGAGCGACGTGTCGAGCGACAGCCCGCGCGTACGGAACAACCGTGAGCGTTTGACGAACTGGCTGTTCGGATCGCCACTGCTCGTCGCCTCGAGTTCCTGATCGATCCGCTCCTGTTCGCTGGCGACGCGCACGACCGCCGCTCGGAGATACTCGCGGACGGCGTCCAGGTCTGCAGCGGTCGCGAAACGCAATCCTCTTCGTTGGAGGAGGGCTCGGGCGAACACTCGGCGCTCGTCGGTGCCAGGCGCGGCCAGCGCTTTCAGGAGATCCTCGAGGCGGGCGGAGACGAGCTCGATGGTTCGGCGCAACACCAGCTCGCGATCCCCGGCCGCGCCCGATTCGACTGCGCCCAGCGTCGCGCGTGGTTTCGCCGTAAACGAGGTGCCGAACAGCAGCCAGTTGACGATCGTGTCTTCGTCGCCCTGCTCGAGACGCGCGCGGACGTCACGATCGTGGCGCTCAATCCAGCCAGGCCATGCCTGTTCCATTCGCGGCGGCGTCAGCGTACCGAGCTCGGGCGGAAGCGTGCCCGTCAACTCGGTAAGAATCGGACGGGCTTCGACGAAGCGGACGAATCGGGCCGGAGCGACCGCGGACGCGACGCCTAGTACCCCGCCCGTGACGACGAGCAGCAGGACGCCGACCATCCGAGAGTGGGCGTGAAGAATGGACGGATCCTATCAGTCTTCGTTGGTGACCGACGTCTGTCTACGCCTCTTTGACGCGATGACGCACTCGGTAGCGCAGCACGCGGCGGCGGCGACTCGCCGGCGGCGTGCCGAACGCGCCGACGATGGGCCGGACGATCTCGGCGAAGTCGCCGTAATGCATGCAAAGCGAATCGGTGTGCGTGCCGGCGTTGAACACCATCTCCGGTTCGCCGACGAAGCAGCGCTCGACGAACACCGGATGGCCGTACATCATGCCGAACGGCGGCATCGCACCGACTTCGAACTCGGGATAGAGTCCCGCGATCTCGTCTTCGCGCGCGAGCCGCAGCGACACCGCAGACACGATCTGTTTGAGCGCGTCGAGATCGACCGAGTAGTGCGCAGGCACGACGGCCTGCAACGGCTTGCCGTCGGCAATACAGATGACGACCTTTGCCGATTGGCGTCCGGGGATGTGCGCGACGGCGGACAGTTCAGGAGCGGTAAACGCAGGTGGATGCCGCAGGGTGAGGTACGGCACACGCTCTCGTTTCAGGACTTCCGCGAGACAGGCAAGCAACGCCACCGAAACCCCCTTTCGTCTCGGAAACCGGGGACTCGTGGACCGTTGAATGAGTATCGCTCATGCACTCCATGAGCGTAGCGCTCACTCAGGGCGCATTTGATAACACGGCGGTCCCCCGGGCGTCCACATTTCTTTTCGATGGAGTTCGATGGAGATAGAATCGGGCCCTCGGTCTATTCTCGTCCCTTTCGTCGCTCGGTCGGTTTCGCGGAGGTCCCTTAATGATGTATAGGCCTCGCTACCCCGGCGTTCGGATCACAGCCAACGGCAATCAGCTCGTTTCCTATCACACCGAAACCCGCATCGCAGACGCCGGCGTGTTCTATCCCATCACGCCGTCGACCGAAGGCGGTGAGCTGTACCAGCAGGCATTCGCCGAGGGCAAGCTCAATGCATTCGGCCGCAACACGATCGCCATCGAAGCCGAAGGCGAACATGCGGCACAGGGCGGCGCCATCGCGCACTCGGTGTGCGGCAAGCGCGTCGTCAACTACACGTCGGGGCAGGGCGTCGTCTACGGCGTCGAGCAGTATTACCACGCGCCGGGCAAATGCTCGACGATGGTGCTCGAGGTCGCGGCGCGCGCGTTGACCAAACACGCGCTCAACGTGCACTGCGGGCACGACGACGTCTACGGCGCGCTCGACACCGGCTGGATCATCGTCTTCGGGAAGGACGCGCAGCAGGCGGCCGACCAGGCGCTGATTCTTCGCCGAGTCACCGAGCTGAGCCTCACGCCGGGCATGAACGTGATGGACGGCTTCCTCACGTCGCACCTCGAGCGGACGTTCTACAAGCACGAGTCGGCGCTGATCCGTGAATACCTGGGCGCTCCCGAGGACATCATCGAGTGCCCCACCGAGAGCCAGCGCAAGCTCTTCGGACCGACGCGGCGCCGCGTGCCGAAGATGATCGATCTGACGAACCCCGTGCTCCTTGGCCCGGTTCAGAATCAAGAGCACTACATGCAGGGCGTCGTCGCCCGGCGTGACAACTTCACCGAGCCGATCCTCGATTTCCTCGAGGCCGCCTACAAGGACTTCGGCGACCTGACCGGGCGCCACTACGGACTGGTGACCGAGTACAAGACCGACGACACGGACACGGTGTTCGTCTCGCTGGGCTCGGCTGCAGAAAACATCGAGGCGGCGGTCGACCACTTGCGCGAGCGGCGCGGCGTGACGGTCGGATCGATTCATATCAACGTCTTCCGTCCCTTCCCCGAAGCGGCGATCGTGAAGGCGCTCGCCGGCAAGAAGAACGTGATCGTGCTCGAGCGCACCGATGAACCGATGGCGGGCGACAACCCGATGGGCCGGGACATTCGCACAGCATTGAACAAGGCGCTTCAGGGCGACGCCGGTCTGCCGACGATCACGGCCGATCAGATGCCGCGTTTATTCGCCGGCGTGTACGGGCTGGGATCGCGAGACTTCAGACCCGAACACACCATCGGCGCGTACGAGTTTGCCACCGGCACCCGCGCGCGAAAAGACGGCAAGCGCGCATCGGACGGCGCGTCGTTCATGGTCTTGGGCGTCGATCATCCGTACGAGGTGAAGTCGACCGACACACCGTCGCTGCTGCCTGACAAGGCGATCGCCGTTCGCTTCCACTCGGTCGGTGGCTGGGGCGCGATCACCACGGGCAAGAACCTCGGCGCGATCATCGGCGACCTCAACGATCTTCTGTACGACCGGGACAAGGTTGTCGACGAGTTCGGTAACCCGAAGGAGATCATCCACGTCAGCGCCAACCCGAAATACGGATCGGAGAAGAAGGGCGCGCCGACCTCGTACTTCATGATCGCGGCTCCCGAACGCATTCGGGTCAACTGCGACCTGCGTCACGTCAACGTCGTCCTCTGCTGCGACCCCAAAGCCTTCACCCACACCAATCCGCTCGACGGCATGTCCGAAGGCGGAAGTCTGGTGTGGGAGTCGGACGAGGAGGGCGAGGCGGCATGGGAGCGGCTGCCGCTGTGGGCGCGCCAGCAGATCATCGACAAGAACATCCGCGTGTTCACACTGCCCGGCTTCAAGATCGCACGCGAGGCGACCGACCGCGGCGACCTGCAGCTCCGCATGCAAGGCAACGCGTTTCTCGGCGCGTTCTTCTCGGTGTCGCCGATGCTGCAGGACTTCCGCATCACGCCCGAGCAGTTCCGCGATGCGGTGCACAAGCAGTACGTGAAGAAGTTCGGCAAGCTCGGTGATGCCGTCGTGACCTCGAACATGGAGGTCATGACCAAAGGCTTCGAGCTGGTGCGCGAAATCAAGGTTGGCGAGCTCGAAGCCGCCGATCGCTCGACGCTGCGCGGCAGGGCGCTGCTGCCGATGGCGATGCCGGAGAGTATCGCCGCCAGCGAGGGGTGCGGCACGGGCTGCCGCACGATTCCGCCACCAGCCGATCAGCCGGCACGTCCACCGCTGACGCGTGTCGCCGACTTCGACGCGATGTTCAGGGCGAAGCTTGGCTACAACCAGCCCGCCAACGCATACGCCGCGCTCGGCGTCATGGCCGCGGGCAGCGGCGACACGGCGTCGAAGTACGTCGCCCGCCGCGAAACCCCGCTCTACATCCCGGAGAACTGCACGCAGTGCATGGAATGCATTGCGGTCTGTCCCGACACGGCGCTGCCGAACTGCTCGCAGGATCTCGACACGATTCTCCACACCGCCGTCTCCAACTATGTCAGTGACAGCAGCGAGCGTCACAAGATGCTGAAGCTGCTGCCGGAGATCACCAGGCAAACGCGCGAGCGGATGCGCGAGGCGGTGGCCAAGAACGACAAGACGCCGGCACAGCAGCTGATCAAGGACGTCACGCACTCGGTCAACGGCTTCTCGCCAGCGGCCAAGGAGGAATTCTTCAGCGTCATCGACAAGGTGCCGATGGCGTTCCAGAAGGCGAACGCGATCTTCGCGACGCCCGAGAAGAAGAGCCCGGGCTCGGGCGGCATCTTCTCGATCTTCGTGTCGGATCTCTGCAAGGGGTGTGCGGCCTGCGTCACGGCCTGCGGCGAGCATCAGGCGCTGCGGATGGTGCAGGAGACCGAGGAGGTCAACGCCGAGCACGAAAGCGGAACCGCGTTCCTCAACCTGCTGCCCGACACGGCGCAGAAGTATCTCGGCCTCTACAACGACATGCGGCCGCAGGACTCAAAGACGGCGACGCTGCGCAACATGCTGATGGTGCGGAAGAACTACGACGCGCTGGTGTCGGGCGACGGCGCCTGCGCCGGCTGCGGCGAGAAGAGCATCCTCCGCGCGGTGGCTGCGGTCACCGAAGCGTACATGCGGCCGCTCTATCACGCCAAGGCCGATCGCTTCCGCCAGAAGGCGGCCGAGCTCGAGAAGGCCGGCGAACAGAAGCTCGCCGAGCTGAAAGCGCGCAGCCCGCAGGAGTACGATCTGTTCCGGCAGGCGATTGCGCACTTGATCATGGGCCTTGGCGGCGAAGACGACAAGGACACTCAAGGGCGGATCGCGGCGCATGGGCCGATCTCCGACAAGGACACCATCGGCGCCCTCACCGAGGTCCTGCGCCACGAGGCGTTCATTCACAAGAACCTGCAGGCGATCGACGGCCGCGCCGCCAACGGCATGTCGGTGATGGCGATGGCTGCGCACACCGGCTGCAACACCGTCTACGGATCGACGCCGCCGAACAATCCGCATCCGTACCCCTGGATGAACTCGCTCTTCCAGGACGGCATCACCGTCGGCTGGCTCCTCGGCGAGAGCTTCATCGTCGATCACGGTCGGCGGTCGGTGATCCCGGAGCGCCTGCTCGACGCGCTCATGAACCGCGAGAACGACGTCATCAACCCGCGCGAGTACTACGAATACGTGCACTTCACCGACGCGACGATGACCGACCAGGAAATCCTCGAGATGCCGAAGGTCTGGGTGGTCGGCGGCGACGGCGGTATGGGCGACATCGGCTACCAGAACATGTCGAAGGTGATCCTGCAGAACCGGCCGAACGTCAAGGCCGTGATGCTCGACACGCAGGTGTACTCGAACACCGGCGGACAGAACTCCGATTCGACGCCGATGCTCGGCGGCAACGACATGAACGTGTTCGGCGCCGCGACGCAGGGCAAGAACGTCGAGAAGAAGACCGTGGCCGAGACGTTCCTCGCCGGTCACGGATCACCATTCGTCGCCCAGGTCTCGATCGCCAACGCGCCGAAGCTCTATCGCGCGATTCTCGATGGCATCGAATACCGCGGCACGGCGTTCCTGCAGTGCTTCACGACGTGTCAGCCCGAGCACGGCGTGGCCGACGATTTGGCGCTGACGCAGGCGCAGCGCGTCCGCGACTCACGCGGCGCACCCGAATTCGTCTTCAATCCGCGGCTGGGAGAGACGTATCAAGAGGCGCTCGATCTCAAGGGCAACCCGACGCTCGATATGGATTGGTTCGAGACGCGCTTCAAGGGGACGAACGCGGCATACCGCTACACCGTGGCGCACTGGTGCGCGACGGAGGCGCGATTCCGCAATCACCTCAAGAAGGTGAAGGCCGACGACCTGCCGAAGCTCATCCCGCTCGAGAACATGCTGGTGCGCATCACACAGCAGGATGTCGTCTACCGGCGGTATCTCGTCTCGAGCCACCGTTCGTATGTGCCCGACTTCGGCGTGTACATCACCATCCAGGGCGCGAACGGCAACGTCGAATACCGGTCGCTGTCGCGTCAGCTCGTGCTCTTCTGTGTGGAGCGCCGCAAGGCGTGGCGGTTGCTGCAGAGCAAGGCGGGAATCGAGAACCGCGAATACAAAGCTCAGCGCGCACTGCTCGCCGAGGTGGATGCGGGTAAGATCGCGATGGACGACTTCTTCGCGCACGCGGATAGACTGTTGAAGGAGCGGCTGCCGGCCGCGGTCGCGCACAAACCCGCGGCGCCGGCAGTGCCGGTTCCCGCAGCGGCGACGGCCGCCGCACCGGCCGCGTCGACCACGGTCACACACTGAATCGTGCAATGCAGAATGCAGAAGTCAGAATGCAAACGCGACGTCGATCCGCAACGCCGGGTGTGAAAGCGCAACGTCTTTCACACCTTTGTTGCGAGGCATGTGGTGTCTGCATTCTGAATTCTGAATTCTGAATTACACCTACTCGGAGATACCCTCATGAAACGCAGCGCAAGCGCCGTCTGGCGCGGTGGACTGAAAGACGGCAAGGGCACTGTTTCGACCGAAAGCGGCGTCCTCTCGAGTACGCCTTACAACTTCCGGATGCGGTTCGAGGACGAGAAGGGCACGAACCCTGAGGAGCTCATCGCCGCGGCGCACGCCGCGTGCTTCTCGATGGCGCTCTCGGCGCAGCTCGGCGGCGCCGGCATGACCGCCGACAGCATCGAGACCACCGCGACCGTCACTCTGGAACAGGTCGAGGGAGGATTCGCGGTGACGTCCAGTCACCTGAAGACCGCAGTGAAGATCCCGGGCGCCGACAAGGCCAAGTTCCAGAAAGCGGCCGACGATGCGAAGAGCGGCTGTCCGATCTCGAAGCTGCTCAAGGCCAACATCACGCTCGACGCCACTCTCAGTACGTAGCGTCCGCCTTCAGGCGGACCGTGCCCAGAATTGCCAGAGGCTGCAAGGGCGGCTGATACAAATCTGCGGATTGCTTGACTCGCGCCCGGCGAGCCACACAAGATCGGCTCGCCGGGCAGCCAGTGAGCACCCCCACTCACGACGTCACGGAGCTCCTCCACGCGTGGGGTGATGGAGATCTGAACGCGCGCGAGCGCGTCGTGGCACTCGTCTACCAAGAGCTGCGGCATCGCGCGGCGGTGCACCTGCGGCGGGAACGCCAGGGCCACACGCTGCAACCGACGGCGCTCGTTCACGAAGCCTACCTTCGTCTGGTCGATCAGCGTAAGGCCGAATGGCAGAACCGCGCGCAGTTCCTCGCGGTCGCGTCGCAGATGATGCGGCGCATCCTGATCGATAGCGCCCGGGCACGCAAGCGAGGGAAGCGCCTCGGCGCTCGACAGCAGATCTCGCTCGATCACGTGGACATCGCGACTCGTCCCTTCGAGGTCGACGTACTCGATCTCGACATCGCGCTCACGAAGCTCGAGGCATTCGATCGACGAAAGAGTCGCATCGCGGAATTGAGATTCTTCGGCGGACTCTCGCTGGAAGAGACCGGCCACTTGCTCGACCTCTCGCTGGCGACTGTCGAACGCGACTGGCAGGGCGCACGTGCGTGGCTCTTCAGAACACTCTCGGCGCAGCCGCGGGTGGTCGATGACCCCTGAGCGCTGGGCGGAGATCGATCGCGTATGGCACGCGGTGCTCGCCCGTCCCGAGGCGGAGCGCACCGCGGCTCTGACCGACTTGTGTGGCGCCGACCGGGAGCTTCGCGCGGAAGTCGAGGCGTTGCTGACGAGCCTCGCCCACGCGAGTGCCGCCGGATTCGGCGCGGCTCCCGGCATCGTGAACCAACACGGATCCCTGGTCGGCCGGCAGCTCGGGTCGTACACGGTGCATGCACTGCTCGGCATCGGCGGGATGGGCGAGGTCTATCAGGCCCACGACTCGACGCTCGGCCGCGAGGTCGCACTCAAGATCCTCCCTGACCTCTGGCGCAGCGATCCCGATCGAAGCGCGCGCTTCGATCGCGAGGCGCGCGTCCTCGCGTCGCTGAATCATCCCAACATCGGCGCAATTTACGGCGTGCACGACAGCGACAGCGTCAAGGCGCTGGTCCTCGAGCTCGTCGAAGGTGAGACGCTGGCCGATCGGATCATCCGGCAGCCGCCCTCCCATCGGGGGCTGCCGATTGACGAGGTCACGTCAATCGCGGGACAAATCATCGATGCGCTCGAAGCGGCGCATGAGCGCGGCATCGTGCACCGCGATCTCAAGCCAGGCAACATCAAGATCACGTCCGACGGCCGCGTGAAGGTGCTCGACTTCGGGCTCGCTCGCGCGGTGAGCGGCGGCAGCAGCCCCGCGCTCGCGCATTCACCGACGATCACCGCGGTCGGCACGCAGCACGGCATGCTGCTCGGCACCGCGGCGTACATGAGCCCGGAGCAGGCGCGCGGGCGAACCGTCGACAAGCGCGCCGACATCTGGGCCTTCGGCTGCGTGCTGTTCGAGATGCTGACCGGCGCCTCGGCCTTCGGCGGCGAAGGCGTCACCGACTTACTCGCGAATGTGATCAATCGAGAACCTGATTGGAGCGCGTTGCCGACAGATACACCCGCCGCGCTCCGTACGTGCGTGAAGCGTTGCGTTCAAAAGGATGTGCATCGGCGCTTCCACGATATCGCCGACGTGCGGTTGGCGCTCGAGGGTGCGTTCGACATTCCGGTCACGGAACGCGAGCGCTCAGGAGCGGCGCGCGTTGTCTGGATGGGATGGGCAGCGGTGTTGGTCGCGATCGGCACGGCTGCGGGGATTGCGCTCTCTTTCGTGCGTCCGCCAACTCGAGCTGCCGAAGTTCGGTTACAGATCGTCACGCCTCCAACCAGCGACCCCGCGTCGATCGCGATCTCTCCGGACGGCCGCGCCATCGCCTTCTCGGGAGGACGCGGGCGGCCACTCTGGATCAGGCGGCTCGAATCGGAAGAGGCCGCGCCCTTGATGAACACGACCGGTGCCACGATGCCGTTCTGGTCACCGGACAACCAGTCAATCGGATTCTTTGCCGACGGTCTGTTGAAGCGAATCGACCTGGGCGCCGGCTTCGTCCGTACACTGGCGAGTGCACCGCAACCGAGGCGAGGAACGTGGAACAAAGCGGGAACAATCGTGTTCGGCGCAGGCTCCGTGGGTCCGCTCTATCGCGTTGCCGCCGACGGCGGTCCGGTCCAGGAAGTGACGCGGCTGTTGCCAGGACAGACCAATCACCGATTTCCGGAATTCCTTCCCGATGGGCAGCGCTTCCTGCTGTTCTCTTTAGGCTCCACCGATGTGCGCGGGGTGTACGTCGCGTCGCTGAGCGATCCGATTGTGCGGCGAATCTCCGACCGGGAATCCGCATATGCGTTCCTGCCTCCGGGTCATCTCCTGTTCGCCCGGCAGGGTGCCCTATGGGCCAGAGCGTTGAGCCCTGACGACACGTCCACTGTTGGCGACCTCGTTCCAGTGGCTCCTAAGGTGTTCGTGTACATGACGGCGACTGGGTTTGGCGCCTTCGCGACGTCAGCGTCGGGTTCACTCGCATACCGACCCTCTCCAGGACAGGATCAGTTGGTGTGGCGCGATCGGACAGGGCGGACCGTCGCTGCACTAGGGCAGCCCGACGACAATCAACTCGGACTTGTGCACTTGTCGTCAGACGGCCGCACCGCAGCGGTCGAGCGGATGGTTGACGGCAATGCCGATCTCTGGCTTGTCGATACCGAGCGCGGCGCGCTTCGCCGACTGACGACGGATCCTGCCGTCGATGGAGACGCGATCTTCTCGCCGGACGGCAACCGTGTCATCTACGTCACCGATGGCAAGGCAGATGTGTTTCAGATCTACGAACGGCGCGCCGACGGCACCGGAAACCCCACGATGGTGTTCGAGTCGGACGAGAACAAGAACCCACACGACTGGTCGCCGGACGGCAAGTACATGCTCTACTCGAGTCAGCGAGTGGAGACGAACCTGGATTTGATGGCATTGCCGTTGTTCGGCGAGCGAACGCCGCTCGAGGTCGCGCGCACTCCGTTCCGCGAGACCGACGGCCGATTCTCGCCCGATGGTCGCTGGGTTTCGTACACATCCACGGAAACGGGACAGAGCGAGATCTACATTCAGCCGTTTCCGGGTCCGGGACCGAAGTCACAAGTCTCGGTTGGTGGAGGGACGCGTGCACGCTGGCGGCGTGACGGTCGCGAACTGTTCTATGTCACAGCCGACGATCGACTGATGGTTGTCCCGATGGCGCAGGACGGCTCGACGATTCGCGCAGGGACACCACAGCCGCTCTTCGTGTTGTCAACGATGTTCGACTATGAAGTCTCGCCGGATGGCCAGCGGTTTCTCACCCACGCGACGATATCGGAGGCCAGCCCGATCACCGTCATCCTCAACTGGAAGCCTCCCGCGCGCTAGACGAATCCCCTCAGGGCTGATTCCTGAAGCCTCCATTCCTGCTGAATCCTGATTCCTGAATCCTGATTCCTGATCTTGGGCCGTGAGCAAGATCTGCCCTGCTTGTCGCGTTGGTCGAAAGAGGGAGGTTCTGTATGAAGGGTTCAGGAACGAACTTTCTTGCGGCCACTACGGGTCTCGCTGTTATTGCGACCATGTGGGTTCTGATCAGTACGCCGTCGTCCCTGACGGCTGAACCCCTCTATTCGGACTGGTCCGCGCCGGTCAATCTCGGATCTGTCGTCAATTCCACCGCGAACGATGCAGGCCCGACTCTTTCCAAGGATCGGCTCGCCCTCTACTTTGGCTCCAACAGGTCGGGTTCGCTTGGTGGGAGCGACATCTGGGTCTCTCAACGAAGCAGCGTGGATGAAGCATGGGGGCCGCCGACCAACATCGGGGCTGTCGTCAACTCGACTGCCGACGAGACGAGTCCCAACATCTCGCGCGACGGACACTGGCTTTTCTTCATGAGCAGGCGTCCGGGTAGCCAGGCAAATCCGGCCGGCGTTGTCGGTTTCGATATCTGGGTGTCGTACCGGGTGCACGTCCAGGACGACTTCGACTGGCAAGCTCCGGTGAACGTAACTCCCGTGAATGGCCCCAGTTTCGATCAAAGCCCGTTCTTCTTTGCGAACGAGGATGCCGGTCTGTCGCAACTCTTCTTCACCAGGACGACCGCCCTCACCGGCAACGACATCTTCGTGAGCAATCAGCTGCCGGATGGAACATTCGGCCCGCCGACGCTGGTCTCGGAACTCAACACCGCCGTGGCGGACGCAGGTGCATCTGTCAGGTTCGACGGGCTCGAAGTCTTCCTCTTCTCGAGGAGATCAGGCCCAGGCACGGTTGGCCTGTCCGATTTGTGGACCGCGACTCGGGAATCGGTATTCGATCCGTGGTCGCCGCCGACCGCTCTGGGTGCCGTGGTGAACAGCGCCGATTTGGACTTTGATCCGTTCATCGCGTCAGACAGGGAAACGCTGTACTTCGCGTCCACTCGCGCGGGCGGGGTGGGCGGCCAGGACCTGTACGTGACGACTCGCACGAAGGACAAGCACAAACGGTGAAAGGGACTCTATGCGGACGCTTTTGCTGATCGCTGTCCTCGCCGGCGTCGGGAGCGTACTGTTCGCCGAGGGACCGCGAACGCCCGTCGATGGCTCGACAGCCGATGCGCTGCTTGCGGAGATCCGGGCGCTACGCGCAGAGAGCACTCAAATCATGAGCGCCGGCATCCGCATGCAGCTTCTCATCGCGAGACTCCAACTCCAGGAGCAGCGCGTGGTCACTGCGGCGCAGCATCATGCGGATGCGCAAAATGCGCTCGCAGCAGTCCAGGGGAGAATCGATGGAGAGCGGGCACGAGTCCACCAACTCGAGGATGCAGCGTTGCGCGCACCTGGTCAGGGACGAACGGCCTACCAACAGGCGATCGTCGAGGCCGGAACTCAGATTGAGCAACAGCAAAGACAGGAACTCGAGTTGCAAGCACGGGAGAAGGAGCTCCGCAAGGCCGTGAACGACGAGCAGCTTCGATGGGCGGACTTCAATGCTCGGCTCGAGGCATTGGAGCGCTCGCTACCGGCCAACTCTTCACACTGACCTCAGGTGCGACTGCCTGTCCGGCTGCCCGCCTACGCCAAGGCTCCGGCGGGTCCGCCGTAGCGTTCCGCGAAGGCGGAAAGCCGCGCGCTACGTCTACTTGGTTGGCGCGGGTGCTGGCGTACCTGCGCCGCCGCCACCATCCCAGTCTCTCTCGACGCCGTGGCCGCGCGCGGCGTCGCCGTGCATCGGTGTCACGTAGCCAAGCAGACAGCCGTTCGACCCATCGCGCAGCAGATGGCATCGCACTTTGACGGTGTCTCCCGTCTTCACGTCTTCCTTCTTGATGCCGACCCGCTGAAGACCGCCCGGACCAGTCGCTTCGAGCGCCCACACCGTGGGGTCGCCGCCCTTCGCGTCCTTGACCTCGAGGTAGATCCACGAATGCGGAACGAGCAGGTGCACTTCGGTCACCTTCCCCTCCATCGTCGTCCACTTCGTGAGGTCGTAGTTGCCGTGAGAATGGTGCGCGCTCACGGGCGCGATCGACAGCACCGCACACAGGATGGCTACGCGGAACACTCTCGCCAGCATGATCGACTCCTCACATGGAACGATGGGTACGATCGTCAGCGCGCGCGCGGGGGCGGCGGCGCGGGAAACTTCCACGGCTCGCTGTAGCCCGTCGTGTAGAACGTGCGATAACGCAGCGGCTTTCCCGTGTCATCCAGAAACTGCAGCGACTGTTGAAACAACCCGGGCGCAGGTGCGCCTTTCGGCACGGTGGCTTCGAGGATGTAGAGCCGGGTGCCGTGCCGGTGGATCGCGGCGAAGGTGCGCGAGCCGTCAGGGTTCGCGAGTTGGAGCTGATTGCCTTCGACCTGATCCAGCACGTACCACGAATAGTGCGTCACCTTGGCGTTGCGCTGGAAGAACTGCCACGCCGCGTGGACGATCGCGCCCTGCACGTCGACGCGCCAATCGTTCTGACAGGCGTCGCCCTCACCACCCTTTTTCTTGCACTCCTCGACCCGCGCTGTGTGCAGCTTCTCGGTGTCGACGAGATCGACGACCGTGATCGAGTAGCGATTCTTGCCGCTCTCGACGCTGTAGACATGCCCGGGCAACGCGAGACCGTATTCGGTTTTGTAGGTGATGTCCTGCACTCGCGGCTGCTGCGGGAGATTGACCGTGAAGGCGTCGTCACGATTGAGGTACTCGATCCAGTCCTGGGCGTAGGCGCTCGTCGACAGGATCAGGATCGACGACGCTGTCACGAATCGCATCAGGCGCATGGCGTGTACCTTTCTCGCGTCGGCGGGTGCAACGCCCGCCGCTACGAACTCACTGACATCGAGCTGCTCCGCTTCCCTCGGTCCCGCCCTTGTCGCGATAGACCTTGTGGCAGTTTGCGCAGGCGTCGTTCAATCGCTCGCTGACCTCGCCGAAGGCCTCGAAGTTCCTGGCCTGCGCGGTACGGCGCGCGAGCCTGCCGACATCGGCCAACGCCTCGACGTACTGCTTCCAATCCGCGCGATCGACAGGGACAGGCCGCCCATTCTGACAGCGGCGTCCAGGCGTCAGCAGGAGCGGCGCGGTCTCGGTGATGGCGACGGCGGCCTGATCGACGGCCAGCCATCCGCGGTATTGCGTCGATCCCCACTCGACGTAGTCGAACGGCTTCACCGCAAGGTTGCTCTTCTGCTCCTGACCGGGATCTTTCACTTGCACGTTGAAGATGATGTTCGAGTTCGGAAAGGCGATCGCTCTCATCAGCTCGGCGAGGTTGCCTTCAGGAGCAAGCGTCGGCCCTGTCGCGGTGGTGGCTGATGGCGCGCCCGATCGTCGCGCCTGCGGAAAGCTACTCTGGGCGAGTGCGACGTCGTTGAGCTCGGCCTGTCCTGCTGGAAACTTTCCGGCCTGCAGGATGGCCGCGACCAGATCCGTCGACTGTTGCCGCGTCAGCGTACCGGGTGCGCTGAACGGCATCGTCTTCTGGATGCGATCGACGAGCGCGCTCAGCGATCGCGTGCTCCAATTCGACAGGAAAAAGTCACCGGCGAGCGGCGGCCCGCTGGTGCCCTCCATGCCGGCGCCATGACATTCAGCGCATTGAGTGCGGTAGATCTGCGAGCCGCGGGCAGCCTGCCCGGCGGAGTACACACCATCGGCGACCGATCGGGATTGACCGGCAAGGCTGCTCAGCGAGAGCAGGGCGACGAGCGCAGAGGTGCACCAGACCACGCGCGTCATCTCGCCTCCGAAATGAAGGGCCGCCTCAAGGCGGCCCCCCCGTACTACTTCTCTCGCTTCAGCGTGAACTCCTGCGGCGCACCCTCTCGGCCGGTGGCCATCCGCTTCATCGCGAGCTCATCGCCCTTGAGCGTGCCGGTCCATTCAAAAGTGACTTCGCCGCCGCGACCCTGCTGCGTGGTCTTGAACTTGATGTTCGTTTTGTCGATCGTGCCGTCGGCGATCGGAATGTCGCCGCCGCGCCCGCTCGTCGTGCCGGTCAGCTTGGTGCCTTCAGCCTTGAGATTGAGCGTGACCGCCTGCGGCCCGCGTCCGCCTGGGGCCTCACCGGTCCACTTGCCGTCAATGCTCTGTGTAATCACGAACACGCCGAATACCATCAGGAAGATAAGTAACGCCGGGACCTTCGCCTTCATAGTTTTCCCCTTGGATGTGCCGGTTTGTCAGCAGAGGAGCTAGGATCGGGGCGCATACTACAACAATCACCGGCATGCCGTCTTCTCCGGGAATCCCCTGATGCGGCTGGACGGGATTGTCCCACCCCTGCTTGTGGCCGGCGCGGCCGCCCTGCTGTCCTGGGCCGGACGCCGGTACGTCCCCGGACAGCGGTCGGCATGGACCCGCGATGTGGTCATTGCCGTGGCCATCGTCGGCATCACCGCAACGCTGGAACTGGCGATGGGCCGCTCCCCCGTCTACCGGCATGGGCCGGTGCGGCTATGGGTAGGAGACGTCAATAGCGACCAGAACTCGCAGCAGGTCACCGATCCGTACACGTTCAGTCACGTGATTCACGGCGCGATCTTCTACGGTCTGACCCATCTCGCCATGGGCCCCGCATCGATGGGCGCCCGGGTCATCGTCGCGACGACGATCGAGGGTGCGTGGGAGGCGTACGAGAACACCGACACCGTGATCAATCGATATCGCGCGGCCACGATCGCGCTCGGCTACTACGGCGACAGCATCCTCAACTCGATGTCGGACATCGTCGCCTGTCTGATCGGATTCGTGCTCGCGAGCCGCCTTCGCTGGTGGTGGACGGTGTCGTGGGTCGTCGCGACCGAGATCGCCCTCGCTATCGCAATTCGCGACAACCTCACGCTCAACATCCTGATGCTGATCCACCCCTTCGATGCGATTCGGCGATGGCAGCTCGGAGGATGAAGAACGAAAACTCCCAACGACCAACTCCCAACTCCCAAAAGCGGTTGCGAAGGCTTGGGAGTTGGGAATTGGCAGTTGGGAGTTGATCTAGAGCGCTTTATTGACCGCTGCCCAGTTGACTACATTCCACCACGCGCCGATGTAGTCGGGGCGGCGGTTCTGGTACTTCAAGTAGTAGGCGTGCTCCCACACATCGAGGCCCAGCACCGGCGTCTTGCCTTCCATCAGCGGGTTGTCCTGATTCGGCGTGCTCGTGATCGACAGCTTGCCGCCGTCATTGAGCAGCCACACCCAGCCGCTGCCGAATCGTCCGGCGCCGGCCTTGCCCCACTGCTCCTTGAACGCATCGAAGCTGCCGAACGACGCGTTGATGGCATCGCCCGCTTTGCCTGTCGGTGCGCCACCGGCGTTGGGCGCCATCCACGTCCAGAACATGCCGTGGTTCCAGTGGCCGCCGCCGTTGTTGCGCACGGCGGTGCGAATGGCTTCGGGAATGCTGTTGATGCTGCGACAGAGATCGTCGACGCTCTTGCCCTGCAGGTCCGGGTACTTCTCGAGCGCGGTGTTCAGGTTGGTAACGTAGGCCTGATGATGCTTCCCGTGATGTATCTGCATCGTCTGCGCGTCGATGTGCGGCTCGAGCGCGGCGAAGTCGTACGGGAGCTTGGGCAGTTCGTGCGCCATTCTTCCCCTCCTCGACGGTAGCGTTCTTCAATCGTCAAAGAAGGAATCGTACTCCAAGAGGAAGGCGGGTCTGAAGACCCGCCTCTACGAAATGGACTACGAAATCGACAACATCCGCTCGAGCGCGACGCGATTCCAATGCTTCTGGTCGTCGGGCACGACAATGCGGTTGTGCACACGTCCTTCGACCAGCTCGTCGAGGATCCACAGCAGATGGTTGGGCGATACGCGGAACATCGTCGAGCACAGGCAGCCGAATTGGTCGAGCGAGATCACCGTGCGCGTCGGGGCAAGCTGTTGAGCCAATCGGTTGACGAGGTGCACTTCGGTGCCCACTGCCCAGACCGATCCCTCGGGGCTGTTGCTCACGGTCTTGATGATGTATTCCGTGCTGCCGCTGTCGTCAGCTGCCTGAACGACATCCCACGGCACCTCAGGATGAACGATGACGCGGATGCCGGGATGCTGCTGCCGCACCGCGGCGATCTGCTTCGCGGTGAAGCGCTCGTGGACCGAGCAATGGCCCTTCCACAGGATCATCTTCGCGCGCTGCACCTGCTCGGGATCGAGACCGCCGAAGATTTCGTTGGGATCCCACACCACCATCTCGTCAAGACCGATGCCCATCTTGTAGGCGGTATTGCGACCAAGATGCTGATCGGGCAGGAACAGGATCTTCTCTCCCTGCGCGAATCCCCACTTCAATGTCGCCATCGCGTTCGACGAGGTGCACACCGTTCCGCCGCGTTCGCCGACGAACGACTTAATCGACGCGGCTGAATTGATGTAGGTCACCGGAACGACGCCGGAGATCCCCATCTGACCGAGCTCTTCCCAGCACGATTCGAGCTGATCGGGGTCGGCCATATCGGCCATCGAGCAGCCGGCCGCGAGATCGGGAAGGATCACCTGCTGATGCGGGGCACAGAGCACATCGGCGCTCTCGGCCATGAAGTGCACGCCGCAGAACACGATGTAGTCGGCTTCGGGCCGCGAGGCGATCTGACGCGCGAGCTTGAACGAGTCACCGGTGTAGTCGGCGAACTGGATCACCTCGTCGCGCTGATAGTGATGGCCGAGGATGACAAGCCTGCTGCCGAGCGTCGCGCGTGCCTCGCTGATGCGACGGACCATCTCCTCATCCGAGAGACCCAGGTACTTCTCGGGGAGCGCCTGGCGTTCGGAGATGTGCTCTTTCTCGTACTCGTTCAGCAGTGGAATGATGGTCGCCATTGTTCAGCCCCGCCCTTGTGAAACTTTTCGCAAAGTGGAGACGTGAAAAAGCCCAAACCTCATCACCGGCTATCGCCCGATGAGACTTGGACCTATTGGCATTATACCGTCTCGTGGAATCGACCGCGAGCTGACCGCAAACCCAGCCAGAAATCGTGCAGCCGGGCTCGGCAGTCAACCGGCGATGCCCCACCGTCGCCGCAAGAGTTTTCACCACGCTCGGCGGAAGTTCTTCGACGCGGCGAACGCCCTCGGGCCGCGCGCCTCCGCGCTGAAGCGCAAGCGCCCTAACCTGAACCTGCGTAAGGCCTCAAGGAAGTCCACAGCCTCGCACAATTCCCCGCGGCCAATCTTCGTAGCGGCGTAGTGTACCCACACCCAGAAGCGGTCCTCGATCCACTGAAGATCGGGAGACGGATAGACCGCGGGCCCGGCTGCCAGCGCGTGCCGAACCTCGCCGTCGCGGTCCCAGAACACGATGGGATCCTCCACGCGCGGATTGAGCTGTATGGCCGGGAGGAATTTGAGATCGACGTGGAGAAGCGCGTTCGCATCGTTGCCGAGAAGAAATGACGACAGATAGCGTGCATCAGCAGGAGGAGCGATGAGAGGAACTGCGCTCAGATCGCAGGCGCAGGCGCCGTGAGATCGTTGACGATGTTGTAGAGCGTGTCGCGTTCGTACGGCTCGCGTCCGGCGGCGCGCACGAGACGTCCGAGCGCTGCCGTCGTCATCCCCTCGGGCGTCTGCGATCCGGCCATGTGGTAGATCTTCTCTTCCTGCACGGTGCCGTCGAGATCGTCGACGCCAAACCACAGCGCCGTCTGCGCCAGCTCGATCCCGGTTGCGATCCAGAACGCCTTGATGTGCGGAATGTTGTCGCACATCAATCGCGCGACCGCGTGCACGCGCAGCGTGTCGGTGCCGCTCGGTGCCGGAAGCTTACGCATCTGGTTGTTGTCGGGATGGAACGCCAGCGGAATGAACGCCTGGAAGCCACCGGTTTCATCCTGCAGCGCGCGCGCCCGCAGCATGTGATCGACGCGCTCCTCCATCGTCTCGATGTGGCCGTAGAGCATCGTGACGTTGGAGCGCATACCCATGCGATGTGCGGTGCGATGGATATCGAGATAGCGATCGGTGCCGCACTTGTCGTGACAGATTTTTCTGCGCACGCGCTCGGCGAAGATCTCCGCACCGCCGCCCGGCAATGAGTCGAGCCCTGCGTCTCTCAATTCACGCAGCACGCCTTCATCTGTTTTTCCGTACAGGTCCGCGAAAAACGCGATCTCGACGGCTGTGAAGCACTTGAGATGAATGCCGGGTCGGATCCGTTTGAAGCCGCGAAGCAGGTCCGTGTAGTAGCTGAATGGCAGATCTGGGTTGAGACCGTTGACGATGTGCAGCTCGGTGAGCGGCTGGTTGGCGCGCTGCCGCAGCTTGTCCCAGGCCTCTTCGAGCGACATCGTGTACGCCTCGGGCATGCCGGGCTTCAGCCGCGCGAACGAACAGAACAGACAGCTGGCCTCGCAGACGTTGGTGGGCTCGAGGCGCAGGTTGTAGTTGAAGTAGGTGCGCGCGCCGTGCCGCTTCTCGCGCTCGCGGTTGGCGAGCCACCCCACCGCAAGCAGATCGGGAGAGTCGAACAGACGCACGCCGTCCTCGAGCGCGAGCCGCTCTGCGGCGTGCAGCTTGTCGTCGATCTCGGCCAGACCGGCCGCGCGAAGACGCGATTTCACTCGAAAAACCTCATCGATCTTAGCGTGCTATGATTGCGAACAACAACTGACACCGCCCGGGTGACTCAGGGGAAGTGGGTGCGAATCCCACGCGGTCCCGCCACTGTGAGCGGAATGTAATTCCGCGAGTCAGGACACCTGCCCCGGCGCTCTGTCCCTTCACACTCGTAGTGTCCGGCTTTAGCCGGACCGTTCGAACGAGTCCCGGCGCGATGGACGCCGAGGAGGAGACGTGACGCATTCTCGAACCACCATTCATCGTTCACGGCCAGGGCAGTGAAGCCTCGCGCCGCTGTGTCATGGAGCGGGGGCAAGGACAGCTACCTTGCGCTCCATCGCTCGCTGTCGCACTTCGACATCGTCGCCGCGATCACGATGTTCAACGACGACGGCTCGCGAAGCCGTTCGCACGGGCTTCGGCCGGACGTCATCGCTGCGCAGACGCAACGTCTGGGTCTCACGCACGTTCGCGGCTGTGCGTCGTGGTCGACCTACGAGGACGCGTATCGCGCCGCCCTTCGAGAGCTACGGTCGCTCGACGTGACTCACGTGATCTTCGGCGACATCATGTACGAGTCGAACCGCGCGTTCCCCGAACGCGTGTGTGCCGCTGAAGGCCTCAGCGCTGTCGAACCGCTGTGGGGTGAGCCGACGGACACGCTGTATCGCGAGTTCATCGCCACCGGTGCAACGGCGCAGATCGTCACCGTGCGGGGCGACCGCATGAGCCCCGACTGGCTGGGGCGCGCCCTCACGATCGAGATGCTGCCCGCGTTCGACGCGCTGGGTGTGGATCCGTGCGGTGAGCACGGCGAATACCACACCGTCGTCCTCGACGCGCCGCTCTTCTCGACACCACTCACCGTCACGACCGGCACGACGGTCGCCCACGACGGGTGTTGGGCCATCGATCTTCTGGTCGACGAACGCGCACATGCTGGAGACGTAGTCGGTGCTGCACGGATCTGAGCTCTCCTACGGCTACGCTGGCGGACGAGAACACAGAACCTTCTCGCTGCGGGACGTGACGATCGACGTCCCGCGCCGATCGCTCACCGGCCTGCTCGGTCCCAATGGATGCGGCAAGACCACGTTGCTCAGACTGCTCGCGGGCATCCTCACGCCTCAGTCTGGTACGGTCACGCTCAAGGGACGGCCGCTCTCCGATCTGTCGCGACGCGAGATCGCCAGGCACATCGCGGTCGTGCCGCAAGAGACGCATCCCGCCTTCGACTACACGGTGATGGAGATGGTGCTGATGGGCCGCCATCCGCATCTCGGCCCGTTCGAGCTCGAGGGCCCGCACGACCTGAGGCTCGCGCACGACGCGCTGGCCGCCACGGGGACGGACCATCTGGCCAACCGCGCCTACATGACGCTCAGCGGCGGTGAAAAACAACGTGTCGTGATCGCCAGCGCGTTGACACAGGCATCCGACGTGCTGCTGCTCGATGAGCCGACGGCATCCCTCGACCTGGGTTATCAGCTCGACGTCGCCTCGCTGCTCTCGCAACTGAACGACGAGCGCGACGTCACCATGCTGCTGGCGACGCACGACCTGAATCTTGCAGCGTCGGTGTGCGATCGAATCGTCCTGATGCGCGACGGGCACGTGATCGCGCAAGGGCCCACAACCGAGGTGCTGACGGCGGCGCGCGTGCGCGAGATCTATGGCGTCATCGCCGACGTACGCCATCACGATCGTGCGGGGCACCTGACGGTGACCCCGGTGTCGAGGGTGCCGTGACCCCTCGACTCGGCTCGAGTGCAGTCGAGAGCCTCGCTCGGGGCAAGGCGCGCGAATTGAGCGCTGCGCTGATGCAACGTCCCATCCGGTCGCGCCTGGTGTTGACCATCGCCGGCTTCGGCGGCCTCACGCTCGTCACCTGTCTGCTCGCGCCGCTGGTCGGCAGCACGTCGATCAGCCTGTCGCGGGTGTTCGACCGGTCGATTCCGTTTGCCGACAACGTCGATGCGCAGATCTTCTTCATCGCGCGCATGCCGCGCGTGCTGGCCGGGGCGGTCACTGGTGCCGCGCTCGCGGCGGCCGGCGTCGTCTTCCAGGCGATGTTGCGAAATCCGCTCGCCACACCGTTCACGCTCGGTGTCTCCGCCGGCGCATCGCTTGGCGCGATGACCGCGATCGTGCTGGGCACGTCAGTGGCGATCGGCCCGTTCTCCGTCGTTCCGCTGGCCAGCCTCGTCGGCGCTGCGATCGCGGCGGCGATCGTCTATCGGCTCGCGACGCTCCGCGACCGTGCGATGTCGACCACCGTGCTGCTGCTCGCCGGTGTGACACTCAACGCGTTCTTCTCGGCGCTGATCATGTTCCTGCAGTACCTCTCCAACTTCGCGCAGGTCTACCGGGCGATGCGTTGGGTGATGGGCGACCTCGATGTTGGCAGCTTTCAGCCCATCCTGGCTGCGCTTCCGTTGATCGCGATTGCGTTCGCACTGTTCGCGATGCTGCCCTCGTCGCTCAATCTCTTGAGCGTTGGCGTCGATGCCGCCGCCGCGCGCGGCGTAGATACCGCCCGGACACAAAGGCTGGCTTTCGTGAGCGCGTCAGTTGCGACGGCGGCGGCCGTGTCACTTGCCGGCCCAATCGGTTTCATCGGCATCGTCGTTCCACATCTCGTGAGGTTGCTGGTCGGTGTCGACCATCGAGTCGTGCTGCCGGCGTCGGCGCTGTTCGGGGCAGCGTTTCTCGTGGCGTGCGACGTCGGTGCCCGCATGCTGCTCGCACCGCTCGAAGTTCCCGTGGGCGTGATCACCGCTCTCATTGGAGGTCCGTTCTTCCTATGGCTGCTCATTCGACGAGGCTGACGCGAGCGGTCATCGCCGTTCTGGTGGCGATCGTTGCGATCGCCGCTCGTGATGCAGCGCCGCGCGCCGCCGAAGCACCGAAGCGCATCATCTCGCTCGTGCCCGCGCTGACGGAGATGCTGTTCGCGATCGGATCGGGTCCGCAGGTCGTCGGCGTCAGCAGCTTCGACGACTATCCGCCAGAGGTGAAGTCGCTCCCCCGCGTTGGCGCGCTGGTCGATCCGGATATGGAGCGCATCCTGTCGCTGCGTCCGGACCTGGTGATCGTGTACGGATCGCAAACCGCAGTGGAAACGCAGCTGACCCGCGCCGGCATCCGCGCCTACAACTATCGGCACGCGGGACTGGCCGGCGTGTTCTCGACGATTCGCGATCTCGGAAACACGGTGGGGCGCACTCGAGAGTCCGAGCAGGTGGCGCGGCAGATCCAGCAGCGGCTCGATTCCATCAAGATGCGCGTCGCCGGGCTGCAGCGGGTCCGCACGCTGCTCGTCTTCGAACGCGATCTCGGCTCGCTTCGGGGTCTGTACGCAAGCGGCGGTGTCGGCTTCATGCACGACATCCTTGGGATCGTCGGCGGCATCAACGTCTTCGCCGATGTGTCGCGCGAGTCGGTTCAACCGTCGGTCGAGACGATCCTCGCGCGGGCTCCTGACATGATTCTCGAGGTCCGGCCGACTGGCCTGCCTCGCGAACGCATCCCCGCCGAACGGCGCGTGTGGGAGGCGCTGCCGTCGATCCCGGCCGTCCGCAAGGGCCAGATTCACATCGTGACCGACGACTACCTCGTGACGCCGGGCCCGAGAGTGGCACAGGCGGCCGAGGCGATCGCTCGACTCATTCATCCGGAGGCATTCAAGTAGGCGATGAAGATCTTGCTCTCATGGAGCAGCGGCAAAGACAGCGCGTGGGCGCTTCACGTGCTGAACCAGCAGCAGCCGGGCGCGGTGGCCGGTCTGTTGACGACGGTGAATGAGGCCGTCGATCGAGTGGCGATGCATGCGGTCAGGCGAGAGGTGCTTGAGGCGCAGGCCGCGGCAGCAGGTTTGCCACTCATCGTCGTGCCGATTCCGCATCCGTGCTCGAACGAGGACTACGAATCGCGCATGGGACGCGCGGTGTCGTCGGCGGTGGAAGCGGGGTTTACGCACGTCGCATTCGGGGACCTGTTTCTCGAGGACGTCCGCAAGTATCGCGAGGACCGGCTGGCCGGATCCGGCCTGGTGCCGCTGTTTCCCGTGTGGGGCATTCCGACCTCATCGCTCGCCAACGAGATGATCGCCGGCGGTCTGCGTGCGCGCCTCGCCTGCGTCGACACCCGCGTCCTCGACGCCTCCTTCGTTGGCCGTGAATTCGATGGTGCGCTCCTCGCCGACCTGCCGCAGGGGATCGACCCGTGCGGCGAGAAGGGTGAGTTTCACTCGTGCGTATACGCCGGACCGATGTTCCGCACGCCCATCCGTCTCGAACCAGGCGAGATCGTCAGTCGCGAGCCGTTCGTCTGGCGTGATCAGCAGCTGGCCTCATGAGCGCGTACCCTTCACGCATCGTTTGCTTGACGGAAGAGACCACCGAGACCCTGTATCTGCTCGGCGAGGGTCATCGCGTCGTCGGTGTGTCGGGCTACACCGTGCGTCCTCCGGAAGCCCGTCGCAAGCCGCGCGTGTCGGCGTTCATCAGCGCAAAATACGATCGCATCGAGGCGTTGCAGCCGGACTTGATCCTGGCGTTCTCCGATCTGCAGGCCAACATCACGTCCGAGCTGGTCAAGCGCGGGTACCCGGTGATGGCGTTCAACCAGCGCAGCGTCGCAGAGATCCTGCAGATGATCAGGATGCTGGGCGCGCTCGTCGGGTGCGCAGACCGCGGTCACGCGTTGGCCTCGCGACTCGAGCTCGAAATCGACTCGATTCGCGCGGGCGCGATGCGACTGCCGGTGCGACCGAAGGTCTTCTTTGAAGAATGGGACGACCCGCTGATCTCCGGCATCCGATGGGTCGAGGAGCTCGTCGACATCGCCGGTGGAGATTCGATCTTTCCTGAATTGCGCGACGCCAAGCTCGGTCGCGATCGCATTGTGTCGGCGGAGGAAGTGCGACGCCGCAGGCCCGATGTCATCGTGGCGTCGTGGTGCGGCAAGGCGGTGCGCCCAGAGAAGATCAGGGCGCGGCCCAGCTGGGGCGACGTGCCCGCGGTGCGCGACGGGCACATCTACGAGATCAAGTCGTCCTATATCCTGCAGCCGGGACCGGCGGCGCTCACCGAAGGGGTGCATCAGCTGCATCGCATCGTCGCGCGGGTGGCGCAGGACATCGTCGACGAACGCATGCGGGCGTGAGCCTCCTCAAGGCGACGATCACTGCCGAGCGATCATCACCTGGAAGTCGTCGTACGAGATGCCAATGTGCTGATGAAAGGCAGTGGCGAACGATGCGCCGCGGGCGAGATCCTGCAGCAGCATGACCACTGCCGCCGCGCTGCGCAGCTCCGTCATCCGTTGCACCGCATACGTCGACACGGCGTAAGCGAATCGGGCCTGGTCGCCCGAGAACTGCGTGAAACTGCCGTGCAGCTGCCGCAACGCTGGGCGAGGGCCGCCGCTCGCCAGTTCCTCCTCGGCCTCCTCGCGTCCGCCTGGCTCCAGGAAGGTGGCCAGGCCTTCGTTCAGCCAGACGGGAACATTTCGTCCGCCGACCATCGCCACAACAGCGTGCACGAACTCGTGTCCGAGGACGCGGTCGAGCTCTTCGCTGTGATCGAGCGCGCCGCGAATCGGGACGTGGATGCGGCCGTCGTACGCACCCGCACTCCACGCCGGCATCCGCGTGATATCGCGAAACTGCTGCTTCGTGTAGAGCACGACGTTGATCGGCTGCGTTGGATACGCGCCGAGTACCTGACCAATCCGCCAGTACGCCGCTTCCAGTCGCTCGACGATGCGTCGGGCGAGCAGTTCGTCGGCCGGACCTTCAAACAGCACTGAAAAGTGAGCGCCGCGCGATTCGTAGAAGCGCTCGTGCAGACGCGACTCCGTGCGCCATTCGTCGAGGCGCGATTGCAGCTTCTGGAGCCCGGGCGAGCGCTTCAGCGCCTCCTCGTAGGTGTCGATCGCTTCTTTGACGCGGCCTGCCCGGTGGTGCAGTTCGCCGAGCCATTCCGACGCGGCGGCGTAGCGCGGTTCCAACGCCAGCGCGCGCTCGAACGCCTCCTGCGCGTCGCGGTCGCGGCCGAGCATGAACGCCGCGAGTCCCGCGCCAAATCGAACCGTGGCGTTTTGAGGAAGGATCGACGACGCCTCGGTGAACGCGTCCAGCGCGTCGCCGAATTGGCCGGCATTGAGCGCCTTGAGTCCCGATTCCATCAGCGTCTCGGCATCTTTCGCGCGCGATTGCGCGGCGCCGTCGGACGACAGCGCCGCGAAGAGGAACACGCCGAGTGCGACCGACCAGATGCTCCGCATGACCGTGCTGCGATGCAAGGCGGTCGCCCGGAATATGCGGGCTTTTAAGCCTATTTGTCGTTTGCTTCGTGCGAAGTCCTCAATGTTTCCAGGATCGCTGGACTAATCTCTCGGTCCTTCCAGACAGGACGAATCCTCTTCAGGATACAGACACACGACGACTACCGTTCCCGGACACTACGGCTGAATAGCAACACGTCCTGCGGCTCTGACGACAGATTCGGAAACACCATCTGTCTCGTGGTCGGCTCCTGCTGAAACCCGCACTTGTCGAGGACGTGACGCGACGCGGCATGACCGGCGTGACACTCCGCGGTGACGCGCTGAACGCCGACCTTCAGCGCCACATCGAGCATCGCGCGTAGGCACTCGGTGGCGTAGCCCTTTCCCCACGCATCGCGCGCGAAGACATAGCCGGTCGATGCGTGTTCGGGCGTCTCGATCATCAGCCCTGAGCCGCCGAGGAGCGCTCCGTCCTCGCGTGAGATCGCCACCATCGGCCCGACGCTCCATCGGGCCCAGAGATCGCTGCTGAACTTCACGAACGCACGCGTCTCGGCGAGCGCGGTGTGGCGCGGCCAGGCCAGATACCGCGTCACCTCGGGATCCGACGCGTAGCGATCGAAGATCGCCTGCACGTCGTTCAGCCGTGGCGCCCGCAGCACCAGCCGCTCGGTCTCGATCCAGTTCATGCTACGCACCGAGGAACAACCGATCGCTCAGCGCCGGTATCACGCCGGCCGTGCGGGCACGCGAGAACAGCAGTTCGACCGCGCGTCGACCCTCGACGCCGAGATCGATCGAGTATTCGTTGACGTACAGATCGATGTGCCGATACATCACGTCCTCGCTCATCTCCTGCGCGTGTTCACGCACGAACGGCAGACTGTCGGTCCGATGCGCAAACGCGTACTCGACGCTGCGCCGCATCACCCGGTTCACGCGCTGCCGCACGTCCTCTGACAACTCCCGCCGGATGACGATGCCGCCGAGCGGGATGGCCGCTCCGGTCTCGGATTCCCAGTACTCGCCGAGGTCGATGATCTTCTTCAACCCCTTGGCCTCGTACGTGAAGCGATTCTCGTGAATGATCAGGCCCGCATCGTAAGTACCGTCGAGCACTGCGCCCTCGATGTCGGAGAAGAGCACGTTGGTGGTGTCGCAGGCGGCGGGAAACGCGAGGCCCAGCAGAAAGCGAGCGGTCGTGTATGTGCCAGGGATCGCGATCCGCAGCGACCCGGCGGCGACTTCGTCCGTGGTGATCGGCCGCTTCGAAATGAGCAGCGGCCCGCAGTTGCGGCCGAGCGCGCTGCCGGCATCGAGCAGCACATAGCGATCGGCGCAGTACGCGTAGGCATGGAAGCTCAGTTTGGTCACGTCGACATCACCGGCAAACGCGGACGTGTTGAGCGCTTCGATGTCGGCGAGACGCACATCGAAGTCGAGGCCCTCGAGGTCGATGCGCCGATGCACCATCGCATCGAACATGAAGCAGTCGTTCGGACACGGCGAGAATCCCAAGGTGAGCGTCATGATTGCAGCAGTCGCCACGCCGCCTCGCCGAGCTCGCGGATGGCGAGATCGAGCTTCCACGCGCTGCGATTGCGCCGCTCGACGACGTTCGAGACCGCTCGGATCTGCGCGAACGGCACGCCCTGGATCAACGCGGCGTACATGAATCCGGCACCTTCCATGCTCTCGACGTCGGGCTTGAAGCGATCGACGACGCGCTGAATCGACGGCCCGCTGCCGTGCACAGTGTTCACGGTGATGCCAGTCGCGGTGCGAAGCGTACCGAGCGCGCGCATCGGCGGCGGCGACGCGTTGATCAGCCGGCCCCGCTCGAACGGAAACTCGTTCTCGCCGAGCAGGCGCAAATCGTGAACGGTGAGGAAGTCATCGCCGTCCTCGGCCCCGAGCTCGGCGATGCAGTCGGACACCACGTGCACCACCATACCCGGTACGAGGGTGCGATTGAAGCTGCCGCACACACCGAGATTGACGGCCAGCTCGTAACGCTCACGCGCCAGTTCGCGCGCCGTCCACGATGCCGTGGCCACCATGCCGACTCCGCTCACGAGGATGTCGAGCTCATGATCGGCGCCGCTGTAGCGCACCATCCGCGAGGTTCGATTCGAGGTGTGACGAAGCCGCGACGCGAACGGCGCGACTTCTGCCGCAGTGGCGGCAACGACGAGAATGCGCAACGCCTACTTCTTCTTGTCGCCCGATCGGCTCGAGAACCATCGGAGCAGGCTGCCGAAGTCGGCGGCAGGCGCGCGGTACTCTTGCGGCGTCATCACGTTCAGCATGTCCTGATGCGTCGGTGCCCCGTACGGCACCGCGCCGTCGCGAAGGTTGTCCTGCTTGGTGAAGAACTCGAGCTTCGGCGCCTGGCCGTAGACGTCGACGATGTAGCGGAGGTTGAGGCCATCGCGCTCTTCGCGCACCGTCGTCTGGCGAAGCTGGCGATGGATGCGGTCGATGTTGATCGGCAGGCGGCTGACATCGACCTGGGAGCCGGCTGACGGCTGTCCGTCGGCCGCACCATCTGCAGCCCGGGCGATATGGACCAGGCTGAAGAGAAGAACTGCGGTCAAGCCGAGGTGCCGCGGTGTCATGTCATTTCAGACGCGCTAGCGAGTTTACTGGTTTTCCTTCCATTCTTCGTACCAAGCCATCTGGATCGCTTCGAGCTTGGGTTCGTTCGATGCCTTGGGATCGTCATCGAACCCGTCGAGTTGCATAACTTTCTCGCGCAGGTCGGTAAAGCGCACGGTCAGAGGGTCGACGGCTGAGAACTTCTCGAACAGGGCGATGCCGATGTCCTCCGAATCGGTCCATTTCACGGGCGCGCTCCTGACTCCTTCTCGTCCTTGACATCCGACTTGCCCAGCTGAATCGCCCCGCCTTCCTGCACGTAGTTCCGTGTATACATCGGGAACTCGGCCACGACGTCGCCCTTGATGACTGCCTGGCAACCGAGTCGTGAATCAGTGGTGAGATCCCAGGCCGTGTCGAGCCGATCGAGCTCGTTGTCCTGCTCTTCGCTCAGGTTCTGCTTCCCCGTCCGAATGATCAGGTGACACGTCGTGCAGGCACAGCTGCCTCCGCACGCATGCTCGAGCGGGATGCCGAAGTGCATCGCCACATCGAGAAACGATTCCGGCAGCCCGTGGTGCGAGTAGGGCAGCTTGCCCTGCTCGTATTCGACGGTCGTTTCCTTGCCGTCCTTGATGAAAGTGACTTTAGGCATTCAAATCATCTTTGATTTGTTGGATCTTTGATTATTGAGTCGTTGTTGATTGGTGATTGTTGATTGGTGATTGAAAACGCTACCGGGCAATTCGGCGCGTCTCCGTTTGCTCCGCAATCATTCAAAGATCACCAATCACCAATAACAACGAATCAAAGATCAAAGATCAACCAATCGCCAATTACACGTCTTCCACATTTTTCCCTGCCAGCGCCTCGCGCACGCTGCGGTTCATCACGACCTCGGCGAGGTGTCTCGTCGCGTGATTGAGCGCATCGGTCTTCTCGTGAATGACGTCGCGCTCGGTGCTGGTCATCGCCTGCTTCAGATCGCTCAGCGCGGCCTGGATGCGATCCACGTCGACGGGCGTCAACTCGGCCCTGGCGATCGCCTCGAAGTCGGGACGCCTCAGCGATTTCTCGGTGGCGTTGATGACCGTCTCGGCTTCGTTCCTCGTCTCGATCAGCAGACGCGCGTCGAAGTCGGCGGCGGCATGCTCGAACGAGTCGAGCAGCATGCGTTCGACTTCCTGATCGGTGAGGCCGTAAGACGGCTTCACTTCGATCGCCTGCTCGATGCCGGTGCGCAGCTCGCGCGCGCCGACGCTCAGGATGCCGTTGGCGTCGATCTGGAAGCCGACCTCGATGCGCGGCAGGCCGGCCGGCATCGGCGGAATGCCGCGCAGCTTGAAATGCGCCAGCGATCGGCAGTCGGCGACCAGCTCGCGCTCCCCTTGAAGGACGTGGATGTCGACGGCGGTCTGGTTGTCGACGCTGGTCGTGTACATCTCGCGCCCGCTCGCAGGGATCGTCGAGTTGCGCATGATGATCTTCGATACCACGCCGCCGATGGTCTCGATACCGAGCGACAGCGGCGTCACATCGAGGAGCAGCATCTCGCGCCGGCCGGTAATCAGGATGTCGGCCTGCACCGCCGCGCCGAGCGCAACCACTTCGTCGGGGTTCAGGTCGCTATGCGGAGTGCGGCCGAACCGATCGGCGACCAGCCGGCGCACGAGCGGGATCCGCGTGGATCCGCCGACCAGCACGACTTCGTCGATCTCGCTGGGCTCGACACCCGCATCGGTCAACGCCTGCGTCACCGGGCCCACCGTGCGATCGACGAGCGGCCGGATCATCGTTTCGAACTCGGCACGCGTGATCTGCCGACGATATCCATTCGGAAGTGCGGGCGATGATTCGACGCGGATCTCGGTCTCCTCGTGTTCCGAGAGATCCCACTTCGCCTGAATCACGCTCTTGCGGATGGCTTGAACGAGCGCAGTGTAGGCCGGGTCTTGTTCTTTAGACCCGGCGAGCTCGGACAGAACCGTCTCGATCAAGACTCGATCGATGTCATCGCCGCCGAGATGCGTATCGCCGTTGGTGGCCAGCGTGTGGAACACGCCGTCTTCGACGCGCAAGATCGAGATGTCGAATGTGCCGCCGCCCAGATCGTAGACAGCGATCAGCCCGCGATCGCGCTTCTCCAGGCCGTAGGCGAGCGACGCCGCCGTCGGCTCACTGATGATGCGCAGTACCTCGAGTCCGGCGATGCGCCCGGCATCCCGTGTCGCGGTGCGCTGCGCGTCGTTGAAGTAGGCCGGCACGGTGATGACGGCGCGATCGACCTCGTAGTCGAACTCGCCCTGATCGCGGAAGTGATCCTCGGCACGCTGCCTCAACTCACGCAGCACGAAGGCCGAGAGCTCGGGCGGCGTGAACTCGCTATCGCCGAGGCCGATGCGCACCACGCCGCCTGGTTCCCCGCCGACGCGAAACGGCAGCAGCGCCGCTTCATCTCGCACGTCGTCGACACCGCGGCCCATGAATCGCTTCACCGAATACGCGGTGCGGCCTGGCGCGGTGAGCAGGCGGCGCTGCGCCTCACGGCCGACGAAGATCGTCCCCTCGTCGCCACGCGACACGACTGACGGCACCAGGCCGTCGCCCGAGGCGTCGCGAATCACGTACGGCGCGCCGTCGCGAACGTAGGCGACCAGGCTGTTGGTGGTCCCGAGATCGATGCCGACGACTTTACCCACGCCCGATTCCTGAGTCCTGATTCCCGATTCCTAGAGAGGCGACCTCTCGCTCAATGGTCGCCAGGAGGTTGTTGATGTAATTGCGCTCCAGCAGCCGCTCGCGGAGCGCGTCGAGCGTCGCGCGACGGGCCTCGGCCGCGGCTCCCGACTCGATCTGGGCGTCCCACTGCGCAGCGAGCGCGTCGAGCTGACGCTCGTGCGCATCACGCTTGGCGTCGATCGGCGCACGCGCCGACTGCAGGCGCGCCGACAGACCAGCAGCATCGGCGCCTGACTCCCTCGCCTCGCGAATCTCGTCGAGCTGCTCGTTCAACTCGAACACCTCTTCGAGCAGACCCGGCGGCACCTTGGCGGTCCCCGCCTCCGACTTCACCGGCGGCATGCCTTCAATCGCCAGCAGGTGCTCGATGCGAGTGGCCGGATTCTTCACCGCGCGATAGGCGTCGTTGAGATACGACGAGCGCTCGAGACTGGCCAGCCGCTCTGTCGGCGACGCGTTGTAGAAGTAATCGGGGTGAAACTTGCGGCTCAATTCACGGAAACGCCGCTCGAGATCGGTTTGATCGATCGTCAGCTTGCGAGGCAGGCCGAGGAACGCGAAGTAGTCGCCGTGACGCCCCAACGCGAGAATGCGGCTGCACTGCGGACAGAAGTGCTCGTCGACAGGAGCGCCCGCACCGCAGCTGCGGCATTCGAGCGTCGAGACGGGTTGCACGTGTATCGCGTCTGGAGTCATGGATCGACGGGCCGCGAACGGCGCGTCACGCGCCGAAGGAGCTGCCACAGCCGCAAGTCTGTTTCGCGTTCGGATTGTTGAACACGAACCCCCGCGACAGCAGCGCAGTGTCGTAGTCGAGCGTCGTCCCGTTCAGGAACAGGAGGCTTTTGCGATCGACGTAGATCTTCGCGCCGTGCCCCTCGAAGACCTCGTCGCCGACCCGCGGCTCCTTCTCCCAGGCAAACGTGTAGCTCAAGCCTGAACAGCCGCCGCCTTTCACGCCCACACGGAGACCGCCCTCGTCGATGCCCTGCTTGGTCATCAACGTCTGAATGTGCTTGGCGGCGGTCTCTGAAATCTGAATCATCGTCAACTACCAACTTCCAACTCCCAACTCCCAAGAAACCCCCCAAACGTTGTTTGGGAGTTTGGAATTGGTTATTGGGAGTTTGCGCCGCTAGGCGTTGGGCTGCGCGTGCCCACCAGCCGTCGCCGGCACACCCTTGTCCTTGTCCTGCTTCGCCTTGTAGTCGGCAATCGCCGCCTTGATGGCGTCCTCGGCGAGCACCGAGCAGTGGATCTTCACCGGCGGCAGCGACAGCTCGGCGACGATGTCGGTGTTCTTGATCGCCAGGGCCTGATCGACCGTCTTGCCCTTGAGCCACTCCGTGGCCAGGCTCGAGCTCGCGATCGCCGATCCGCAGCCGAACGTCTTGAACTTCGCATCGTCGATCACCCCAGTCTCGGGGTTGACCTTGACCTGCAGCTTCATGACGTCGCCGCACTCCGGCGCACCCACGAGTCCGGTACCGACGTTGGCGTCGTCTTTCGGCAGCGACCCGACATTGCGCG
>Ga0075433_10000091_pt1 | contig 42110 bp, 32 predicted proteins | sample RhiMethybrSRZTD2_FD_75299 | JGI IMG/M metagenome (GOLD analysis project Ga0075433, IMG submission 75299) | Populus rhizosphere microbial communities from Tennessee, USA - Rhizosphere MetaG P. TD hybrid SRZTD2 | ecosystem: Host-associated > Plants > Roots > Rhizosphere > Soil | place: USA... | reverse complement strand
GAACCTGCTCGCCGCGCACTGACCCAACTCACGCGATGACTGCAAGTTACGGTTGGGTAGATTTACTGATGCGCATGCCCCGGAGTTGTTTATAATCCGGGCCCCCCGCAAGGGGAAACCGTCACCGATCACCGCAGCACCCGAGGTTCCGCAACACCATGGAAACTGCGAGCCAGGACGGCGAGCGGGTCCTCATGCTCGAGGCCGCCGACCGTCCGTACCGGATCCTCATCGAAAAGATGCAGCAGGGCGCGGTCGCCACGGCGCGCGACGGCACGGTGCTCTACTGCAATCGACGATTCGCGGACATGCTTCGGCGCCGGGTGGAGGACGTGGTCGGAAAACCGGTGTACGGCTTCCTCGCCGCCCCCTCGCAATCCGCGTACGCGGAGGTCGCCGGCACCGGCGGCGGTCAGGGCGAGTTCGGCCTGCTCCGGTCGGACGGACAGGTCGTTCCGGTCCACGTGGCGGTCAATGCCGTGGAGGACGCGGAGGCGGTCTCCTACCTCATCGTGACCGACCTGACGGAGCAGCTCGCGAGGCGCCGCGCCGAGCAGCTGGCCGAGCGCCTGGAGCGGGAGCTGGAGGAGCGGAAGCGAGTCGAGGACGCCCTGCGGCTGAGCGAGGCGAGCCTCGCCGACGCGAGCCGGCGCAAGGATCAGTTCCTGGCGGTGCTCTCCCACGAGATCCGCGGGCCGCTCGCCCCGATCCAGAACGCCCTCCACGTGCTCCAGCGCGACCCGGACGGTCCTCTCGCGCGGCAGGCGCGCGACATCGTCGAGCGACAGGCGACCCACATGGCGCGCATCACGGACGACCTCTTCGATCTCTCCCGCATCTCCAGCGGGACGATTCTGCTGCGCAAGGAGCGCCTCGACCTGAGCGAGCTGGTCCGGCGCGCCGTCGGAGATTACCGGATCACGCTCGAGGCCGCGGGCCTGCGCGTCGCGACCGATCTGCCGGAGGAGCCTCTCTGGATGAGCGGCGACCCTACCCGACTCTCCCAGATCCTCACGAATATCTTGCAGAACGCCGCCAAGTTCACGGAAGCGGGTGGAACCGTTTCGGTCTCTCTCCGGGCGGATCCCTCGGGCAGGAGCGCCTGGATCAAGATCCGGGACAACGGAATGGGCATGGACGACGAGCACCTGGCTCGCGTGTTCGAGGCCTTCCGCCCCGGGACGCGGAGGTACGATCGAGGCAGCGGCGGCCTCGGGATCGGCATGGCGCTCGCGAAAGGCCTCGCCGACCTCCATGGTGGACGGATCTTCGCCCAGAGCGAAGGCTCGGGGAAAGGCTCCGAGTTCAGCGTCGAGCTTCCGCTGGAGCACGTCCCGGAAGCCCGCGATTCGCGCGTCCGCTCCGTTCCGGCGCCGGTGAAGTCCTACCGCATCCTGGTCATCGAGGATTGCATCGACGCCGCGGAGAGCATGGAGATGCTGCTCCATCTCATGGGACACGACGTGGAGAAGGCCTACGACGGCCCGGTGGGGATCGAGTTGGCCAAGCAGTACAAGCCGGAAGTCGTCATCTGCGACATCGGCCTCCCGGGGCCGATGGACGGGTACTCCGTCGCCCAGATCCTGAGAAAGGATTTCCCGCGCGGGAGCACCTTCATGATCGCGCTGACCGGCTACGGGCAGCACGAGGATCAGCGACGCTCGCACGAGGCGGGATTCGACTTCCACGTGACGAAGCCGGCCGACCCGAAGGAGCTGGAGAGGCTCCTGGGCTCGCTGTCGAGCCAGATCTAGAGGTCTCGAACCGCCTCGGCCAGGGCGTCCATCGCGCCGACGATCTGCGCGTCGGAGAGATAGGGCGCGGGACCCAAGCGCATCGTGGTTCCCCGGATGTCGATCTGCACGTTCCGCGCCTGCAAGCCTCGTTTCAGCTCCTCGGAGTGCGGGCTCTCCAGCGCCAGGAATCCACCGATCGCCGTGAGCGGAACCGAGCGGTCCCGTGTGATCTTCCCGGGATCCAGGTCCAGCGCGTCGAAACGCTCCGCCAGCAGCGCGACCTGGTGGGCGTAGCTCCGGCGCAAGAGCTCGGGCGTGAGCCCCTGCTCCTCGAAGAAATCGAGCACGCGCGCGGCGCGGTAGTGGCTCGTGGGATCGTATGTCGCGCTCGCCCACTTCGCCCCGCCCTCGCCGTAGGCCACCCCCGGCTTCACCTGCTTCGTGAGCCGCGCGAACTCGCTGAACCAGCCCGTGACGATCGGGCGCAGGTGATCCCGGCCCGGCGGGACGCGCAGATACGCGTTGCCCTCCCCCAGCTCGCAGTACTTGTAGCCGCCCCCGGTCACGAACGCGTCCGCGAATCCGTCCGCCTCGACCGAGAACGGGATCACGTTGATCTGGTGATACGCGTCCACCACGAATTCCGCCCCGACCTTGCGGCAACGCTCCGCGACCGAACGCAGGTTCGGAACGATGTGCGCGTTCTTGTAGAGAATCGAGGACGCCAGCACCGCCGCCGTGCGCTCGTCCGTTGAGGCGACGAGCCGCTCCGCGATCGAGCTCGCCGGCGACGCGCTCACCTTCACGATCTCGATCCACGTCTCTTCCGAGAGGCGATCCAGCTGGCGCCGGATCGTGTGGAACTCTCCGTCGGTGGTGACCAGCTTGGGACGTTTCTCGAGCGGGAGCGCCGAGATCAGCTTCACCAGAAGCTCGTGCGTGTTCGGGGCGAGCCCGATCGTGCCCTCGCGGTCGCCGAGAAGCTTCGCGTAGCCGCGCCGCACCCGCTCCGCCTTGGCCTCGGCGCTGGACCACTTCTCGTCCACGTAGGCCGCGGCGTCGTTCCAGGCCTCGATGTGGCCCTCGAAACCCACGTCGGGCCAGGCCTGGTGCGAGTGCCCCGAGAGGAGCATCCGCTCGCCGACGCGAAACTTGCCGTAGTGGCGCGCGAGGGGATTCGGGGACTTCCGGAGATCCTCCGCCGAGGGCGCGCGCGTCTGCGTCGAGGCCATGATCATCTCCTCGCGAACGCCGACGTCCAGTTCATGAACACGGTGCTGGCCGGCAGCTCCCGGTCCCGAACCTTGCGCTTGAGCAGGAAGCGCTGGCCGTCGGCCGAGGCGACGTAATTGTGGCCGATGGGGTTCTCGTCCACCGTGACCCCCGTAAAGAGGACGCGCGGGGCGCCCAGATCCAGCGCGCCGCCCGCCGGCGCCACAACGCCCACCGCGATCAGCGCGCCCGCGGGCGAGACGTAGAAGATCTCCTTTCCGTCGCGACGCCATACCGGGTCACGGCCCCCTTGCCCGGAGACCTGCCATTTGCCTCCGAGTCCGGGGTACGGCTGGATGTACACCTCCCTCCGTCCCGACTCGTTGGAGGAGTAGGCGATCCACCGTCCGTCCGGCGAGATCCGCGGTTCCATGAAGCGAAACGGTCCCGTGATGAAGGGCTGGGCCGGGCCGCCGGCCGCGGGCTGCGTCCAGAGATGCCATTGGCTCCCGACCTGGACCATGCAGGCGATCGTGCGGCCGTCGGTGGACCAATCGCAGGGACCGATGTTCACGGAGGCACGCGAGAGTAGGGATTCGGGGCGCGCGCCGGTCGCCGGCTTGACCCAGACGCCGAACCCGCCCTGATCGGACGTGTACGCGATCCGCGCCCCGTCGGGCGAGAAGACCGGCCAGTAATCGCCGGCGGGGGAGAACGTGAATCGCGTCATGACGTTTCTTCCGGTCTCGAGGGTCCAGAGGTCGCTGTTCCCGGCGCCCACCTCCATCGCGATACGCTTCCCGTCCGGGGAGACGGCAAGCGCGCTGTACGCGCCCGGCTCCCCGAGGGTCTGGAGATCCTTGCCCGCGCGATCGACCCACGTCAGCCGGCTCAGGCCCTCTCCCGCGCTGCCCCGGAACACGAGGACTCCGTTCTCCGACGCGGAGAACTCCGCGTTCGAGGCGCCTCCGCCTCCGACCGCCACGTCGTCCACGACCGGGAACGGCTCGCCTTGGAGCTCGAGCTTTCCGGTATCGAACCGCTGGGCCAGGAGCGCGCGGTCCCGCACGAACAGGGCGTAGCCCGGCGCGACGTATTCGATCCGGGACAGGTTTCCGGTCATGAGGACCCGTGTCTTCCCGGAACGGAGGTCCCCGAGCTTCAGGGCCGTCGACTCGGGCCGGCTCGCGAGCGCCAGGAAGAGAAAGTGCCGGCCGTCGGGGAGGGCCTGCGGCCACGCGTTCCCCGTCTCGCCGCGAGAGCGATCGATCCTGGTCACGGGGGTCGAGACTCCGCCCGCCGCGGAGATCCTCATGATCGAATCCGACGACGAGTTGTCGAAGAGGATGATGCCGGAGCGGCTCCAGCTTCCGTCTCCACGGCTGCCGGTCTCGCCGACCGTCTGGATGGGACCGCCGGTCACCGCGATCTTCTTCAGTTTTCCATCAGCCATGAACGCGAGATAGCGGCTGTCGGGGGACCAGAACGGCCTCGCCGCGTTCTCGGTGCCGGGAATGGGCGACGTGGTGAGGGAGCCGAACGGTCGTAGCCAGAGGCGGGAGACCCCGGCGGAATCGGTCGCGTTGAAGGCGAGGTACTTGCCGTCCGGCGAGACCTTCGGGCTTCCCACCGAGAGGATGGACGCGGGCGTCGGGATGAAGAACTGAACGGGCTCGGGAGGTCGTGGGGCACGGGCGACCGCCACCGCTCCCAGGCCGATGGCCGCGAGCACCCCCAGCGCGGCCAGTCCCCAGGCGAACCGCTCCCGGGTCTTGCGGCGCGAGGCGACCGGCGCGGGCACCCCGGCCCGCGATCCTTCCCCGACCCACTTCAGCTCGAGCAGGAGGTCCCGCGCGGTCTGCCAACGGTCGTCGGGGTTCTTCTCGAGACAGCGCATGACGGTGCGGTCCAGCGCGGGCGGCGAGAGCGGCGCGAGCGAGGAAACGGGCTGCGGCGTCTCCTTGAGAATCGCCGCGATCAGGCTGGCCTGGCTCCTCCCCTCGAAGGGCCGGCGCCCGGTGGCCATCTCGTACAGCACGGCCCCGAAGGAGAAGATGTCGCTCCGCGCGTCCGCTTCCCCTCCCTCGAGCAGCTCCGGAGCCATGTACTGGAACGTGCCGACGATCGTGCCTTCCGCGGTGATCGGCCGGCTCATCGTGGGCGAGGAGAGATCGCTCATGGAGCGGGAGGGCGGGAGCGCGCGCGCCAGGCCGAAATCGAGCAGCTTCGCGCCCGATTTCGTCAGCATGATGTTCCCCGGCTTGAGATCGCGATGGACGAGACCCTGGCGGTGGGCCCGATCCAGCGCGTCCGCGACCTCCGCACCTGTTTTCAGGAGCTCCGCGATCGGCATCGGCCCCCGCGCCAGGCGCTCCGCGAGGGATTCCCCCTCGACGAATTCCATGACGAGATAGTCCATCCCGTCCTCGTGCCCCACGTCGTAGAGCGTACAGATGTGCGGATGGTTGAGGCTCGAGATGATGCGTGCCTCGCGCTCGAAGCGTTGCCGGACGTCTCCGTCCAGCGCGAGGTGTCCCTGGAGGATCTTGATCGCGACGGTGCGGTTGAGCCGCGTGTCGCGGGCCTGATAGACCTCGCCCATGCCTCCGGCTCCGAGCAGGCCGAGGATCTCGTAGTTACCGATGTGGCTGCCTGGTTGAAGGCTCATGGGAACGCGGAGACTAGCATACACGCGGTTGGCATTGTCGTTGCGTCTCGATGCGTCATTGGCCCGGAGAGGCTTTGTTGAAAGGACTTAGGGCCGGGATGGGCATGTTCCCGTGTACGGAATGTTCCGTCGGTGATGTACGAGGTGCAATCATGAGGCTCTTCAAAGCGTACGCAATCGCGGTCGTTATCCTGCTGGCTGCCGCGTCGTTGGCTCCGGCTCAGACGGTGGTCAAAAGCGGATTCAATGTCTTTTCCGCAAGCCAGGACGTCGAGATCGGGAGGCAGTCGGCTGGGCAGATCGAGCGCCAGCTTCCCATGGTCAACCGACCGGACATCCAGCGCTATGTCGGTCGGATCGGAGCCCGCCTGGCGGAGGTCGCGCCTGGAGAGCGGTATTCCTATCAGTTCAAGGTGGCGAATCTATCGGACATCAACGCATTCGCCCTGCCTGGAGGGTTTGTCTACGTCCATCGCGGCTTGATCGAGCGAGTGCGCTCGGAGGGAGAGTTGGCGGGTGTGATGGCGCACGAGATCTCACATGTCGCGTTGCGGCACCAGACCAATCAAGCCTCCAAGGCCTACCTGGCCCAGGTGGGCGTCGCCGTGCTGGGCGGTCTCCTCGGAGGCAAATCCAGCAACCGGGCCATCCAGGCGGTCGGCGGATTCGGTCTCAACGCCCTCTTCCTGAAATACTCGCGCTCGGCCGAGCAGCAGGCGGACATCGTCGGTGCCCAGATCATGGCGAAGGCGGGCTACGATCCCAACGACATGGCTCGCTTCTTCGATCTGTTGCGCCAGGAAGCGGGACGTGATCCCGGAAAGGTCGAGCGTTTCTTCAGCGACCACCCGGCGCCGGCGGATCGCGCCGCGCGAGTCCGAAAGGAAGCCGCGTCACTGGGTCGGCCCCGCCTGCGGCCTGAAGTCGGCGGGCTCTCGTACGTGCAGGCCGACCTGCGTCGCATGCCCGCGGCTCCGACGCTCGCCCAGGCGATGCGAGGACAGACCTCGACGAGCGCGGGTGGCGGAGGCGGGGAGTACTCCGTGGAGCTGCCTTCGCGGCAGTATCGTGTCTACCGTCAGCCTCGGGGCTTGTTCGAGGTACAGATGCCGGCCAACTGGCAGGCTCAGGCGTCCACGTACGGCGCGGCGTTCACGCCGCGGGGCGGCGTCGTGGCAGCCTCCGACGGCAGGCAGGAGCTCCGCGCCGGAGTCGTCATGGGGCATTACGTCCCCTTCGACGGCACGATCGGCACCGGGTATCGGGATCCCAGCGGATCGCTCTTCGGAGACACGTCCCTCGAGGGGGCGACGAGCGACCTCGTCCGCCAGATCCTGCGAGCATATCCGCATCTCCGGGTCTCCGGCTCCGCGCGTCGCGGTGTCGTCTCGGGGCAGCGTTCCCTATCCGTGAATCTCGCCGGTGTGTCTCCCAGAACCGGTGTGGAAGAGCGGATGCGCGTGACGTCACGTGAGCTGTCGGATGGACACGTGATGTACGTGCTTTCTCTCGCGCCGGGGAGCGACTACGCGGCGCTCGAGCCCGCGTTCGATCGGATGTTGCAGAGTCTCGACGTGAACGAGGGGGCGATGCACAACTGAGCCAAAAGCTCCACTCAGAGCTCGGCGCGGATCTCCCAGAGGTCCGGGAAGTAGGGCTTGTTCAGGGTGGTCATGAGATACGCGGCGCCCGCGGAGCCCCCGGTCCCCGGCTTCGTCCCGATCGTCCGCTGGACCATCTTCACGTGGCGGTAGCGCCACTCCTGGAGCCCCTCGTCCAGATCCACGAGCCGCTCGCAGAGGGAGGCCAGCACCGCGTTGCCGCGATAGAGCTCGATCAGCACCGGATGCAGCGCCGACACCGGCTCCACCGGCTTCGTCAGGTCGCGCTGGAGCGCTTGGGGCGGGATCGAGATGCCCTTGGCTTTGAGGAATCGAAGGAAGGCGTCCCAGAGCGTCGGCTCGCGGAGGCGGCGTTCGAGCTTCTTCCGCGCGTCGCTCTCCGCGGGGTAACGCTCCAGCGCGGCCGGGTTCTTTCCGCCCAGCAGGAATTCCAGCTCCCGAAACTGGAAGGACTGGAATCCGCTCCCCGACTCGAGCCGCGCGCGGAAGGAGAGGAACTCCAGAGGCGTCATGGTCTCGAGCACGTCGATCTGCGCCACCACGACCTTGAGAATCGTGAGGATCCGCTTCAGGGTGTGCTGCGCCCGGGCCGTGTCCTGCTTCCCGAGCAGCGCCATCAGGTAATCCACCTCGTGGATCATCTCCTTGAACCAGAGCTCGTAGACCTGGTGGATGATGATGAAGAGCGTCTCGTCGTGCTCCGGCCCGTCGGAGAGCGGCTGCTGCAGGGAGAGCAGCTCCTCCAGTTTCAGATAGCTCGAATAGGTGACCGGCATCAGGTGAACCTCGGTTTGTAGGTGTTCAGCGATTCATAGGGATCCGGCCACGGAAGCGCGTACCCCAGCTCGTGTGCCGCGTGGCGCGTCCAGTAGGGATCCCAGAGATGGGCGCGCGCGAGCAGACAGAGATCCGCGCGCCCCGAGGCCAGGATCGTGTTCACGTCCGCATAGGACGAGATGTTTCCCACCGCCATGGTCGCGATGCCCACCTCGTGACGGATCCGGTCCGCGAACGGAGTCTGGAAGAGCCGCCCGTAGACTGGTTTCTGGTCCGGCACCGTCTGTCCCGCCGAGACGTCCACGATATCGCAGCCGTGCGCTTTCAGCATCCGCGCGACCTCGACCGAATCGGCGGGGCCGATCCCGCCCGGAGCCCAGTCGGTGGCCGAGATCCGTACCGACATGGGTTTCTCCTCCGGCCAGACCCGGCGAACCGCGTCGAAGATCTCGAGCGGGAAGCGCATCCGGTTCTGGAGCGAGCCCCCGTACTCGTCCTCGCGCCGGTTCGTGATCGGCGAGATGAAGCTCGCGAGCAGATACCCGTGGGCGGCGTGGACTTCCAATAGGTCGAAGCCGGCTTCGATGGCGAGCTCGGCGGCGCGCACGAAGTCGGCGACCACCCGGTCCATGTCGCCCCGAGTCATCTCCTTCGGCACCTGGCTGTGCGGATAGTACGGCAGCGCCGATGGCGCGAGGATGGGCCAGCCTCCCGTCGGCAGGGGCTCGTTGTCCCCCTCCCAGGAGAGCTTCGTCGAAGCCTTGCGCCCCGCGTGGCCGAGCTGGATCGCGATCTTGGCGCGCGAATGCCCGTGCACGAAGTCCACGATCCGCTTCCAGGCCACCGCGTGCTCGGGCTTGTACATGCCCGTGCATCCGGGCGAGATCCTCGCCTCGCGGCTCACGTCGGTCATCTCCGCGAACACGAGCCCCGCGCCTCCCATGGCGCGCGACCCGAGATGCACCAGGTGCCAGTCGTCGGGCATCCCGTCTTCGGCCGAGTACTGGCACATGGGCGAAACCGCCACACGGTTCACGAGGAGGAGATTCCGGAGCCGAAAGGGCGTGAACAGGGGCGGCGGAGGCGGGCCTGCCGGACGAGGGACGTGCGCTTGCTGGAACGCTTCATCCGCGAACCAGGCATCCACCCTGGCCACGAACCCGGGGTCCCGTTGCATCAGATTCCCGTGCGTCACGCGGAGGCTCCGCGTCAGGAGCGCGAAGCCGAACTGGATCTCCGGGAGCTCGACGTAACGCTCCGTGTCCTCGAACCACTGGAGCGAGGCCTGTGCTGCGCGCTGCAGGCTCTCCACCGGAGGGCGGCGCACGGCCTCGTAGGATTCGAGCGCGCGCGGGATGTCGCGCTCGCGTCGCAGCGCCTCGGCCAGCGCCACGGCGTCCTCCATCGCGAGCTTCGTGCCCGAGCCCACGGAGAAGTGCGCGGTGTGCGCCGCGTCCCCCAGGAGCACCATGTTCCCGTGGCGCCAGACCGCGTTCCGGATGGTGGGGAAGCTGCGCCAGATCGAGCGGTTGCTGACGAGGCGGTGCCCCTGGAGCTCCTCGGCGAAGAGGCGCTCGCAGAAGGCGATCGTGCGCGCCTCGTCGGCCTGATCCATTCCAGCGGCTCGCCAGGTCTCTTCGCGCGCCTCGACGATGAACGTGGAGAATCCGGCCTCGTACTGGTACGCGTGGACACGCCAGAGTCCGTGCCGGTCCTCCTTGAAATAGAACGTGAACGCCGGGAACGGCTTCGACGTCCCGAGCCACACGAACTTGTTGGGGCGGATGTCCACCTCCGGCTTGAACTGATCCCGGTAGCGCTCCCTCACGACGGAGTTGGCTCCGTCCGCGGCGATCACGAGGTCGAAGGAGCGGAGCGTCTCGGGATCCTGGATCTCGCGCTGGAAGCAGAGCGGAACATGGAGCGCGCGGCACCGGGCGGCCAGGAGCTGGAGGAGGGTCTTCCTCGAGAGTCCGGAGAAGGCGTGGCCGCTCGAGGTCTGGACGGTGCCCTTGTGATGGATCTCGATCAGATCCCAGCGGTGGCTCGACGCCGCCATCGCGGCCGTGACCTCCGCGTCCGCATGCGCCAGGGCCTGCTCGGTGGCGTCGGAGAAGACGACGCCGAAGCCGAACGTCTCCTCGAGACGGTTGCGCTCGTAGACCTGGACCTCGTGCCCCGGATCGTCCTTCTTCAAGAGGATCGCGGCGAAGAGACCGGCCGGCCCGCCGCCGAGGACCGCGACCTTCACGCGCTCCCGTCCATCTCTCGCAGGAGCTGTCCAGCGATGACCAGATGTTGGATCTCGGTCGTGCCTTCGTAGATCCGGAGCGCGCGGACAGACCGGTAGAGGCGATCCACCGGGTGCGAGGCCAGGGCTCCGGAGCCGCCGAGGATCTGGACCGCGTCGTCCACGATCCGCTGCGCCGCCTCGGTGGCGTAGGCCTTCGCCATCGCCGCTTCGAGGGTGACGCGATCGGCTCCTCGGTCCGCCGTCCACGCCGCGCGATACACGAGGAGGCGCGCCGCGGTGAGCTCGGTCGCCATGCGCGCCAGCTTCTCCTGGATGAGCTGGAACTCGGCCAGCGGCTTCCCGAATTGCTTCCGGGCGCGCGCGTGGGTGGAGGCCTCCTCGAGCGCCCGGGCCGCCATGCCGCACGCCGCGGCGCCCACCGTCGCCCGCATGCGGTCGAGGGTCTTCAATCCAAGGGCCATGCCCCGGCCTTCCTCGCCCAGGCGGCTCGCGGCGGGAACGCGGCAGTCGCGGAACGCGATCTCACCCAGGGGATGGGGCGCCGAGAGGATCTGCGGTCCCGTGAATTCGAGCCCGCGCGCGTCCCCCGGAACGACGAAGCAGGAGATGCCCTTCCCTCCCGCGTTCGGGTCGGTGGAGGCGAAGACCGTGTAGAAGTCCGCGATCCCGGCGTTGGAGATCAGGGTCTTCGATCCGTTCAGAACGTAGGAGTCGCCGTCGCGGCGGGCCGTCGTCCGGATCGAGGCCACGTCGGAGCCTGCCTCCGTCTCGGTCATCGCGAAGGCCGCCATGGCGCGTCCCTGGATCGCGGCCTCCACCCAGCGGTCCCGCGTGGCCGCGTTCCCCTCGGACAGCAAGATGGGGAGCGTGCCCAGTCCCTGCAGGGCGAAGACCGCGTCCGCGAGAGGCGAGGCGCCGCCCAGCGCCTCGCGCACGAGGCAGCACGCGCGCCAGTCCTGGCTCCGGATCGGCTCGAAGGACCCCGCGGCGCCGAGGAGCGCGAGGAGCTTCTTCGCCTCCACGCGGGCGGCCGGATCGTCGGGCGGCTCTGAGCGGGGCTTCACGTCGCGGGCCGCGAACGAGGCTGCCTGCCCGGCGCTTCCCACGTGGCGCTCCTCCAGGAACGCCCGGATCGGACCTACGTCGGGGATGATCACTGGAATCGGGGCTCGCGCTTCGTCCGGAAGGCCTCGTACGCCTCGCGGAAATTCGGGTGCTCCATCAGACGGGCCTGGACCTCGGATTCGTGCTCGAGCGCCGCGTCCAGATCCATCGACCACTCCGCCTCGAGCGCATGCTTCGTGACCGAGAGCGCTTCCGTGGGTCCGGCCGCGAGCTTCTCGGCGAGCGCCTTCGCCTCCGCCATCACACGATCGGCCGGCACCACCCGCTGGTAGAGCCCGATCTCGCCCGCCCGGCGCGCGTCGATGAATTCCCCGGTCATGAGAAGCTCCGTCGCCCGCCCGAGACCGACGAGACGAGGCAGAAGCCAGGAAGCGCCCATGTCCGCCCCCGAGAGGCCCACCCGCACGAACAGGAATGCGATCTTCGCCGATTCGGAGGCGACGCGGATGTCGCAGGCCGAGGCGATGACGGCGCCCGCCCCCGCCACCGTTCCGTTCAGGGCGGCGATCACGGGCCGGGGGCAGCGCCGGATGTTCCGGATCAGATCGCAGGTCATGTCGGTGAACGCGCGCAATCCAGAGGCATCGCGCGAGAAGAGGGCGCCGATGATGTCCTCGACGTCTCCACCGGAGCAGAAGGCGCGCCCGGCCCCCGTGAGCACGATCGCGCGCACCCCGCCCTCGCTGCCGAACGCCGCGAAGGCGTCACGCAGCTCCTCGTAGACTTCGAAGGTGAGCGCGTTCAGGCGGTCGGGACGGTTGAGGGTGATCGTCGCGACCCCGGTCGTGGGGTCGTGCGCGTAGAGGAAAGAACGGGGTTTGAGCGGCATGCCTACCGCCCGGGAGCGAGCACGGCGGTGGCCTCGATCTCGACGACGGCGCCCCGGTCCACGAGCCCGCTCACCGCCACGAGCGCGACGGCCGGATAGTGCTTCCCGAGCCGCTCGCGCCAGGCCTCGCCCAGGACCTTCCGGCTCGCGCGGTACGCGGCAAGGTCGGTGACGTAGATCGTGACGCGCGCGAGATCCTCGGGCTCTCCGCCCGCTTCGCGAAGGACCGCGAGCACCTTGTCCAGCGCCCGCGCGAACTGGCCCGCGAACGCGGCCGGCGCTCCGCGCGCCTCGTCCTCCCAGCCCGCCTGCCCGGCGATGAAGAGGAGACGCCCCTCCTTCGGCGCGAGGAGGCCGTTGTTCCATCCCTTCGGCGCCCCCAGGGATGGGGGATTGAAGACGTCGAACTTCATCGCGCCCTCACGCCACCGCTCTTCAGCACGATCGACTGACCGGTCAGCTCGCTCCCGCCCGCGCAGAGGTCGACGACCGCCGCGGCGACCTCCTCGGCGCTGACCAGGCGGTCCTGCCCGGCCGAAGCCAGGACCGCCTTGAGGGCCTCCTCGTGCGAGAGGTCGGACCGGGCCTCCACGCTGGCGAGCGTGCGCTCCGTCATGGGCGTGTCCACATAGCCCGGGCAGACGGCGTTCACGGTCACCCCGGTGCCCGCGAATTCGATCGCGATCGAACGCGTGAAGCCGAGCACCGCGTGCTTGGCCGCGCTGTAGTGCGCCACGTACTTCGCGCCTTCGAGCCCCACCAGAGAGGCCACGTTCACGATCCTGCCCCAGCCGCGGCCCGCCATCTCCGGCGCGAACTCGCGGGTGCAGAGGAAGGTCCCGGTCGCGTTCACGTCCAGCATGCGCTGCCAGTCCGACAGCGCGATCTTCCGGAGCGGCGCCGAGTCCGAATCCCCCGCGCTGTTCACGAGCACGTCCACGCTGCCGAGGAGGCGCCGCGCCTCGCGCCCCATCTCCTGGACGCCCGCCTCGTCGGTCACGTCGCACGAGACGGCCCAGGCCTTGGCACCCCGCCCGCGCAGCTCCTCCGCGACCTGCTCGATCTCGCGGGTCGTGCGCGCGGCCACGACGACCGCGGTGCCTTCCTCGGCGAGCGAGCGCGCCACCGCGGCGCCGATGCCGCGCCCCCCTCCGGTCACGACCGCGCCGCGTCCCGCCAGCATGGTCCTCGTCACGCGCCCCTCCCCGTGTCCGGAGTGAGCGCCAGGGAGACCGCGTCCGCCAGGATCGCGCCGAGGGCGCGGACCGAAGCGCGCCCCTCCTCGGCGGTGGCGTCCGCGGGCCAGCCGACGTACGCGCGCCCGGCCCCCGCGTCCTCGAACGTGCGCGCGCCCGAGCGGATCGCCTGGGAGATGGAGGTCGGATGCGGCGGGAGCCCGGCGCGGATCTCCTCGCGCACGAGATCCGGGCGCTCGGCGAGCACGATCGAGCTCTCGTACCGACCCGCGTGGCAGGCGCCGGTCTTGAACTCCTCGGTGAGCCGGTGCGCCCAGGGCTTCTTCGTGATGTCGGGCCAGATCACGGGAATCATGCCTCCTTCTCGGGCGCGGCGCTCCGCCTCCGCGATCGAGCTCAGATGCTTCGGGTCCAGGTGCGCGTTGGCCACGGCGAGCGCGCGAAAGCCCTGCCGCGTGAGCTCCCGCGCGAGGTCCAGGATGAGTGCCGTCACCGTCTCGCCCCCGAGCGAGATCGTGCCCTCGAATCCCGCCGCGAACGGAGCCGCCGTGTATGGAAGCGGCGGCAAGAGGAGCGCCGGGATGCCTCGGGCGAGGAGCGCCTCGGCTCCCGACCGCGCCATCGCCTCGGCGATGATCACGTCCGCGCCCAGCGGGAGATGGGGGCCATGCGCCTCGACCGCGCCGGTCGGGAGGACGGCCACCGTGCGCGCCCGGTCCAGGGCGCGCACCTCCTCCCAGGTCATCTCCGCCAGCTGATGGATCGCCATCGCTGTTTCGTCCGTGAATCCCCTCACCTCGGGGGTTGCCGTTGGCCCGGCGGGCATCCATCATGGGGGCGGCGCCGAGCCAACTTACCATGACCCCCGTGCCGACGGAACGATGGAACATCGCGGAGCTCTTCCTGGACGCGCGCGTGCGCGAGGGCCGGGGTGGGCGTCCCGCGCTGCTCACGGACGCCCGGACCCTGACCTACGCGGAGGTCCAGGCCCTGGCGAACCGCTTCGCCCAGGCGCTGGCCGACGCGGGGGTGGAGCCCGAGCACCGCGTGCTCCTGGCGCTCCCCGACTCGCCCGAGTTCGTGGCCGCGCTCTTTGGAACGCTCAAGCTGGGGGCGGTCGTCGTCATGGTGAACCCGGGGCTCCCCGGCAGCGAGATCGCCCATCTCCTCGAATACACCCGTGCGCGAGTCGTGGTCACCCACAGGGACTCGGCCGAGCCCTTCCGCCAGGCGGCGCGCACGGCGGATGCGGTGCTGGTCGTCGGAGAGGAGTCCTTCGATCGCCGCGTGGCGAACGCGTCCGCGGGGCGCGAGACCTTCCCCTCGCACCGGGATGATGCCGCGATCTGGCTCTTCTCGGGCGGCACCACCGGGCGGCCGAAGGCGGTGGTCCAGACGCACCGCTCGTTCGCGAACACGACCGAGTGCTACGGCATGGGCGTGATCGGGTACACCGAGCGCGACATCACCCTCTCCGTCCCCAAGCTCTACTTTGGATACGCCACCGGCTCCAACCTCTTCTTCCCGTTCGCCGCGGGCGGGGCCTCGGCGCTTTTTCCGGAGCCCGCGACCGCGGAGGTCCTCTTCGAGAAGATCCGTCGCTTTCGCCCGACCATTCTCGTCAACGTGCCCACGATGATCTCGAAGATGATCTCCCATCCCGAGGCGCGCTCGCAGGATCTCTCCTCGATCCGAGTCTGCACCTCGGCGGGCGAGGCGCTTCCCGCCGAGCTCTACGAGAGATGGAAATCCATCTTCGGAGTGGAGCTCCTCGACGGGCTCGGGACGGCGGAGATGTGGCACATCTTCGTCTCGAATCGTCCCGGCCGGGTGAAGCCCGGGACGCTGGGCACGGTGGTGCCGGGATTCGAGGTCAAGGTCTGTGACGACGAAGGCCGCGAGCTCCCCGCCGGCGAGACGGGCTGGCTCTGGGTGCGCGGAGACTCGCGCGCGATCGGATACTGGCAGCACATGGAGAAGACCGCGCAAGCGTTCCGGGGCGAATGGTACGTCTCGGGGGACCTCATCACCATGGACGCGGACGGAACCGTGACCTACCGCGGCCGAGGCGACGAGCTCCTGAAAGTCTCGGGCAAGTGGCTCGCGCCCCAGGAGGTGGAGGGATGCCTGCTCCTGCATCCCGCCGTCGCGGAAGCCTGCGTCGTGGGGGTGCAGGACCCGAGCGGTCTCGTGAAGCCGCGCGCGTATGTGGTCTCGCGGAGCTCGAAGGAAGGCCTCGACGAAGAGCTCAAGGCCTTCGTGCGGGAGCGCCTCGACCCCTACAAGCACCCCCGGGAGGTGGTCTTCATGGACGCCCTCCCGCGTACGCATCTCGGGAAGGTGGACCGGGGGAAGCTCCGGAAGGGTGGAGCGTGATGGTGCTCGCCGGGCCGCACTAGGTGGGTCGTCGCCGGAGAGCAGGCGCGAGCCAGGCGGGGCCCAAGCCGAGCGCGGCACGCTCTGTCTTCCGGCCCGAGGCCGTCCCGCCCGCGCGCTGGCTCCTCGCCGCCGCCGGGATCGCCGCCGCCGCGCTGCTCGTCTTCGGGCCATCGCTCCGCTTCGACTTCGTGAGCTGGGACGATTCCCGGTACGTCACGGAGAACCCCTGGATCCGCGGGTGGACGTTCGAGAACCTGCGTCACATCTTCACCCAGCCCTACTTCGTGAGCTACATGCCCCTCCAGCTCGTCTCGTACGTGCTCGATTACAGCCTGTGGGGACTTCAGCCCTTTGGCTACCACCTGCAGCAGATCCTCCTCCACGCCCTGGATTCGGTCCTCGCGTTCGAGCTCACGCGGCGTCTCTTCGGGCGGTTCTGGCTGGGCGCGATCGCGGGGCTCTTCTTCGCGCTCCACCCCTCGCACGTGGAATCGGTGGCATGGGTCTCGGCGCGGAAGGACGTGCTCTCGGCGGCGTTCCTGATCCCCGCCGTCCTCTTCTACCTCAGCGCGCGCGGGGAACGCTCGCTTCGGATGCGGCCCTACGTCGCCTCGGTCGTGTTCTTCACGCTGGCGGTGCTCTCGAAGGTGAACGTGGTGGTGATGCCGCTCTTCCTCGTGCTCGTGGATCTGGCCGTGCTGAAGCTTCCGCGGCGCGACGGCCGATGGTGGATGCAGGTCGTGGGAAGCAAGGTCCCCTACGGCGTGCTCGGGCTGGGAATCACGGTGGTCAACTGGATCGTGGAAGTGAAGACCAAGGCGGAGTATGCGCGGGACCCGGTGCGCTACCTCGTCCTGAAAGGGCGCACCGCGTGGGACTACCTCGCCCATCTGACGGGCGTCCCACGTCTGAACCCGATCTACGACACGCCGGCGATCTCGCTCGACGCTGGTTCGGTTCTCGTGAGCGCCCTCGGGCTCCTCGTCCTGCCCGCGCTGGTCTGGCTCGGCTTCCGGCGCCGGGACTGGATTCTGGCCCGAGGCGCGGGATGGATCTTCGTGATGCTCCTGCCCGCGGTCTTCTTCCCGGTCCCGACCTACCTCGCGGACCGGTATCTCTACCTCGCGGCCCTGGGTTCGTGCTGGCTTCTCGCCGCCGCGATCCTCGCCTTACGGTCGCGCCTCCAGCCCGCCGCGCTGCGCGCGGTCGCGGCCGTGCTTCTGGCGGGGGCCGTGTCCTGGTTCTTCGCCTCCCGCACCGCCCGCTACAACCAGGTCTGGGCGAATTCCGAGAGCCTCTGGTCGTACACGATCCAGGCAAGCCAGGACTTTCGCGCGTACAACAACCTGGCGCGTGTCCGGATGGAGCAGAACCGGTGGGACGACGCCGAGCGCCTCTTCAAGCTGGGGGCGCGTCAGAAGAACGTGACCTCCTGGGACGGGCTCACCGCGGTCTACTACAAGACGGGGCGCTACGCGGACGCGCTCCAGGCGAACGACCGGGCATTCGCGCTGCACGCCCTGAAGGAGGAGGACCCGATGGAGCGGGCGGAGCTGAGCTACAAGCGAGGCACCACGCTGCTCGCGCTGAACCGCTTCGACGAGGGGATCGCGTCGCTGGAGGAGGCGTTGCGCCTCAATCCGCGCCATGCGGACGCGAGGCGGATGCTCGATTCGGCGCTCGCGCTCAAGCGGGGAGGGTAGGATCGCGAACCGCCTCGCGAGCGAGGCGCATCACCTTCCAGGGGTTCGGATATCCGAAGCGGCTCGACCGGACGACCTCGCGTCCGTCCACCATGACGCTCAGCTCTCCCATCGAGCCGCGCTCCATGACGACCTCGACACCGGGCTCCTTTTTCATCTCCGCGGCCACACGGGTCGCGATCCAGGTCTTGACCATTCAGACCGGGCAGTGACGGATGGTGACTCGCTTCATCTCAGGGCCGCCGCGAGGGAGACGGAGCACGCGATCGCACTTCCTCGATCGCGACCTTGAATCGCATGGACTGGATTCCGGCCTGCTGGCCGGGCTTGGGCGGGGTCAGGACCAGGTCTTCGATGTCCAGCGCGCCCCGGCCCTGCTGGGCCACGCGATCGACCTGCTCCACGGTGACGTCCATCGAGGAGACCGGGAACGGAATGCTCTTCCCCAGCTCGCGCGAGAAGATGAACTCGCGCGACCGCTGGGGCGCGTTCACGTCCCCCTGGTTCGGGCCGGTGTTCGCCTGGTTGCGGAAGTGCCAGCCCTCGATGTCACAGTCGTTCGGGCCATGCAAGGGTGGCGTGAGCGCCGTCAGAGGTTGGTCCTTCCGCGTGGTGTCGCGGATGGCGATGCGCCAGCCGAGATCGCCGGGTTGGAGCTCGAACCGAAGCCCGTCCCAGAGGTCGTGCCGGTAGGATTCCCCCTGTCGCACCGACCCCTCGAACGAGGCGGTCCGCCCGCGAACGAACGTGTGCTCGGGGCAGTTCTCGCAGCCGTCGCCCGCGAGGAGCAGCGTGTCGGGACCCACGAAGTCCGCGCTCATGCGGTGCTCGTAGGATTCGAACCACCCCTCGAAGTCGAGGTAGTCGACGGGAACACTGCCCTTCCCCGGAGCCGTCTCCTCGGAGAAACCGAAGCGCCCCCGGCAGAGGATGCTGTCCCGCGTGTCGCGGCGCTGATGGAATTCGTACGACAGATCGGGATTCAGGATGAGCGTCCTCGCCGCTCCCCTCGTCTCGGGGGTCGACGTGGCCACGATCCCCTCGCTCTTCACCCAGAGCCACGTATCGAAGTACCGTCCGATGTCGGGGACGGCCGCGGATTCCGCGCCACCCGGGACCTCTTCCTTCTTCCCCGCGGAAGGCGTGGTCGCCGTGGTCTTCTTCGTCGCGGCCTTCTTCCTCGGGACGGGCGTGGCCGCGAGGAGCAGGAGCCCGCAGGCGAGCGAGATCCCCCTCAGAACGAGAAGACGCATGAGATCGGGTTGGTGTAGGTGGTGGCGACGAACCTGCCGCGCACGTGGATCGCCGGTCCACCGGCGGTCTGGCTCCCGAGTGTCGCGTCCACGGTCGTGTCGAGGCGCGTCGGGGGACCGCACCCCAGGGCATGGATCGTGATCGTGCCCTCGGAGCCCGGCCGGTCGCTGCTCGCGGTGTTCCCCGTGCTGACGTCGGTGACCGTGATGGCCACCGCGCCCTGGCCGGGGCCGGGCGTGGGGAGCGCGAACACGGACGCGGCGAGCGCGATGTCGGGGATCACGAACAGCTTCCAGTACGAGTGCCGCTTCGTCGCGTCATAGAAGAACACCTTCAACGCCTCCCGATCGATCGCGCCCGCCTCCCAGGTCGAGCAGCAAACCGCGTAGGTCTTGCCCATGAGGATCACGGTCGAGTCCGCCCTCGTGAAGACGAGGCCGTCGGAAAGCGTGTTCACGCCCGGCGGGACGGACGGGGCATTCGGCTTGGCCCTCCCGCACGAGGCCAGAGCCAGGATGCCCAGGAAAATCAGCGTCGCGCCGCGCCGTCCGGACTGCATGGTCCTTTCCTTTGCTTGCGCCTTCCGTCACCTTGTATTCTACTTCGGTTCGCGTCCCAAGTCCCGGTGCCATGCTCAGTCGCTCGCGATGAGGGAGCGGTCCACGGCGTCCACGTGGGGACAGCCGCAGAGCGCCATCGCGAGCATGAGCTCCTGACGGAGCAGCTCCAGCACCCGCGCCACACCTTCCTCCCCCGCGGCCGCGAGACCCCAGAGGCAGGGCCGACCGACCAGCACGGCCCGCGCGCCGAGCGCCAGCGCCTTCACCACGTCGGTGCCGCGCCGCACGCCGCCGTCCATGAAGACCTCCGCCCGCCCCCGCACCTCGTCCACCACGCGCGGGAGCGCGCGGATCGTGGCCTCGGTCCCGTCGAGCTGCCGGCCGCCGTGGTTCGAGACCACGATCCCGTCGACGCCCCGCTCGACCGCGCGGGCGGCGTCTTCCGCGGCGATGATCCCTTTCAGGATCAGCGGGAGCTTGGTCTCGCCGCGCAGCCATTCCACCGCGTCCCAGGTGAGCGAGCTGTCGAGCTGGCGCCGGACATAGGAGTGGAAGCTGTCCCCGAGGCTCGACACGTCGAAGCCCATGGCCTCGAAGTTCCGCATGAGGATCCCCGGCGGGAGCGTGAACCGATTCCGGACGTCCCGCTCGCGGCTGCCCAGGAAGGGCGTGTCCACCGTGAGGCAGAGGGCGCGATAGCCCGAGGCTTCGGCCCGGCGGATCAGGGCCCGGGCGAGTCCGCGATCCTTGTAGACATAGAGCTGAAACCAGAGCGGACCCGTCGCGGCCTGCGCGATCTCCTCGATCGTGCACGTCGAGATCGTGCTGGCCACCATGAGCGTCCGAGCGGCCCCCGCGGCGCGCGCGGTGGCCAGCTCCCCTTCCGGATGGGCGAGGCGGTGGAACGCGGTGGGCGCGATCAGAATCGGCATGGAGACGGCCGTGCCCAGGACGGTCCGCCGGGTGTCGATGCGGCTCACGTCCACGAGGACCCGCGGACGGAGGAACACCTCCGCGAAGGCGCCCCGGTTCGCGGCCAGGGTGCGCTCGTCCTCCGCGCCGCCGGCGTAGTAGTCGTAGAACGCGCGCTCCATCCGGTCCCGGGCGAGCGCCTCGAAGTCGAGCACGTTCGCGCAGGCGTCGATGGGACGGGCCCGAGCTGCCTTCCGCGGCGCTCGCTTGGGAGCGGGCCGGGCGGCCTTCTTCTTCCGGGGGCGTCTCAAAACCGTCGCAGCAAGCGGTGCTCGGGGAGAGGCGCGCCCGCCGGGTACCGCTTGAAGAGGAGCATCTGGTCCTTCGCGGAGATCGTGTTGTGGCTCAGCTCCACGCCCGCCACCACCGCGTACCGGTGGCTCGAGTCGGCGTCGAGGAACGTGAAGGTATCGTGACCCGGGTCATACTCTGCATAGTCCTTGAACCAGTCAACAAAGATGATGAGAAGCTCGGGGCGGTATCGGGACAGAGCGACCGGGAGCGGCATCGACGGCGAGACGAGGCCCACGAGATCGATGATCGTGCGGCCGCTGAAGTAGCCGATGGCGCCGATGTCGTTCGTCGCGATCCGGTCCCCGGGACCGGTGAGGAAGCGCGACAGCCGCCCCAGGTACCCCTGCATCCTGTCGATGTTCTGGACGTTCCACCCATAGCTCGTGGCCTTGCGCGACAGGTACACGCCTTGCCACGCGATCGCGATCGCCCCGGCCACGAGCAGGCCCGTCACGGCGCGCGCGCGAAGGAGCTTTCGCGACAGGAAATCGAACCCGTACGCCGCCAGGATGGCGCCGAAAGGGATGACGTAGAGGATGTACCGTTTCCCGGAGCCCGATTCGGTGCGGAACAAGGAGAGGGCGATCGGAAGCCCGATGGCGTAAAGGGCGAGCAGGGGTTGCTTGCGGCGCAACGCCCACGCGCCCGCCGCGATCCCGATCAGGAGCCACGCCGGATGCTCCAGCTGATCGGTCTTGCGGTACGGGATGCCCCAGAGCGCCCCCCACTCTCGGAGCAGATTCCAGGTGCGCGCCACGGGCTGAATTCCAAAGTGCGCCTTCGCCCCGACCGTCTGCGGAAACAGGGTCCCTCCCACCGCGAGGTTGAAGAGCAGGAAGGCCGCGACGATCGCGGCCGCGAGGGCCGCGCGCTTCATGCGCTCGCTCGGGATCAGGGCGAGGCCCAGCACGACCAGGAACAGGCCGTCGGGCCGCACCCAGACGCCGAGCGCCCAGCAGAGGGTGGTGAGCAACGGGCGTCCCTTCGCGTGGAAGTAGAGCCCCGCGCAGACCAGGAGAAGATAGAGCGAGATCTCCATTCCGGAGAGCGCTCCCCAGAGGAGCGGAGGCGAGCACGCGACGATCAGGGCCGCCAGGAAGCCACGCACCCGGGCCTTCGGATCCCACGCGAGCATGGCGAGGAGCACGAACACGGCGGCCCCGCACTGGCACAGGAGACCGAGGATCTTCGACGTCCAGACGAACTCGTGCGTGACCGGGTAGAGGAACGCGAGGAGGATCGTGTACAGGGGCGCCGTGGACCCGGCCACGCGCTCGCCCGGATTGAAGCTGAATCCCTGGCCGGTCGCGATGTTCCGCGCGAACTGAGCGTGGATCCAGGAATCGTCGAGCGGGAATCCCCAGACGTGCGCAATGGAGCGCTCGCGGGCGAGGAAGAGGGCGGCCCCGCCGAGGACGACGAGCACGAGCATGAGGACGAGGTTTGTGGGTGGCGCGGATCTAGCTCGTGGCAACTTCCTCGATCACGCCGCCCGCCACCACCCGGTCCCCCTCGTAGAGCACGAGCGACTGGCCGGGCGTCATGGCGCGCTGCGGCTCCTCGAACGTCACGGTCGCGGCGTCCCCCTCGCCCGGCGTGAGCGTCGCCGGAGCCGGCGCGTGGAGATAGCGGATCTTGCCGAGCAGGCGCGGGGCGCCTACGGGACGGGCTCCGGAGGTGTAGCTCACCCTCCGGAGGGTGGCGGTGCGCCGGAACAGCGCCTCCTCTCGATCCACGGTGACCGTGCCGGTCCCGGGGTCGATCGCGCTCACGTAGACCCGCGAGCCCGTGGCCGCGCCGAGGCCCCGCCGCTGCCCGATGGTGAAGGCGTGGATTCCGTCGTGGGTCCCGAGCGTCCGCCCCTCGGCGGACTTGAGCTCGCCCCGCCTGGATGCCTGGAGCCGTTCCGGGAACCGCTCGCGGAGGAACTCGATGTAGCTGCGTCCTTCGACGAAGCAGATGTCCTGGCTCTCGCGCTTGTCGGCGACCGGGAGGCCGAGCGCCCTCGCCTTCTCGCGAACCTCAGCCTTCGTGAGATGCCCGAGGGGAAAGAGCGAGCGGCGGAGGGCCGCCTGCGTGAGGCCCCAGAGGACGTAGGACTGGTCCTTGGCGGAGTCCGTCGCGCGCTCCAGCGTGGCGCGCCCGGCCTCGTCCCAGGCGCGCCGCGCGTAGTGGCCGGTCGCGACGTACGCGCAGTCGAAGCTCTCGGCCCGGCGCAGGAGCTCCCCGAACTTGAGCCAGTTGTTACACTGGACGCAGGGGTTCGGCGTGCGGCCGGCGAGATACTCCCCGACGAAATCCTCGATCACGTGCTCCCTGAAATCCTTCTCGAGGTTCAGGACGTAGTGGCGGAAGCCCAGGCGGCGCGCCACCGCCCGGCAGTCGTCGATCGCCTCCAGCGTGCAGCAGCCGCGGCTTGGGCTCGGGCCCTCGGCGTAGCACCAGAGCTTCATGGTGACGCCGATCACCGTGTGGCCGCGCTCGAGCAGGAGTGCCGCCGCGACGGAGGAGTCCACGCCCCCGCTCATGGCGACGAGAATGGTCGTCGGCTTCTCGGGAATGAAGTTGATCACGGGAGAATCAGGAAGCGGCGGCGGGAGACGCGGCGCGGAGCTTGGCGACGACGGCGGGCAGGATCTCGATCACGCGATCGATCTCCTGCTCGGTGGTACATCGGCCGAGGCTGAAGCGCACCGCGGACTGGGCCACGTCGGCGGGCACGCCCATGGCGAGAAGCACGTGCGAGGGATGCGAGGAGCCCGCCTTGCACGCGGCGCCGCTCGAAACCCCGATCCCCTTCATGTCGAGGGAGAGGATCAGGTGCTCCCCTTCCGCGCCCACGAACGAAAGATGCGAGGTGTTGCACACGCGCGGCGCCCCTTCTCCGTGGCGGACCACCCGGGGCACCCGCTCGAGGACGCTGGATTCCAGCCGATCGCGCAGGCGGCCGATCCGGGCCGGGCCCTCCGGGAGCTCGCGAGCGGCCAGCTCGGCGGCCTTCCCGAGGCCGACGATCCCGGGCACGTTCTCCGTGCCGGGACGCCGTCCCTTCTCGTGCTCCCCCCCGTGCTGCAGCGGCACCGGCTTGAAGCCGCGCTTCACGTACAGCGCGCCGACCCCCTTCGGGGCGTAGAACTTGTGCCCGGCGATCGTAGCCATGGTCGCGCGCCACGCCTGAACGTCGATCGGGATCTTCCCCGCCGCCTGCACCGCGTCCACGTGGAAGGCGACGCCCCGTGCCTCGCAGACCGCGCCGATCTCCGCGACCGGCTGCACGACGCCGGTCTCGTTGTTCGCCGCCATCACCGAGACGAGCGCCGTGTCCGGGCGGATGGCCGAGGCGATCGCCTCGGCGCGCACCACGCCGCTTCCGTCGGGCGCCACGCGGGTGATCGTGAAGCCCTCGCGCTCCAGGGCGTCCGCCGCGTGGCGGACCGCGTCGTGCTCGATCGCGCTCACGATCACGTGGCGGCCCTTGAACGGAAGCGCCCGCGCGCCTCCGATGACGCCGAGATTGTCGGCCTCGGTGCCCCCGCTCGTGAAGACGATCTCGCCCGGCGTGGCGTTCAACAGCGCCGCGACCTGGGCGCGAGCCTCCTCGAGGCCCCCCTTGGCTTCCTGGCCGTACGCGTGGGCGCTCGAGGCATTGCCGAAATGCTGGGTGAAATAGGGGAGCATCGCCTCGAGGACCTCGGGGCGGACCGCGGTGCTGGCGTTGTGGTCGAGGTAGATGCGGGACAAGGGTTCCCTCCGGACTCAGGCTATCAAAGCAACGGGGCCGAGCGCAACCGCGGCCCGGCCCCGAAACGCTGCGGCGTCCCGCCTACTTGCCGCTCTCGTCTCCGCTCTGCTGATCGCCGCTCGGGGTCGAAGGCGTGGTCTGCGTGGCTTCCTTCGCCTTCTCGACCGTATCGTGACCCGGGTGGCCCGAAGCGTCCGACGCCGGGGCGCCGCCCGCGGCGGGCATGCCCGCGGCGCCGCCCATGCTCGCCTTCATCTCGCCCTTCTCAGCGGGCTTCGAAGCCTGCGACTTCTTGGCCCCGCCCAGGCTCGCGGTGTAGGCGGCCTTGGTCATGATCTTCACGCTCTTCAGCGTGGTCCACTCGACCGGCTTGCTGTTCTCGCCGGGCATCGAGGGGTTCGGACCCGTCTGGGAGTTCGCGATCTTGTCGAGCACTTCCATGCCCGAGATCAGGTGCCCGAAGGCGGTGTAGTGGCCGTCCAGGCTCGCCGCCGTCCCGTGCATGACGAAGAACTGCGAGCCGGCCGAGTTCGGCGTTCCCGTGTTGGCCATCGAGAGCACGCCCTTCACGTGGGGGTGCGCATTGAACTCGTCGCTGATCGTGTAGCCGGGACCGCCCGTCCCGAGATTCGACGCGTTCGGATTCTTGGAATTCGGATCGCCGCCCTGGATCATGAAGCCCTTGATGATCCGGTGGAACCCGGTGCCGTCGTAGAAGCCCTGTCGGGCGAGCTTCTTGAAATTCGCGACCGTCTTGGGCGCGTCCTTCTCCCAGAACTCGGCAACCATCCGTCCCTTGGAGGTCTCGAGCACCGCCACCTCTTCCATGCCCTTGGCCGGCTTTGCGGCCTTGGCAGCCGGCTTCGCGGTCTTCGCGGCCGGAGCCGGGGCCGCCGCGTCATCCGCGAACGCCGCGACGACGACCAGCATGCTGAGGGCTGCGCCGAGCAACGCACATCGCATCACCTTCGAAAACATCGTTCCTCCTCGGTTCGGTTGGTTGACTACCCGTGGTTCGGGCGCTACTTCGATTGGAGCAGCCGCACGATGCGACGCTGTCGCTCCAGCTCCTTCCGGGCGGCGTCGGCGTACGCGGGATCGTCCAGCGCGGCTTCGAACACCGGGATCGCGTCCGTGTGCCGCCCCAGCTTGTCCAGGGCCTGGGCCCAGCAGAAATGCAGGCATGCGCTCGTGCTGTCGGCCTGGAGACCCTCGTGAGCGACCCGGATCGCGCTCTCATAGCGGTTCGCCTCGTAATAGGCGTACGCCATGTTGCAGTAAACCCCTTTGTAGTTCTCCTTGTCCAGACGAACCACTTCGCGGAACTGCTCGACGGCGCGGTCCACCTTGTTCGACTTGGCGTAGGCCTGTGCGAGGTAGTACCGGTCGACCGTGCCCAGAGAATCGCGGATCGATTCGTAGTGGCTGATCGCAAGCGGGTAGCGCTCTAACTTGAAGTTTACCCAGGCCAGCTGCTTTTTCGCCGACAAATCGAGCGGGGCCAATTGTAACAGTTTCGTATATGCCGCGGCCGCTTCGGCATAGAGCCCCGCCCGGACGGCGCAATTCGCCAGCCCTCGGGTGATGTCGGCGTCCTTGGGATTGAGCTCGGCGGCCTTGTAAAAGGCGGACATGGCCGCCGGGCTGTTGCCCTGGCGCGCGTAGACCTCGGCCAGCGCCTGGTGCACCCTGGATTGGCCGGCCGGATCGTCCCGTGCGATCCGCATGGACCGCACGCAGAGCTCCTCCGCTTCCGCGTAGTCCCCCACCTCGGTCAGGGAATGGGTGAGGGACAGGCGCGACTCCAGATCGCCGGGAGCCAGCGCCACGGCCTGCCGGTAGGCGCCGGCGGCTCGCTCGAGATCCCCCGTCGCCGCGTACGCGTCCCCCAGGGCCTGGAACGTGGACACCATCTGGCTCGAGACCCGGGTCGCGCGCTCGAGGAGCGGAACCGCCTCGGAATACTGGCCTCGCTGGACCGCGACGCGGCCCAGGCCCGCCACCGCGTCGAGCGATCCCGGATCCGACTCGAGCGCGAGCCGGAAGGAGTGCTCCGCCTCGTCGAATTGCCCCCGCTTCATGAGCTCGTTCCCCGCCTCGACGTCGCGGCGCGCCTCCTGCTGGCGGGTCTGGGGCTTCGTCGTCACGTCGGCCGAGGCGGCCGTGCCGGTGGATGCGGGCGCCGTTTCCGGCGATGCGTAGGGCCTCTCGTGGGAAGCGCAGCCTACGGTCAAGAGGAGGATCGAGAACGCGAGAACGTGGATGCTGAGGGCGGGGCGCTCTTGCATGAGTCCGTTCCTCCTAGGAAACAGGCCAGAGCCAGGTCCTCTGGAGCGTCGGGGACTAATGCTGTTCGGTCGTGACCCCGGTCGGAGCCTGCTGGACCACCTTTCCCTGTTGGGAGCTGAGAAAATCCTCGAGGATCTGGATGCTGCTCTTGGCGCTCTCGGCGACGGCGGTCGTGGAATCGATCTCCACGACGTGCTTCCAGTACCAGAGCGCCTGCTTGAAGATCTGAGCATCCGCGAACGCGACCCCCATGTTGTAATTCGCTTCCTGATTCTGCGGATCGTAGTGAAGCGCCTTCTTGTAGAGGCCGGTGGCCTCGGGAATCTTCCCCTGCGAATAGAGCGCGTTCGCGAGGTTCGTGAGCCCGCGCACGTTGGTGGAGTCGATCGCGAGCGCCTTCGTGTAGCCCTTGACCGCTTCGTCCGTCTTGCCCAGCTCCCCCTGGATCAGCGACATGCTGACCCACGCGTCGGCGAGCGGAGGGGTGAGCTCGGTGGCCCTGCGAAACTCGCTGAGCGCGTCGTCCCGGCGTCCCTTCGCCAGGTAATAGCTTCCCATGTTGTAGTGCGCCGCCGCGTCCGAGGGGCTCAGCTTGAGCGCCTTGCGGAACTCACGTTCCGCTTCGTCCGGGCGCTTGAGATCCATGTACGCCGCGCCCAGGCTCACATGGGCCGACGAGCCGTTTGGATCCAGCACCACCAGCTTCTTGTACGTGTTGACCGCGTCTTGATATTGGCCGGCCCGGCGGTATGCGGCGCCGAGCGCCAGGTAGGCACCAGCATCTTTCGGCGTTTTCTTGATTTGCTGAAGTCCTTCTTCGATGGAAACGACGGGGACGGGAGCGACCGACGCCGCGGCCGCCTTGGACGGGCTCTTCGCGGCCCTCGCGGTCTTGGACTGCGCCGCGGCAATGCTCGGGATGAGGAAAAATGCAACAAGGCCGCAAAGGGCGGCTCGATATCGAAGCGCGCGGCTGGAAGCGGTCATTCGTGGTCTGTGTCGGTACGGGTTCAACGACGGGAACGCTATCGACTCTGTACCCCGAAGTCAACCCGCTTCTCCCTTTCCGGCGCGTCCTCAAGCGCTCGGCGCAGACGTGGGTTGGCCACATCGGGCCAGCATGGATTACAATCGGTGGCCGGTTCGGGTCTCGGGCCCGGCCATCATCCCTGTCTACAATCGGAGCGACCCTATGTGCCGCAATATCCGGACCCTGTTCAACTTCGATCCCACGGCCTCGGACGAGGAGGTCCGCGCCGCTTCGCTCCAGTTCGTGCGGAAGATCAGTGGTTTCACGAAGCCATCGCACGCCAACGAGGAGGCGTTTGATCGGGCGGTCTCCGAAGTGGCCGCGGCCGCGCGGAAACTGCTGGACGCGCTGATGACCTCCGCGCCGCCCAAGGATCGGGCGGTCGAAGCCGCCAAGGCGCGGGCGCGAGCCGCCCAGAGGTTCGGAACGGCCTAACGCTGCTACGAGCTCTGTCGGCGGTCTGGCTCGGGGCTCCGGCGCCGCCCCGCCTTTTGGCGCGCGATCCAGTGATCCAGGCTGATCGGACCCGGGCCGTTCCCCCAGAGAAACAGGTAAATGAAGCAGAAGAGGACGGCGGGCTCGCCGTGGTTCTGGATCGGCCAGAACCCGTTCGGGAAGTGCCCGATGAAGTAGGCGAAGGCCATCTCGCCGGAGGCGATGAACGCCACGGGCCGCGTGAAGAGGCCGAGCAGGATCAGGGTCCCCCCGACGAGCTCGATCACACCCGCCGTGTAGAGGAGCGGCGTCATCGGGACGCCGGCGGGCATCCCGCCGAACCAGCCCAGAAGCTTCATCCCTCCCGGACAGATGAACAGGAGCCCCGCGACGATCCGAAGCAGCGAATGGGTGATGCCGGCGAGCCGACTCATCTGGATCTTCCTCCCTGGGTTCTTACCTTGATCCACGTCCCCGCACCGGTGTACACGACTTCGCTCTCCGAGTCGACCCTCACGGTGTCAACGCGGGCATCCGGTACTGGAGCGCCTCGGCCACGTGCTCCCGACGCATGGAGGCCGACCCCTCGAGATCCGCGATCGTCCGGGCGACGCGCCGGATGCGCACGACACCCCGCGCCGTGATCCGGAAGGCATCCGCGGCGCGGCGGATCAGGGCCCTCGAATCCGGATCCAGGGGAGCGACCCGCTCGAGCTCCTTCGCGGAGAGAGCCGCGTTCCTTCCGCCGGCCTGCCCGCGCTCGGACCCGATCGCGCGCGCCCCGACGACCCGCTCCCGGACCCGCGCCGAGGACTCGCCAGGGCCGGACGCGAAGAGGTCATCCATCGGAACGGCGGGCACTTCCAGGATCATGTCGATCCGGTCGAGGATGGGTCCAGACACCTTCGACCAGTAGCGGCCCGCGACCTCGGGCGAGCACCGGCAGACGCGCCGAGCGTCCCCCCGGAATCCGCAGGGGCAGGGATTCATCGCCCCGACCAGGGAGAAGGAGGCCGGGAACACCGTGGCGCCTCCGACGCGCACGATCGAGACGGTGCCCTCCTCAAGCGGCTGGCGCAACGCCTCCAGGGCGCTCCGTCGGAACTCGGGCAGCTCGTCGAGGAAGAGAACGCCTCGGTGGGCCAGACTGACCTCGCCCGGAAGGGGTCCGGCGCCCCCGCCGACGAGTCCGGCGTCCGAGATCGTGTGGTGCGGAGCGCGGAACGGCGGGTCCAGGATGAGCCCCCCGCCCGACAGGAGTCTCCCCGCCACGGAGTGGATGGTGCTGACCTCGACCGCCTCCTCGCGGCCGAGCGGCGGCAGGATTCCGGGAAGCCGCCTCGCGAGCATCGTCTTCCCCGAGCCCGGCGGCCCCACGAAGAGGAGGTTGTGGCTCCCGGCGGCGGCCACCTCGAGCGCCCGCTTGGCCACGGCCTGTCCATGGACGTCGGACAGATCGGGCGGTCCGGCACGGGGCGGCTCCGGTTCGTGTCCCGTTGTCGCGGCGGTCGCGGCGGGACCCTCCGGCGGCTCGTCTCCGCGCAGCTCCCGGAGCGACCCGAGCGTGAGGATCGAAGCCCCCTCGATGGAGCGTGCCTCGCGGAGGTTCTCCCGCGGGATCCAAACGGGGCCTCGCCCCTCCCGTTTCGCCGCTGCCACGATCGCGAGCACGCCCCGCACCGCCCGGAGCGTGCCGTCGAGCGCCAGCTCGCCGACGAAGACGCCCTCCTCCAGAGCCCGCCCGCGCGGAATCTGGCCCGAAGCGAGGAGGAGGGCGACGGCGATCGGCAGATCGAAGCGCGCGCCCTCCTTACGGACGTGCGCCGGGGCGAGATTCACGGTGATCTTCCGGGCGGGGAATTCGAAGCCGCAGTTCCGGAGGGCGGCCAGCACGCGCTCGCGGCTCTCCCGCACCGCGGCGTCCGGCAGGCCCACGATCGAGAAGGTCGGGAGACCCGCGCCCAGGTCTGCCTCCACGTCTACGAACAATCCCTGAACGCCCACGGTGGCGCAGCTCGTCACGCGCGCGAGCAAGAGGCCCCCAGTTCGGGGGAGCGGTGCTATTCCAGAAGCGGCAGCAGCTCGTCGAGGGTCGTCACGGTGTGCGTCGCGCGCACGTCCGCCGCTCCGGCGTCGAAGGCGTTCGGGATCGCCCGGAAGTGGATCGCGACGAGCCCCAGCGAGAGACCCGGGGCCACGTCGTGTAGCAGTGAATCACCGACCATCGCGATCTCGCGGGGCTCGAGATCCCACCGGTCGAGCACGGCTCGAAACGCTTCCGGGCTCGGCTTCCGGATCCCGATCTCCGCCGACACGACGAGCGGATCGAATACCTCGCTCCATCCCATGCGCCGGACCACCTCCCGCACATAGGGACCGCTCGTGGCGTTGGAGAGGAGCGCGAGGCGAAACCCCCGCCCGCGCAGCCCCTCGAGCAGCTCCGTGGAGCCCGGCATCGGCCGGATCAGCTCCACCTCCGCGAGAAAATACTCCTCCACCGCGCGCCCGAGCTCCGCCTCGCCCGGCACCTCGAGCCCCATCGCGCGGAGGGTCTCTTCGAGCGAGCGGAGCGCGGGGATCTCGCGCCTCTCCCGTTCCGCGCGTCCGCGGTTCCGCTCGCGCACCTCGAGGAACCGCTCCACGAACACCGCCACCCGCGACGGCTCGAGCGTTCCCGCGCGGAGGAGAAAGGCGGCGAGGCGCTCCGCTCCGGGGCCCGCGACCACGTCGGCGTAGTCGGTGCGCGTCGAGCGCGCGCTCGGGTCGAGGCGGACGAGCGTGTTGCCGTAGTCGAAGATCACGCCGCTGAGCGGGTTCACGGGACATTCCGTCGGGGGTCGACACGAGGGGCCGTTGAGGATCGAGACGCGCGGAGTGTAGACTGCGCCTCCGGAACGTGTCAACCATCAGCCGAGGACGAACGGTGACGGATTCCATCGGGATCGTGGGAGGCGGCGCGCTCGGAACGCTCCTCGCGTCCCGATTCCTCGATACCAAGGCGGACGTGCGCGTCGTCACCCGCTCGGGGGGCTCCCGGCACGACGAGCTCAAGCGGGATCATCCCTCGATCCTGCTCGGTCACGATTTCGAGATCCTCGCCGGCAGCCAGCTCGTCTTCCTGTGCGTGAAGGCGTACCACACGAAGGACGTCGCGCGCTCCCTGGCCCCGGTCGCGCTCGAGGGTGCGTCCATCTGCTCGCTCCAGAACGGCTGGGGCAACCTGGAGCTTCTCGATCAGGCGCTCCCCCGGCTTCCGCTCCTCGCCGGAGCCACCTCGCTCGGGGCCTACCTGGACAGCCGGGGGCTGCTCCACGCCAGCGACCGCGGCGCCACGGTAGTCGCGCCCTGGCGGCGGGGCGACTTCAGCGCCGCCGAGCGAGCCGTCCGTGCGCTCCGCGCGACGGGGCTCCCCGCCGAGGCGCACCAGGACGCCCGGTCGGTGCTCTGGCGGAAGCTCGTGCTGAATTCCGCGGTGAACCCGATCACCGCCATCGCGCACTGCACGAACGGAACGCTGCTCCAGGAGCCGGCGCTCTTCGAGATCGCCCTTCAGGCCGCCCGGGAAGCGATCCGCGTGGGAGAGCGCTCGGGCATCGCGACGCGCGACTTCGACCCCGAAGACGCTCTGCGCGCGATCCTCCGCGAGACGGGTCCGAATCTCTCCTCCATGCGGGAGGATCTCGCGCGGGGGCGCCGGACCGAGATCGAGGAGATCACCGGCGCCATCGTCCGGCTCGCCGAGAGCGTCGACGAGCCGGCTCCCGTCCAGTCGGCGCTCCTCACGCTGGTGCGCGCGGCCGAACGAAGGCTGGAAACGAAACGGGGCGACCCATGAGGGCCGCCCCGCTCTCCTGCTAGGTCGAAACCCCGCCGGAGGCCGCCGCCTACTTGGCGACCACCAGGTGGCTCTTCACCGTCCGCTCGGGGGTCGTCAGAACGTAGTAGTACACCCCCGACGAGACCCGCGATCCGGACCGCGTGGTCCCATCCCACATCACCTCGTGAATCCCACGCTCCATGTACCGATCGGCGAGCGTGTTCACGAGCCGTCCGGAGATGTCGTACACGTGGAGACCCACGTTCCCCGGCTGGCTCAGCACGAAGCTGATCGTCGTGCTGGGATTCAGCGGATTCGGGCTGGCCCAGGCGAAGGCGTCGTGGTCGTGACCCCGGCCGCGCTTCGACGCTTCATCGCCGCCGGAGCCCTTCACCACGACGACCTGAACGGTGCCCTGGAACGTGCCGCCGTTCTGGAGGCTGCCCGTGATGACCACGTCCACGCGGGTCCGTCCGTTCGGAAGGCTCGCGAACAGCGTGCGGAGCTGGTCCTTCGCGAAGCAGAACTCGCGTCCATTGCCTTCATCCTCACCCTGGTCGTCACCCTGGTCGTCATCGTCCCCATCATCCCCACGGGTCCGGAGTGCATGATCCTCGTCGTCATGATCCCGAAGGGCTCCGATGGCTCCGATGGACGCGCCGTTGAAGGTGGCGAGAAGCGACGATGGAATGATGGCGCCGGGCTGGAAGGCGTCGTTCACCGCCTTGATGTCGACGCACCACGTCGGCTTGCCCGACTGGAGGCGGATGACCTGATCGCCCCCGTCGACCGTGATGATCGCCGCGAAGGCGCCACCGCCGGCGCTGATGGTGGCCGTGGCGGTGTCGGTGTCGCTGAGCTGCGGACTACCGTTGTCCGTCACCGTGAGCGTCACCGTGAAGGTCCCCGGCGCGCCGTAGGCGTGGGTCGGCGTCGCCCCGGTGGCATCGACCGTGATGCCGTCCGTTGCGTCGAAGTCCCAGGCATAGGTGATCGCGTCACCATCCGGATCGGAGGATCCGGTCCCGCTGAAGCTCACCGGCGATCCGACCGTGCCGGTGTACGGGCCGCCCGCGTCCGCGACCGGAGGACGGTTCACGGCCTGGGCCGGATTCACCGCGACCGAGAAGATCCGCGTGTCCGTCAGTGAGCCGTCGGACACCTTGGCCTGCACCGTGGAAGTGCCCGCGTCACCCGGCTGCGGCGCGACGTGGACCAGGCCCGTCGCCGTTCCCGTCCCCGGCGTGGTCGTCGTGATGGTCACGAACGTCGGACCGGTCTCCTTGGAGAAGGTGAGCGGGTCCCCGTCGGGATCCGTGGCCGTGATGGTCTGATCGGCCGTGGCCCCCTCCGTCACGGTCATGTTGGTGATCGCGCCGAGCACCGGAGCGCGGTTCACGTTGTTGACGGTTACCGTCAGCGACTTGTCGTCGTTCAGGCTGCCATCGCTGGCACGGACCGTGACGCCGTGAGTGCCCGCGTCGGAGAATCCAGGCGCCAGGTGAATGTTCCCCGTTCCGGTGCCCGTCCCCGGCGTCGTGGTCGTGACCGTCACGAACGTCGGACCCGAATCCAGAGAGAAGGTGATCGCGTCGCCGTTCTGGTCGGTGGCGCTGAGGGCCTGGTCCGCCGTGGCGCCCTCGTTCACCGTCATGTCGCTAGGCTGGACGAGCACCGGCGCCACGTTTCCGGGCTGGCCCGCATTCACCGTGATGGAGAAGCCATGGCCGTCGCTCAGCGTGCCGTCGCTCGCGGAGACCGACGCGCTGTACGGCGAGCCCACCGCGTCACCCACGACCGGAGCGAGGTGGATGTTCCCCGTGGTCGGGTTGGTCGTCGAGACCGTCATGAAGGTTGGTCCCGACACCTTCGAAAACGTGAGCGCGTCCCCATCGGCGTCGGTGGCCGTGATCGTCTGGTTGTCGGTCGCACCCTCCGTCACGGTCATGTTGGTAATCGCGCCGAGCACCGGAGCCCGGTTCACGTTGTTGACGGTGACCGTGAGCGTCTTGTTGTCACCGAGAGAGCCATCACTCGCGCGAACGGTGACTCCGTAGGTTCCAGAGTCAGAGAATCCGGGCGCCAGATGGATAGTGCCCGTTCCCGTTCCCGTACCCGGCGTCGTGGTCGTGACCGTCGCGAAGGACGGTCCCGAAACCAGCGAGAAAGCGATGGCGTCCCCGTTGGCGTCGGTGGCCGTCAGGGTCTGATCCGCCGTGGCGCCCTCGTTCACCGTCATGCTGGTTGGTTGGGTGAGCACCGGCGCCACGTTTCCACCGCCGGCTGGATTCACCGTGATCGTGAAGCTCTGGCCGTCGCTCAGCGTGCCGTCGCTCGCGGAGACCGAAGCGCTGTGCGGCGAGCCCGCCGCGTCACCCTGGACCGGCGCGAGATGGATGTTCCCCGTGGTGGCGTTCGTGGTCGTGACCGTCATGAAGGTCGGTCCCGACGCCTTCGCGAACGTGAGGGGATCCCCGTCCGGATCGGAGCCGGTGATGGCCTGATCGTCGGTCGCCCCCTCCGTCACGGTCATGTTGGCGACCGCGTTGAGCGTCGGGGCGCGATTCACGTTCTCGACGGTGATCGTGAATGTCTTGTCGTCGTTCACGGTGCCGTCGCTCACGCGGGCCATGCCCGACGCCGTTCCGGCGTCCGAGAATCCGGGCGCCAGGTGGATGTTCCCTGTTCCCGTTCCGGTGCCCGGTGTCGTGGTCGTGACCGTCATGTACGTCGGCCCGCTGACCTTGGAGAAGGTGAGCGCGTCGCCGTCCGGATCCGTGGCCGTAATGGTCTGGTTCGCGGTCGCGCCTTCGCTCACGGTCATGTTCGCGGGTTGAGTCAGGGTCGGCGGCTGATTCACCGCTCCACCATTGACCACGATCTGAAAGGTCTTCGAATTGCTGAGAGTGGCGTCGCCGGCCGTGACCGTCGCGGCGTGTGTTCCCGCGTCCGCGACCCCGGGAGCCAGGTGGATGTTTCCAGTCGCCGTGCCCGAGCCCGGTGTCGTGGTCGTGACCGTCACGAACGAGGGCCCGGCCGTCAGGCTGAACGTCAGCGCGTCTCCGTCGACGTCCGTGGCCGTGATGACCTGATCGGCCGTCGCCCCGGGGTCCACGGTCATGTTGTTCGGCTGGGCCAGGACCGGAGCGCGGTTCGTGTTGTTCACCGTGATCGTGAATGACTTCTGGTCGAACAATCCGCCGGGATCGGTAGCGCGCACGCTCGCGTCGGCCGTGCCGGATTGAGTGAAGTTCGGAACGAGGCGGACGGTGCCTGTCGTCGGCGTGTCCGTGAGCACGGTCAGGTACAGCGGGCCGGTGACGGCCGCGAACGTGAGCGCGTCTCCGTCAGGATCCGACGCGCTGAGGGTCTGCTCCGCGGTCGAGCCCTCGTTCACGGTCATGTTGCCTGGTTGTGCGAGCGTCGGAGCGCGATTGACGTTGTTGATGGTGAGCACCGTCGTTGTGTTGTTGGTTCCTCCGACACCGTCATCCACGGTCCAGCTGATGTTGTAGATGCCCGCATCGCTGAACCCGGTCGTTCCCGTGATCGTCCCGGTCCGTGGCGAAGAGCCCGGAGTCGAGCTGAAGGTCAGGAACGCCGGCACTCCGGACGCGTTGATGGTGAGCGTGTTCCCCGCATCGGGGTCGGTGGCGGTCGCCGTGATCGTCGGGATCGCGGTTCCTTCATCCGCGCTCACGCTCGCCGGAGCGGTGAGCGTGGGCGGCGTGTTCCCGCTCGAGGAGAGCGCTCCGTCCGCGTCCGTGAAGTCTCCGGTGGCGCAAAGATTGGCGGGATCCGCCAGCACGTACGTGTTCGGAAAATTGAAGGCATCGCATTCCGTCCCGAAGCCGGTGCCGAACCCGAAGGGGTTGATCGGCTGCGCACCGCGCGCGAAGTCGATCCCGGGCGTGCCGGTCAGCGGTGTGACCGAGATCGTGCCGAGCGTATGGGCTCCCGCTGGATCGAATCCTGAGGCGCGCCCGAAATTGATTTCGACCTGGGTGGAGGTGGGCGGATTGGAACCATTGTCGGCATAGCCGGGCATGGCGTTGGAATAGGTGCCCCACGTCACCGTGCCGCCGACGGCGGTCAACGTGATCGTGTAGGAGCCGATGTCGAGAGGATTCGCCGTCCCGGAGCTGCCTAGGCAGGTGCCGACCGTGTGTGAATTACAAGTTTGTACGGAACCATTTCGGTCGTGGTTGGTGTCGAGCGAAAGGGTCAGGATGGTCGTCCCCGACGCTCTCATGTGCGTGTTGTCGGTGGGATTGTCGGTCGTGATCTTCAAGTACTGCGCTGACGCGGGGCCAGCGGCAACCAGCAAGATCGACAAGCCGAGGACGAAATGTCGTACCGCGGACTTCATGCACCCCTCCTTAGCGAGATGGACGGACGGCATTACGTAGGTGACGAGGCGATTTGGGAATGTGCGAGCTGCGGTCGGCGCCCTCCGGCAGGGTCCTGGCAGCTGCCCGGGCGGTAGGTTCGTTCGTGAGCGGCGGGGGATTCTCGCTCGTGCCCGTCAGCTGCGCGCTGTTCGAACAAAGTTGTAAGGCCGAAGAAGAATGTAACACCCGATCTGATCGCACTTCAAGCAACGAAAACAAGATACGACGAAATCTGCCCTCGGAGCGGTCTTGTCGGTGTCTGGATTACAAGAAATCGCCCTATCTTGCGATTAGTTATCTCGCCACGACGAGGCTGTTCTTGAAGACTCCCGACGGCGTCTCGAGGACATAGAAGTACACACCCGACGAGACGCGCGAGCCCATACGCGTCGTGCCATCCCAGCGGACCTCCTGGAGCCCGGCTCCCATGGCCCGGTCCGCCAGGGTGGTCACCAGACGCCCCGAGACGTCGAAGATCCGAAGCCTGACCTTCCCCGGCGCGCGCGTCTCGAAGCTGATCGTCGTGTAGGGATTGAATGGATTCGGGCTGGCGTGCCCGCCGGGCGCCTTCTTCTCGACCGTGACCGTGACCGGCGCCTCGAAGACGCCTCCGCCGGCGATGATTCCCCTGATGGTCAGGTCGACCGTATGGCTGCCCGGCGGAACGCTGTCGAACAGGATGCCCAGGTTGACCATCTCGAACACGACCGGGAGGGTGAGGGGATTGCCGTGCGCCCCACCCGTGACGCGCTTCACGCCACTCGCCTGAATGCTGATACCTCCGAATTTCACGACGATCGAAGCGGGAATGATGTCCGAGACGAGGAACGAGGACGCTTGGATCCCCGGGATCCAGTCCGCCCCACCTCGGGGACCGATGCGAATAGTGCGGTTCCCTCCACTCAGGACGACCGTCGCCGGAAGCGTGGGCACGTCGTTGACCGTGATGTAGAGGAACTTGGTGTCGTCCAGCGCCCCGTCCGAGACCCCGACGGTCACCGTGTACGTACCGGCGTCATTGAACCCGGGATCGACGTGGAGAAGCCCTTCGGCCGAACCGGTGCCGGGAATAGACGTGGTGACCCTTGTGAACGTGGGTCCGGAGACCAGGGAGAAGGTGAGGGGATCGCCGTTCGCGTCGGTGGCGTGCAGGAGCTGTCCGCTTCCGTGCCCTTCCTCCACCGTCATGTTGCTGGGCTGGGCCAGGACCGGCGCCGCCGGCAAGGCCGAGGTGACCGTGATCGTGAAGCTCTTGTGATCGGTGCTCCCGTTCGCCGTGGCGGTCACCGATCCCGAAAAGGTGCCCGAGGCGCCGAACGGCGGCGCCAGGTGAATGGTCGCGCTCACGGTATTCCCGACCTGCACGTTGATGAGGGAGACCATGAAGCTCGGTCCGGCGAAGGCGAGCGAGATCGCGTCACCGTCCGGATCGGTCGCGCTGACGACTTGATCGGCGGTCGTTCCCTCGACGACTTGCATGTCCTGGACGGGGGCCAGGGTGACCGGATTGTTTCCCACCGTGCCCGAGGGAGAGCGAAGCCCGTCCGCGTCGACCCAATCTCCGGTGCTGCACAGGTTCAAGGGGTCGCCCAGCGTGTAGGTGTGCGGGAAGAGAGTCGCCTCGCACTCCGTGCCGAAGCCGGTCCCGAATCCGAAAGGATTGATCGCCTGGGGGCCGCTTGCGACCACGATCCTGGGATCGCCAGAGGCGACGGTCACCGGAATGGTCCCCAGGGTATAAAGGCCGGCCGGATCGAATCCGGAGGCCCGCCCGAAGTTGGCCTCCATCTGGGTCGTGGTCGCGGGGTTCGACCCGTTGTCGGTGTAGCCGCTCATGGCGTTCGAATAGGTCCCCCAGGTCACCGTCCCGCCCGCCGCGGTCAGGGTGACCACGTAGCTTCCGATGTCCAAGGGGCTGGACGAGCCCAGCGCGGGATCGCACACGGCGGCCGTGTGCGAGTTGCAAGTCTGGAGGGACCCGTCCCGATCGTGGCTCGTATCGAGCGTGATCGTGATCAACGTGGTCCCGGACGTCCGCAGCTTCGTGGGATCTCCGGGGTTGTCGGAGATCAGCTTCAGGTACTGCGCGGAGGCTGGAGCTGCGCCGAACGTGGAGAGAACGGCGAAGACGACGAGGAAACGGGAATTGAGCTTCATGGAGCCCCTCGGTGGATGGCGTCTAGGTGCGTGCCCAGTGGGGGGCGACTCCGAACTCCGCATCCAGTGTAGCAGCGCGGCCGCCGGATCGAATGGAAAAAGGGGCGGCTAGCTGGACTTCGCGGGGCTCTGGGCGCGGCGCTTGGCCGCCTGGCGCACCCAATCCCCCTGCTCCCGGGTGCCCACGCCGCTATCGGTCCCGGCGGAGCGGAGCTTCCCGGTGGCGAACAGCTCCGCCACGGATTCCTCGACCATCTCGGCGCCCTCGGTCTCGCCCAGGTAGGCCAAGAGCATCTGCGAAGCGAGGATGGAGCCGATGGGCGAAGCCACGTTCCGTCCCGCGTGCTTGGGAGCGGACCCGTGGATCGGCTCGAACATGGAGACCTTGCCGGGGTGGATGTTCCCGGAGGCCGCGATCCCCATCCCTCCCTGGATGGCGGCGCCCAAGTCGGTGAGGATGTCCCCGAACATGTTCGAGACCACGATCGTGTCGAAGCTCTCGGGATTCTTGACCATCCACATGCAGGCTGCGTCGATGTAGGCGTGGTCCTTCGCGATGTCGGAGTACTCCCGTCCGACTTCCTCGAACGCCCGCGTCCAGAGTTCCATCGCGCCCACGGCGTTCGCCTTGTCCACGAGCGTGAGCTTCTTCCCCTTCGCGCGCGTTCGCGCGAGATCGAAGGCATAGCGGATGACCCGCTCGACGCCCTTCCGCGTGAAGATCATCTGCTGCATCGAGACCTCGTCGGGCGTTCCCTTCTTGAGGAACCCGCCGATTCCCGCATAGACATCCTCCGTGTTCTCGCGCACGACGATCATGTCCACGTCCTTCGGCCCCTTCCCTTTGATGGGGCACAGATCGGCGGCGAAGAGCTTGATGGGGCGAAGATTGACGTAGAGGTCGAGTCCGAATCGGATCCCCGAGATGATCGCGCGCTCCAGCATCCCGACGGGGAGGCGGGGGTCGCCGATCGCGCCGAGCAAGATCGCGTCCTGACCGCGCATCTCCTCGAGCGCGGAAGGCGGGAAGGTCTCCTTGGTCTTGAGGTAATGCTCGGCGCCGAAGGGGTAGGTCGTGAGATCCAGCGAGAAGCCGCGGATCTCGCCGATCAAGCGGAGCGTCTCGACCGCCTCGCGCGTGACCTCGGGTCCGATGCCGTCGCCGGGAAGAACCGCCAACCGGTAGGTCCTAGCCAACGTTGGCGGTCCCCGAGCGGGCCTTCTTGAAGTCCCCGACGAGCTGGATCAATTCGGCGTCCTCGAAGACGGTCTCGCGCTGCTTCGCCAGCTTGAAGAGATGCTCGACCAGCTTGGGATCCGGCTCTTCACCGTGCTCCACCAGCCAGCACACGACATTCGATTCGCCGCACATGGGACCGACGTCGATCCGTTGCTTGAGCCCCAGCCAGTCGGCCGGGACGCTGGAGTACACCCGATCCGCCAGCCAGTCGTCCCCCTTCTTCCGCGCCTTGATCACCGCCGCGGCGTGGACGCCGGTCGCGGTGCGGAAGGCGTCCTTTCCCAGCGCCGGGTAGTTGTAGGGGATCGGCACGCGGCAGGAGCGCGACACCAGCTCGCAGTATTCCGGAAGGGCTTCGAGGTTGGAGTCGAGCCATCCCAGCAATTTCAAGTTGATGAGGATGAGATCCAGCGGCGCGTTCCCGACGCGCTCCCCGATGCCCAGGATGGTCCCGTGCACCCGGTCCGCGCCCGCGAGGAGCGCCGCGAGCGCGTTCGCGACCCCGAGGTCGCGATCGCGGTGCCCGTGCCAGTCGACGCCCACCTTCTCGCCGGTCGCGTCCACGACCTCGCGCATGAACCGGATCACCCGGGCCGCTCCCTCGGGCGTGGCGTGACCCACGGTGTCCGAGACGCAGACGCGCCGGGCCCCGCACTGGACCGCGGTCGTGTAGAGCTTCCGGAGGATCTCCGGACGGGCGCGGGTCGTGTCCTCGGTGACGTACATGACCGGCACGCCGTTCTGGGTGGAGTAGGTGACCGCTTCCTCCGTGTGCCGGAGCATGCGGTCGAAGTCCCAATCCTCCGCATACTGTCGGATCGGGCTCGAGCCGATGAAGGTCGCCGCCTCGATCCGAAGGCCGGTCTTCTGGGAGATGTCGATGATGGGATCGATGTCGGCCTTCAAGGTGCGGGCCGCGCAGTAGGGCTCGATCGAGAGCTTGGCGCTCACGATCTCCCTGGCGAGCGCGAGGGCGGCTTCCTTGGCGCGTGGTCCGGCGCCCGGGAGGCCGATGTCGTTCCCGTGGACTCCGATCCGGGCCTGGAGGTGGAGGGCACGGATCTTCTCCGCGATCGGGGGGTCCGCGACGGATGGAGACTGCAACCCGTCGCGCAGCGTCTCGTCCACCACCTGCACGCGGCGGGGCGGACGCGAGGGAGCGGCGTCACCCACGTTCCAGTCGTAGATGAGGTCCCGCTCGCTCGGATGGGTCACGGCAGCGCTTCCACGACCGCCGCGATGCCCTGGCCCCCGCCGATGCACGCCGACGCGACGCCCCAGCGCTTCTTCCGCCGCCTCAATTCGTAGAGGAGGGTGAGGATCAGGCGCGTGCCGGTCGCGGCCAGAGGGTGGCCGAGCGCGATCGCGCCGCCGTTCACGTTGGTCTTCTCGCGCGGGTTCCCCAGCTCCTTCTCGACCGCGAGGTACTGGCCCGCGAACGCCTCGTTGATCTCGAAGAGGTCCACGTCCTCCACGGTGAGATTCGCCTGCTTCAGCGCCGCGCGCGTCGCCGGAACCGGGCCGATGCCCATCTGGTCCGGGTCGACACCGACCGTGGCCCAGGAGACGAGCCGCCCCATCGGCTTGAGCTCGCGCTTCTCCGCGTGCCGCGCGCTGGTGAGCACCACCGCGGCCGCGCCGTCCACGATCCCGCTGGCGTTGCCGGCCGTGACGAAGCTTTCCTTGCCGAAGGCGGGCGGAAGCTTGGCCAGACCCTCGAGGGTCGCGCCCTCGAAGCAGTGGTCGTCCTTCTCGACCGGCTTGGCGTTGCGTCCCGGGGGCGTCACCGCGACGATCTCCTGGCTCAGGACGCAGGAGTCGATCGCGCGCCTTCCCTCGGTGATGCTCCGGAGCGCGTACTGGTCCTGCTCCTCCCGGCTGATCTTGTACCGTCGCGCCAGGTTGTCCGAGGTCTGGGCCATGTAGCAGCCGCAGTAGGAGTCCTGGAGCGCGACCATGAGCGAATCCTCGAGCGCGCCCTGGCCGAGCCTGATGCCGCTCCGAGCGCCGCGGATCACGAAGGGCGCCTGGCTCAGGTTCTCGATCCCTCCGGAGAGCACGAAGCTGGCCTCGCCGAGGAGGATCATCTGCGCGCCGCTGATGACGGACTGGATGCCGCTCCCACACAAGCGGTTCACGGTCAGGGCCGGCACCGGGATCGGCACGCCCGCCTTCAGCGCCACGTGACGTGCGCCGTAGAGGGCGTCCCCGCTCGTCTGCAGCGCGTTCCCCATCACGACATGGTCGATGGTGTCGGGCGGAACGTTCGAGCGCTCGAGCGCCGCCTTGGCGGCGACCGCTCCGAGGTCGATCGCGGAGACGTCTTTCAACGCGCCGCCCGGCTTGCCGTTTCCGGCGCGGCCACCCACCCACTCGGTCATCGGGGTCCTCGCCCCGTTCAAGATCACGATCTCTTCACGCGCCATCG
>Ga0075433_10000090_pt1 | contig 42150 bp, 41 predicted proteins | sample RhiMethybrSRZTD2_FD_75299 | JGI IMG/M metagenome (GOLD analysis project Ga0075433, IMG submission 75299) | Populus rhizosphere microbial communities from Tennessee, USA - Rhizosphere MetaG P. TD hybrid SRZTD2 | ecosystem: Host-associated > Plants > Roots > Rhizosphere > Soil | place: USA... | reverse complement strand
GGAGCACCGTCGCCGCGGTCGTCGCTGATGCTCTCGCCCGCTCGCACGCGCCACGCGTGTTCGCCGCTGCGGGCGCGCCGCGCCCGGTGACAGAGGCCATGCGTGCGCGGGACCTCGTCGTCGTCGAGACGGTCGGCGCGACAGCCGCCTGCGTGATGGCCGCCGTCACCGCGGAGCTGATCGATGCGCCGGGCGTCGCGCTCGTGTCGCTTCGTCGCGGGCTGGCGCCCGTGGTCGACGGCGCGGCGCACGCGACGCGCGACCGCGCGGCGGTGATCCTGATTTCGGACGGCGAAGGCGATGCCCGGCTGCTCGATCCGGTCGTCAAGGCCAGCGCCGTCGTGGATTCCACCTCGGCGGCGCACTGGATCGCGCATGCGGCGCAGGCGGCGATGGCGGATCCTCGCGGAGCCGCGCACGTTGCGATTCCCGACGGCATCGCCGGTGCGCCGGCGGTGCCGATCGCGACGGCGGTGCGTCACGCGCCGCCGCTGCCGCCACTGGCGGACGCTCTCGACGCGCTGGCCGACACGATCGCCCGCGCGGCGCACCCCGTGCTGCTCGCGGGGCTCGAGACCGGAGCCGACGACGCCAAGTGGATCCGCGCGCTCGCCGAGTCGCTGCCGGCGCCGGTGCTGACGACGCCGAAGGGCAAGGGTGCGCTGCCCGATCCGCATCCGCTCGCCTTTGGATCGATTGGCGCCGGCCACCCGCTGCTCTCGCAGGCGGACCTCGTCGTCGAAATCGGTGTTGATGACGTGGAGCTGATGCCGGGCGTTCGGCTCGCCGGCGTGCCGCGCGCGCGAATCGGTCGCGCTCCGCGCGAGAACACCGTCAGCGGCGCCATCGCGCTGATCATCGAGGAGCTGGCGCCGCGGCTGCGCGGCCGCGCGCGCGCGGACTGGGACGTCGCCGCGCTCGATCGTCTGAAACGCTTACGGCGACCGCCGCCGTCGGAGGCGGGATTCGCGCGACGCCGCGTGGTCGAGATCGCTCGCGAGATGACGCCGGCAGGGACCATCCTCACGCTGGACGTGCCGCTCACCGACGCATGGGCGTCGGTCCACCCGCGCGACTGTCTGGTGCCGAATGGCGCCGCCACGCTCGGCTTTGCGCTGCCTGCGGCGCTGGCCGCGTCGCTGACCGTCGACGCGACGCGGATCCTCGCGATCGGCGCCGCCGCGGGCTTCGAGGCGATGGCCTCGGAATGGGCGACCGCGGCGAGGCTCGCGGCCCCGATCGTCGCGATCGCGTTGAATCAGTCCGGAGCGACCGACGTGGCCGGTGCGGCGCGCGCGGCGGGCATCGACGTCGTGAGCGCCTCCGACGAGATGGGTTTCCGCGTGTCGTTCGAACGGGCATGGCGCGCGGGCCGGCTGGCCCTAGTGGACGCTCACGTCGGCCGATAGCATCGCGCGCATGAAGGCGCTGGCGGCCGCCGTCGCGCTCGTCGTGATGCTCGTGTCGCACGCGCTCGCCGCCGAGACTCCGCTGCTCGTCACGCCCACATGGCTGGCCGAGCGGCTCGGCCAGCCGGACGTGCGCGTCATCGACGTCTCCGATCCCGAGGACTATGCGCGCGGCCATATTCCGGGCGCGGTGCATTTCGACATCGCGGACACGCGCATGAAGACGCGTGAGGGCGTGTTCCGCATGCCGACGGCGCACGAGGGACGGCGGCTGCTCGCGCGGTTGGGCATTACGCCGGAGACGACGGTCGTCCTGTACGACGACGACGGCGGGTTGGATGCAGCGTGGCTGTTCCTGGTGCTGGACGTCCTCGGGCAGCCGCGTGTCTCCATGCTCGACGGCGGCAGTCAGCGCTGGCGCGCCGCCGGCGGCGTGTGGACGAATGAGCGGCCGCGTGCGCGCCGGTCGAAGGTGCCGCTGCCGCACGTCGATTCCGCGCGTGTCGCGGACGCGGCGTGGGTCCGCGCACGGCTCGGTCGCGAGGACGTAGTCCTGGTCGATGCGCGGTCGCCGGACGAGTTCGATGGCCGCGATCTGCGCGCGCGCCGCGGCGGCCACATTCCAGGAGCGGCGAGCATCGAGTGGAGGCGGCACTTGCGGCTCGACGGCACGTTCCGCACGCCGGAGCAGCTGCGGCGCATGTACGCCATCGAGGGGATCACGCCCGACAAGACGGTGGTGACGTACTGCCAGACGCATCACCGCGCCTCGCACACGTACTTCGTGCTGCGCCTGCTCGGCTATCCGCGCGTCGTGGCCTACACGGGCTCGTGGGCCGAGTGGGGCAATCGGCAGGATCTGCCGATCGCGCGCTGAGCGCCTACGCCCACTCCCGATAGCTGAGCGGCGACAGCTCGTCGGCGCCGCGGCCCGCCCAGTCGAACTGCTGCATGCGCGGCCACATGCGATCGCCGCCCGCCTGGAGATCCGCGAGGATCTTCGCCTCGTCGGCGGCGAGCACGCGGCCGCCGTCGACCACGAGCCGGCCGCCGACCCAGACTCGATCGACGTCTTCCGCCGTGGCGTTGTAGACGATGTTCTTCACGGGATCACGCAGCGGCGTCATGTTCCACGACCGCGCCTTCCACAGCACGAGATCCGCGGTAGCGCCGGGCGCGATACGACCGAGATCGTCGCGACCGAGGGCGCGCGCGCCGCCGAGTGTGGCGGCGTCGAACACATCCGCGGCGCTCGTGGCACCGGTGTTGCGCTCGACGGTCTTGCTTCCGACGGCGGCCCACCGCATCGCCTCGATCACCGACTGCGGATTGGTGTCGGTGCCGAGCGCGACGTTGACGCCCACCTGGCGATAGAGCGCGAACGACTCGAGCAGGATCCCGCGGCGCATGAACACCCACGGCGCATGCGCCACGGAGCAGCCGGACTCCGCCATGATCGCGACGTCGCCCGCTGGATAGTTCGTCCACGACGAGCCGCCGACGATGATGGCGTGACCGAGAACGGTATTCTCACCCAGTACGCCGAGCGACTCGAGCCACGCGACAGGCGTCTTGCCGTGACGCTGCAGCATCTCGTTGAACTCGACGACGGACTGCGAGGTGTGCACCGTGTACGGACGCCGGGCCTCATCGGCCACGCGCTTGGCCTCGATCAGCAGCTCGGCCGTGCACGTGTCGACCTGCATGGGCGACAGCGCGCAGCGTACGAGGCCGCCGTGCGCGCCGTCGTGCTTGTCCAGGAATGCGACCGCGCGCTTGAGGCCCTGGCGTCCTGCCTCCTCGTCCCATTCCCACACGACGCGCTTGCCATCGCGCGTCAGCCACTGGCCCGAGCGGAAGCCGAGCCCCATGTAGACACGCAGCCTGTAGTGCCCGGCGCGCTCGACGACGTAGTCGCCGAGCCCGCCGATCTCGAGCGCGGTCGTGACGCCGCCGCGCAGCAGCTCGGCCATGGAGAAATCGACGCAGGCGCGGCTCGCCTCCGCGTCCTGAGCGCCGCCACGCACCGGCAGCATCTCGAACAGGCCCGAGTACCAGAACTGCGGGCTGCCGCGGTCCTCGATGAACGACCGGTCGAGCGGCGAGCCCGCCATGTGCACGTGCGTGGTGATGAGCCCCGGCGTGAGGACGCGGTCGCGCGCATCGATCGTCTCGTCGGCCGTCCCCTCGAATCGGCGGCCGACGTGAACGATGCGCTCGCCCTCGACGACGACCACGCCGTCACGCAGCAGCCGATGGCCGAGGCCGTCGAAGCCGACGACCCACCCTGCGCGGATGGCGACGCGCCGGGTCGTCACTTCGCGACGATCGCCGGATCGAGGCGCATCACGACGTAGCCGCCGACGGCGCCCGCGCCGAAGCCGGGCGCGAAGATCCGCATCGGGCGATCGATGCGTCCATCCTGCACCGCGTCCCAGATCGCGAGCGGAATCGAGGCGGAGGACGTGTTGCCCACGCGCTCGATGTTGAAGTAGAGGTTGGCCGGGTCGATGCCGGCCGCCTTCGCGTAGTGCACAACCATCGTCTTGTTGGCCTGATGCGGCACGACGAGATCGATCGCTTCGAGCAGCGAGTGTCCGGCGCCCTCCGGCGCCGGCAGCGCGCCGAGCTCGCCGATCATCTGCGTGAGGTAGCGCTTCACGAGCGCCTTCACCTCCGGCCCGAACACGGTGATGTTGTTGTCGAACTCCGGGTTCGGCCAGACGATCGAGTCCACTTCGCTCATCGGTCCGCTGGCGTACGTCTGGAAGTACTCGACGTCGGGTGGGGCGCCGTCGGGCGCAGGGCCGACCACGACCGCTGCGGCGCCGTCACCGAAGATCATGCGCGACGTCCGCACGGTGCCGATCTTGTCGGAAAATTTCTCGCCGCAGACGACGAGCACGGGCCGTTCGACCTCTTGCAGCAGCCGCACCGCCTCCGAGAGACCATAGGGCAGCCCCGCGCACGCGGCCACGATGTCGCACGAAGCGTGCGTCTGGAACATGCCGAGCCGGCCCGACAGCCACGTGGCGAGCGACGGCATCATCTTGGCGCTCGTGCACGAGCAGAAGAGCACGGCGCCGATCTCTTCCGGAGAGCGGCCCGCCTTGTCGAGAGCGCCCTGCGCGGCAAGCAGCGCCATGTGATCGAGATCGAGGTCGCTGTACAGACGCTGGCGGATGCCCGTCTTTTCCTCGATCTCGTCGGCCGTCATCGGCGACCAGGAGTACGCCGCGTTCCGGATCAGGTCGTCGTTGGTGCACGGCCGCTCGCCCTGGTGCACAGCCAACGCTTCGAGCCGTGGCATCACCCGGAACTGTCGCCGCACGTCGACGGGCGGGTAGGGCGTCGTGGGCTTCCGCGACGCGAGCGCCGGCGGTTTGGGCGGCCGGCTGCGCTGGCCGCGCTTGACGCGGCGGATGAAATCGCGCACCTCGTCGTTGCGCGGATGGTAGACGACCACGAAGTCGTCGTCCGCCAGCTTTCCGACTTCGATGACGCGCATGCGGTCACGGTTCCAGCGGAACTGGTTGTGTAGCACCATCATCTGACGCAGCAGCGCCTCGAGCTCCGGCACCGCGTGGCTGCATTCGATGATGTCGTCGTGGCCGTAGCCGGGAAAGTCCGGATTGTGCACCGAGAGGTGATAGGTCAGGTTCCGCGGGTTGACGACGATCTCGCCGACCGTCGGCTTGATCGGCTCCAGGTCGGCGCCGGCGCCCGCCTTGTGCCGGAACACATCGATGAGCACGCGAAAGATCTTGTCCTCGGTGCCCTCGTCCCACGTCGGCTTCAGCGCCCGATAGCCGCGCTCGATGGCGGCCGTGAGCTCGCCGCTCTCCCACGGCTTGAAGATCGGCAGAAACACGTCGTCGCGCATCCGCGGCACGTCGCGCCAGCGCGTCGGGCGTTTTTCATACATCGTGAGCGCGTAGCGATTTACCCAGAAGAGGTCCAGCGCGAGATCGCGCAGCAGGTCGTAGCGTCCGCGATACGCGCCCGATTCCAGGCGCGTGACGATGTCTGTCTCCGTCGGCGCTTTTTCCTCGAAGTCGCGGCGGATGACCGCGGCGAACTGATCCATCGTCTCGAAGACCGAGAAGTCGAGGTTCGGGAAGAAATTCGATGGAAAGACCATGCGGCCGTAGCGATTGATGACGAATGGCTTCATGCGCGGGCGCTCCTGGACGGCGACTAGATGACGGCGACTATATACTGAGGTATGCCCATTCTCCAGTCCCGCGACGAAGATGCCGTTCGTAAAGAATTCCAACGCATCGCCGGCCCCGTGAAGCTCGTGGTCTTCTCGCAGGAGCTCGTCGCGGCGGACCTCTGTCGTCAGAACGAGCAGCTCATCCAGGAGGTCGCCGCGCTGTCGGATCAGATCAGCGTCGAGGTGCTCAATCCCCTCGTCGACCGCGATCGCGCCGCAGCGTACGGCATCGAGGAGGTGCCGGCGACCGTGGTGGAGGGCGCGCGCGACTACGGCGTGCGCTTCCTCGGGATCCCGGCCGGGTATGAGTTCAGCAACCTGATCGATTCGATCATCGCGGTCTCGAACGGCGAGGCGGCGCTGACGGCCGACACCAAGGCCTCGCTGGCCGCATTGACCGGCGACGTTCAGATCAAGGTCTTCTCCACCCCCACCTGACCGTACTGTCCCCGGGCCGTGCGCCTGGCACAGCACATGGCAATCGCATCGGATCGCGTGACCGCGACAGCGATCGAGGCTACGGAATTCCCCGAGCTGTCGCGCGCCTATCGCGTGAGCGCGGTGCCCAAGATCGTCATCAACGACCGGGTGGAGTTCGAGGGCGCGCTGCCCGAGCCGCAGTTCCTCGAGGCGGTGCTGCGCGCGGTCGGCGATCCCCCGCGCGACGCCTGACCGGCTCTTCGCCTACGGCACGTTGATGCGCGGCTACGCCCTGCACGCCGTGCTGGCGCGCGGGGCGACGTTCGTGGCCGAGGCCAGCGTGGCCGGACGGCTGCTCGACCTCGGGCGCTGGCCCGCGCTGGTCGCCGGCACCGGCCGCGTGAAGGGTGAGCTCTACCGCGTGGACGACCCTGAACTTCTCCCCGTCCTCGATCGCGAGGAGGGGTACAATTTCGCCCGTTCGATTGCGACTGTCACGCTCGCCGGCGGCCGGCGTCTGCGGGCGTGGGTGTACCGTTACCGCGGCCCGCGCGAGCGCGCGGTGCCGATCCCGCACGGCGATTACCGGAGGATTCGATGGCGCTGACTGCCGCCGAGATCATCAAGGCCGACCAGGAGCATCTGATCCACCCGCTGCACCACCCGATCGATCACGCGGAACCGATGATCTACGTCCGCGGCAAGGGCGCGACCATCGAGACGCTGGGCGGCGAGCGCTACCTCGACGGGCTCGCCGGTCTCTGGAACGTCAACGTCGGTCACGGCCGCAGCGAGCTCGCCGACGCGGCCGCCGCGCAGATGCGTGACCTCGCCTACTTCTCCGCGTACACGGGCTCGTCGAATCTGCCCGCGGTTCAGCTCGCCGAGAAGCTGATCGGGCTCGCGTACGACAACATGCAGGGCGTGTTCTTCACCTGTGGCGGCGCCGAGTCCAACGAGTCCGCGTTCAAGACCGCGCGCTTCTACTGGAAGGCGAAGGGCAAGCCGGACAAGTTCAAGGTCATCGCGCGGCAGAACGGATATCACGGCGTGACTCAACAGGCGATGAGCGCGACGGGCATGGCCGCCTACTGGAAGATGTTCGAGCCGCGCGTCCCGGGTTTTGTGCACATTCCGACCTGCTATCCCTATCGCCAGCAAGACGCGAAGCCCGGCGAGACCGCGGGACAGACGGCGGCGCGTCTGCTCGACGAGGCGATCACGCGCGAGGGGCAGGACACTGTGGCCGCGTTCATCGCCGAACCGATCCACGGCGGCGGCGGCGTGCTCTATCCCGACGATGATTACTTCCGCCTCGTGCGTGAGATCTGCACGAAGCGCGAGGTGCTCTTCATCGGTGACGAGGTCATCACCGGCTTCTGCCGGACCGGCCGGTGGTTCGCGCTGTCGCACTGGAACGTGAAGCCCGACATCATGTCGTTCGCCAAGGGCGTCACGTCGGGCTACTTGCCGCTGGGCGGCATCATGGTGAGCCGCGAGATCAAGGACGCGATGGACTCGGTCAAGCCCGAAGACCGCTGGATGCACGCGTACACGTACTCCGGGCATCCGACCTGCTGCGCGGTCGCGCTGAAGAACCTCGAGATCATGGAGCGCGAGCGGCTCTTCGACAACGCGGCGAAGATGGGCACGCGGCTCTACAACGGCCTGCAGCAGGCGCTGGCCGACCATCCCAACGCCGGCGACATCCGCGGCGGCAAAGGTCTGCTCGCCGCCGTCGAGCTGGTCGAAGACCGGCCGAGCAAGCGCAGCTTCACGCTGGACAAAAAGATCGGGCCGCGCATCCAGCAGGAGATGACCAAGCGCGGTGTGATCACGCGGGTGCGGCCGGTCGCGGGCGCGCATCCGGCCACGGGCGACACGATCTTCTTCGCGCCGCCGCTCGTGGTCTCCGAGACCGAGGTCGACCGCCTCGTGTCGGTGACGCGCGACGCGATGAAGGCCGTGCTCGGCGTCTGAGGCCACGCCCGCGATGCGCTTGATCACGGCTCACCGGATCTTGATCATCGCGGGCATCGCCTTCTTCCTGCTGTACGCGCTGATCGAGGCGCGCGACTACACTCGCACCGGCTCCGGCGCGGCGCTGGCGCAGGCGATCGTGGCGCCACTGATCGCGATCGGCTTCTGGTTCTACTACCGCTCGCTCGCCAAGCGCTGGGGTCGTTAGAGTCCCGGCGATGGTGGCGCCGCCACCACCGGTGGCCACGCTGATCTACGACGGCGAGTGCGCGATGTGTCGCGCGAGCGCGCTGTGGATCTTGCGCCGCGCGATGGACGCCGGCGCGCTCGAGATCCTGCCGTGCCGCTCCGGGCCGCGGCGCGAGCGCTTCCCGCAGATCACCGACGCGCAGTGCCTGACCGCCATGCAGCTGGTGTTGCCTGACGGCCGCGTGCTCGCCGGCGCCGATGCGATGCCCGAGCTGCTGCGCCGGATCCCGCGCTGGCGGCGACTCGCTGCGCTCTTCGACGTTCCCGGCATGCGGCCGCTCGGCCGCGTCGTGTATGCCTGGATCGCGCGCAACCGGATGCGGATCTCGTGCGCGATCGAGCGCTGACGGGAAGCCAACGTGCCGTCCAGGACCACGCTCGCGCCTTCGGAATCGCCGCAGATTGTGCAGCAGCTCAACGCGACGGGCGTGGCGCAGGTCGTCGTCGTCATGAAGCAGCCGGTGGCGCCGACGAGGGTGGGCCGGCGCGATGCGGCGGCGCGTCTTGCCAAGCACTTTGTCAGGTCCGAGCACAGCACCGACGCGGCGATCCATCGCGCGCTGATGATGAGCGCCGGTTTCGGCGGGGCGGGAGCCGCACGTGTCGCGCGCGCGCGGCGAAGGGTGCCGGCGCCGCCGCGAGTGCGGATCTATCCGAACCTCGGCGCGATGTTTGGCACCGTGCGACCCGAAGGTCTCCACGCGCTGCGCCGCGACGGCGCTGTCGCCGCGGTCACCGGCGCGCCGCATTTCACCCTCATCAAGCCGCACGTCGCAGTCGACGCGACGCCTCACACGGACATCGGCTGGGGCATCGAGGCCCTCGGGGTGCCGGCGCTGTGGAAGGCGGGACTGGCGGGCAACGGCGTCGTCGTCGCCCATCTCGACACCGGCGCCGATGGGCGGCATCCCGCGCTGCGCGGAGCCTTCGCCAGCTTCGCGGAGTTCGACCCGCTGGGCGCGGAGGTCAAGCCCGCGCCGGCACCCCACGACACGGGCGAACACGGCACGCATACTGCGGCGACGGTCGCCGGCCGAGGCGTTCGTGGCTTCAGCATGGGAGTCGCGCCGGGCGCGAAGCTCGCCAGCGCGATCGTGATCGAGGGCGGCAACGTGGTGGCGAGAGTCCTGGCCGGGCTCGATTGGGCGCTCGGTCGTCAGGCCAAGGTGCTGACCATGTCGCTTGGTCTGCCCGGATGGTGGGACGATTTCGTCCCGATCATCCGAATATTGAGGGCGCGCGGGCTCTTGCCCGTCATCGCGGTGGGCAACGAGGGACCCGGCACGAGCCGGTCGCCGGGCAACTACAGTGAGGCGCTGTCCGTCGGAGCGGTGACGAAGAACCTTGCCGTCGCCGACTTCTCATCGAGCCAGCAGTTCGACCGAACGGCCGACCCGATCGTGCCGGATCTCGTCGCACCCGGCGTCGACATCATCTCTGCCGTGCCCGGCAACCGCTACAAGGCCATGTCCGGCACGTCGATGGCCACGCCGCACGTCGCCGGCCTGGCGGCGTTGTTGTTCGAGGCCAAGCCGGGCGCGACGATCGACGAGGTCGAACGGGCAATTCTGGCGTCGTGCGTGCTCTCAGCCGGCATGACGCCGGAGCGCGGTGGACATGGGGTGCCGAATGCCCCGCGTGCGCTCGCCGCGCTGATGGGACCGGGCGTCGCCGCGCGAGCGCGCATGGCCCCGTCCACGGCCCGCGCTCGGCGACGACGCTCAACGCCCGCGTCGGCGGCACGCGGGAGTCGCCGCGCGATGACGCCGCGAGCGCGCGGCGCGCGCTAGCCGCGGGGCCGACGCTTGCGCCGGCTGGGGGGGCGCCGCGCCCGCGGCAGGCGGACTTCGCGCGACTCGACCGGCGGGATCAACCCGAGCGGCTGGCTGGTCGAGTGGGCGGACTGAATCTCGGGCTGGTGAATCAGCTCGCGGACGAACGCGGGCGAGCCCCGGACGACCAACGCGCCGAGATTCGGCAACAGCTTGAGTGAGTCTGCCGGGTGGCCGACACGCTGCGCCACTCGCTGAACGACGCTCTCCGTTGCGGCGTCCGGCTTCAGCCGCACCCAGGCCTGTACAAACGAGCCGTCGCCCGCGGCTGAATCGAGCTCGCGCAGCAGACCGGCGTCGGCGTTGCTTCGTGCGCGCGGTGTGCTCATCCCGGTCGAGCGTACCGCTGCGCGGGGGGGACTTCAAACACGACGCCTGGAGATGCGGCGAGCCCTGGTTGCCGTCGCAACAAGCACCGCGTCGCGTGATGCGAACGATTGCAGCAGCGCATCGCTGCTCGTGTCGCGCGCAATGAGCACGTAAGCTCGCGTCTCGCCGCGCACGCGAGATGCTCGCGCGCGTGGCACGTCCGCTGCAAGTTCTTCCGCCTCGAGCCCGTGCCAACGACGGCGCGGACCGATGTCTCACGGCGCTGTTGCCGCGATCGCAGGCACGGCGCCATTTTCATTTCCGGACGGCTAGCCCGGTCAAGGAGGTCGCGTGAACCTGACTCGTCGAGACTTTCTCACGAGCACCGGCGCCGCGGCGCTGCTGGCCGGAGTGCCGCTAGGCTGGCGGGGAACGGCGTACGCGTCGGACGCGCCGGAGACGCCGAAGGTGCGTATCGGCATCATCGCCCTCACCGACTGCTCGTCCATCGTCATGGCGCACGAGCTGGGGCTGTTCAAGAAATACGGCATCGAGTCGACGGTCTCGAAGGAAGCGTCGTGGGCGGTCATTCGCGATCGTCTCACGCTCGGTGAGAACCAGGCGACCCATATGCTCCTTGGCATTCCGTATGCCGCGACCATGGGGCTGCAGGGCTCGCCGGTGAAGCCGATGATCATCCCGATGTACCTCAACCGGAACGGGCAGGCGATCACCCTCACCAAGGCGCTGCTCGACAAGGGAGTGAAGACGCCCCAGCAGCTCAAGCCGCTGGCCCTCGAGGCGAAGGTCAAGGGCACGCCGATGACCTTCGCGATGACGTACCCGCCCGGCACCCATGCGATGTGGACGCGCTACTGGCTCGCCGCCGGCGGTCTCAATCCCGATCGTGACATCACGCTGATCACGATTCCGCCAGCGCAGATGGTCGCGAACATGAAGGTCGGCAAAATGGACGGCTACTGCGTGGGCGAGCCGTGGGGCGCGCGCGCCATCGCCGACGGCATCGGCTTTACCGCCTTCACTACGCAGCAGATCTGGAAGGACCATCCCGAGAAGGTGCTCGCGTTCACCGAAGAGTTTGCGACGAAGAACCCGAAGACGGTCAAGGCCGTTATGCGGGCGGTCCTCGAGGCGAGCCAGTGGAACGACAAGCTCGAGAACCGCCCGAAGATGGCGGAGGTCGTCGGTCAGCCGCAGTACGTCAACGCCGCGAAGGACATCATCCTCGGCCGGATGCTCGGCGACTACGACTACGGCGACGGCCGGAAGGAGAAGGACAAGTACTACATGACCTTCTTCGACCGCCAGACGAATTTCCCCATGAAGTCCCACGGCGTGTGGTGGCTCACACAGTTCCGGCGCTGGGGCATGGTGAAGGAGCCGCCGGACTACAAGGGCCTCGTCGATCGCGTCCACCGGCCCGACGTCTTCCGCGAGGTGGCCAAGGAGATGGGCGTCGAGACGCCGCGCGACGACATGAAGAAGGAGACGCTGTTCGATGGCGTCACGTTCGACCCGGGGAAGCCGGAAGAGTATGCGAAGGGCTTCGCCGTGCATTCGATGTCATGAGGCGCGTCGTCCTGCCGCTGCTGGGCCTGGCCCTCGTGCTGGCCGTCTGGACGGCGCTCAGCCAGACGGTGGCGACAGATCTGCCCTCGCCCGCGAAGACGTGGGCCGAGTCGCGACGCTATGTGCTGCAGCCGTTCTTCAAGGACGGCGAGATGAACCAGGGGATTGGCCGCCTGGCCTTCTATTCGCTGCTGCGCGTCGGCAAGGGCTATCTGCTCGCCCTGCTCATCGGCACCCCGATCGGATTCATGCTCGGCCTGTCGCGAAAGTTCTACGAGACGTTCGATCCGATCATCCAGTTCCTGCGGCCCATCTCGCCGCTGGCGTGGCTGCCGCTCGGCCTCGTGATCTTCCGGCAGTCGGAGCCGGCCGCCGTCTTCACGATCGCGCTGTGCGCGATGTGGCCGACGGTGATCAATACCGCGGTCGGCGTGCGCTCGATCAGCCAGGACTACCTCAACGTCGGGCGCGTGCTGCGCCTTTCGCGCTTCCGCATGCTCACCAAGATCATCGTGCCCGCGTCGCTGCCGTACGTGTTCACCGGGTATCGGCTGTCGCTCGGGCTGGCCTGGCTCGTGATCGTCGCCTCCGAGATGCTCACGGGCACGCCCGGCGTCGGCGGCTTCCTGTGGCAGGAATACAACAGCCTCGTGTACTCGCACATCATCCTGAGCGTCATCACCATCGGCGCGATCGGCTTTCTGCTCGATCGGCTGATGGGACTGATCGAGGCGCGGCTGAAGGCAGTCTGATGGCATACCTCGACGTACGCGCGGTCGAGAAATCGTTCGTCACACCGCGCGGCGTCACGCGGGTGCTCGGCGGGGCGAGCCTGACGCTGGACGAGGGCGAATTCGTCGCCATCGTCGGCTACTCGGGCTCGGGAAAGACCACGCTGATCTCGCTCATCGCCGGCCTGCTCGTCCCGGATGCCGGCGAGATCGTGCTCGACGGAGAGCCAGTCACCGCGCCCGGCCCCGACCGCGGCATCGTCTTTCAGCAGTACTCATTGCTGCCGTGGATGACGGTCCGTGACAACGTCGCGCTCGCCGTCGATGCCGTCGACGCAGCGCTGTCGGCGGCCGAGCGACGCCGTCGGACCGACGAGTTCGTCTCGTTGGTCGGCCTCACCGCGGCGGCCGGCCAGCGTCCGCGTGAGCTGTCGGGCGGCATGCGCCAGCGCGTCGCCGTTGCGCGCGGCCTGGCCATGCGGCCGAAGGTGCTCCTCATGGACGAGCCGTTCAGCGCGCTCGACGCGCTCACGCGCGCCAGGCTGCAGGACGAGCTACTGGGGATCTGGACCACATGTCGCACGACGGTCGTCCTGGTGACGAACGACGTCGACGAGGCGATCTTGCTCGCCGATCGCATCTACCCGATGACACCGGGGCCGAGCGCCGTGCTCGGGCCGCCGATCGAAGTCGGCCTGCCGCGACCGCGCGAGCGGCGGCACATGAGTCTGGCGCCGCCCTACCAGAAGGTGCGGCAGGCGATCGTGGAGTTCCTGCGCGCGTGCCGCCGGGTGAGCTGATGCGGGCATTCGTCGAGATCGCGGCCCTCGGCAAGACGTACGCGACGGCCACGGGGACGGCGGAGATCGTACGCGATTTCAACCTGTACGTGAGCGAGGGCGAGTTCGTCTGCCTGCTCGGCCACTCGGGCTGCGGCAAGTCGACGGTGCTCTCGATCCTGATGGGACTCAACCAGGCGACCACGGGCGGGATCGTGATCGGCGGCCGTGAGATCGATGGGCCGGGAACCGATCGCGGCGTCGTCTTCCAGTCGGCCACGCTGTTGCCGTGGATGTCGGTGCGGAGCAACGTGCAGCTTGCGCTCGACCAGGTGCGCGGCGCCGGAGACGCCGAAACCTATCTCGAGGCGGTTGGCCTCGGCGGCCAGGGCGATCGTTTGCCCCGTGAGCTGTCCGCTGGGATGCAGCAGCGCGTGGGTATCGCGCGCGCGTTCTCCCTGGAGCCGCGTCTGCTCCTGCTCGACGAGCCGTTTTCGCTGCTCGACGCGCTCACACGGATGGAGCTGCAGGACGAGCTGATGACCTTGTGGGAGCGCACGCGGCGCACGGTCATCATGGTGACCCACGACGTCGACGAGGCCTTGCTGCTCGCCGATCGCATTGTGCTCATGACGAGCGGCCCCGGGGCGACCATCGGCCGTATCTTGCCCGTGCAGTTTCCGCGACCCCGGATTCGGGAGGAGATCCTGTCGCGACCGGACTACTTCTGGCTGCGCGATCAGGTGCTGGGCTTCCTGGAGGCGCAGCCCGTCCATGCCTGAGGCGGCGACGCTCTGCCCCTACTGCGGCGTGGGCTGTGGGCTTCTGGTCGAGGTGCGCGACGGTCGCGTGGCGCGCGTGCGCGGCGATCCCGCGCATCCGTCGAGCCTCGGCGACGTCTGCGCCAAGGCCGTTCACTTGCCGCCGACGCTGCGGACCAACGAGCGTCTCCTCTATCCGCAGCTGCGCTCCCGCCGCGATAGCGTCCTCTCGCGCGTGCCGTGGGAGCTGGCCGTCCGCACCGTGGCCGAGCGGCTCGGTCAGAGCGTCGCCGAGCACGGGTCCGACGCGATCGCCGTCTACGCCTCGGGGCAGCTCACCACCGAGGAGTATTACGTCGCGAGCAAGCTAGCGAAGGGCTTCCTTCGCACGAACAACTTCGACACCAACTCCCGGCTCTGCATGGCGTCGGCGGCGGCGGGCTACACGCGGTCGCTGGGTGCCGACGGTCCGCCGTGCTCGTACGACGACCTGGACGCCGCCGATTGCGTGTTCCTGATCGGGACGAACACCGCCGACTGTCATCCGGTGCTCTTCAAACGCCTGCGCCGTCGCAAGGCCGCCGCGCCCGACGCCGTCGGCGTGCTCGTGGCCGACCCGCGCTGGACCGAGACCGCGGATCTATCCGATCTTCATTTGTCGCTGCGCCCCGGCTCGGACGTCGCGCTGCTCAACGGCATGCTGCACGTTCTTTCACGCGAGGGGCTGGTCGATCGTGCGTTCATCGCTGCGCACACCAATGGGTGGGCGGACGTCGAACGCGTGATCGCCGAATATCCGCCGGCACGCGCGGCATCGATCTCCGGACTCGGGGAAGAGTCGATCGTCGCGGCGGCACGGCGATTCGGCCGCGCGCGGCGCGCGCTCACGCTGTGGAGCATGGGCGTGAACCAGAGCCGCAGCGGGACGGACAAGATCGCGGCCATCCTCAATCTGCATCTTGCCACCGGTCAGATCGGCCGGGCTGGCGCGGGACCGTTCTCCCTGACCGGTCAGCCGAACGCGATGGGCGGCCGCGAGACGGGCGGCCTCGCCCACTTGCTGCCCGGGTACCGGTCGATCGAGGACGCCCAGGCCCGCAGCGATGTCGAGCGCCACTGGGGCGTGGAGCCCGGGACGATCGCGCCGCGGCCCGGGCGCGCGGCGCTCGAGATCTTCGAAGGCCTGGCGACGGGGGAGATCCGTGCGATCTGGATCCTGGGCACGAATCCCGCGGCGTCGATGCCGGACACCGATCTCGTCGAGCGCGCGCTGCGCCAGGCGGACTTCGTCGTCGTGCAGGACGCGTATCACCCGACCGAGACGACGCGCTTCGCCGACGTCCTCCTGCCGGCTGCGCAGTGGCCGGAGAAGGCCGGTGTCATGACGAACTCCGAGCGCCGGCTGACGTACCTGCCGCGGCTCGCGTCGCCGCCGGGCGAGGCGTTGCCAGACGCGGAGATTGTCGCGCGGGTCGCGGCCGCGATGGGCTGGAAGGCGTCATTCGCCTACGAGAGTGCGGCCGAGATCTTCGACGAGTTCGCCGCGCTCACTGCGGGCCGGCCCTGCGATTACTCCGGACTCGATCACGCGCGCCTACGCGCCGCGTCGCCGCAGTGGCCGGTGCCGACGCCCGCCCATCCCGGCAGCAGCCGACTCTACGCCGACGGAATCTTTCCCACCAGCGACGGCCGCGCGCGCTTCGTGCCCGTTGAGCATGCCGAGCCCGCCGAGCTACCCGACACCGCCTTTCCGCTCACCCTCACGACCGGTCGCGTGCGCGATCACTGGCACACGCTCACGCGCACGGGACAGGCGCCCGCGCTGCGTACACGCACGCCCGAGCCGATCGTCGAGCTCAACGGTGCCGACGCGCAGCGCGCCGGGGTGCACGACGGCGACTTCGTGGAGATCGCCTCGCGCCGGGGCAAGCTCATCGCGCAGTGCCGCGTCACCTCGGCCATCCGCGAGGGCGTCTGCTTCGTGCCCTTTCATTGGGGCCGGCGCTTCGGCTTCTACAAAAGCGCCAACAACCTCACGCTCGGCGCGCGCGATCCGCTGTCGCACCAGCCCGAGCTGAAGGCGTGCGCGGCGCGCCTGCGGCGCGCCGAGCATCCATACCCCCAGGGAGGGGATCAATCCCCCCAGGCGGCGGATCAATGAACCGCATCGAGGCCATGAAGGCCGAGAAGGATGGCCTCGACGTGAGCGACGACCTCGTGCGCTTTGCACGCGAAGGCTGGAAGACGCTCGGCGAAGACGACAAGGAACGCCTGAAGTGGGTAGGGGTGTTCCACCGCCGGCCGACGCCCGGGCATTTCATGATGCGCGTGCGGATGCCGAACGGCATCGTGACGGCGGCGCAGGCGCGGCTGCTCGGCGAGATCACGCTCGAGGCCGGGCGCGCGTCGGGCCGGCCCATCGCCGACGTCACGACACGCCAGCAGATCCAGCTGCGCTGGGTGACGATCGAGAAGGTCCCGGAGGTCATCGCGCGGCTCGAGGCCGCCGGTCTCTCGACCATGCAGACGGGCATGGACAACATCCGCGGTATCGTCGGCTGCCCCGCGACTGGACTGACGCCACGCGAGCTGCTCGACACCTCCGGCGTCGCCGCGGCCTTCCAGGCCGTCTTCCTCGGCAATCGCGAGTTCACGAACCTGCCGCGCAAGTTCAACGTCACGATCACCGGGTGTCTCGAGCACTGCACGAGCGGTGAGACGCAGGACATCTCGATGACGCCGGCCGTCGCGGGTGAAGTCGCGGGCTTCAATCTCGCTGTGGGCGGCAAGCAAGGCTCCGGCGGACCGACGTTGGCCGTGCCGCTCGACGCCTTCGTGCGTCCCGAGGAGACGGCCGAGGTGTGCGCGACGATCGCGCTGATCTTTCGCGACCACGGGCCGCGCGAGGCGCGCAGTCGCGCGCGGCTCGCGTTCCTGATCGAGGAGCGCGGCGCGGCGTGGATGCGCGACGAGCTGCACGCACGTCTCAAGCGACCGCTGCCGGCCGCGGGGCGTGACGCGCGCCTGGCCTCCACCACCGATCACGTCGGCATCTTCCGGCAGCGACAGCCGGGCCTGAACTACGTTGGGCTCAAGACGCCAGTGGGAAGGCTGACCGGCGAGCAGCTGCTCGAGCTGGCACGTCTGGCCGAGCGCTACGGCCGTGGCGAGCTACGACTGACGCCATCGCAGAACGTGCTGCTTCCGCACGTGCCTGACGCGAAGCTCGGCAATCTCACGCAGGAGCCGTTGCTCAAGTCGCTACCCTACAACCCCAGCGAAGTGGCACGCGGTCTCGTCGCGTGCACCGGCACCGACTTCTGCAACCTCGCCCTCATCGACACCAAGACGCGCGCCGTCGCGCTGACGAGGGAATTCGAAGCGCGTTTCGGCACCACACGGCCGATCGCGGTGCGCTGGTCCGGCTGCCCCGCCTCGTGCGGCAACCACCACACGGCCGACATCGGACTGCAGGGCTGCAAGGTGAAGGTCGACGGCAAGATCGTGGACGGCGTGCACGTGTTCGTCGGCGGCCGCGGCGGCGCCGACCCGCGACCCGGCGTGCGCATCCTCGAGGACCTGCCCTGCGACGAGCTGCCCGCGGTCCTCGAGCGCCTCGTCCGATTCTTTCCCCGCGCCGAGCGAAAGGAGGCTTCCCCGTGAGCGTCCGTGCCTTCGTCTCGTTCGTCGGCGCCGGTCCGGGCGATCCCGAGCTCATCACCCTCAAGGCGCTGCGCCGCCTCCGCGAGGCGGATGTGATCATCCACGACCGGTTGATCCCGGCGGCGCTGCTCGCCGAGGCGGCGGTCGACGCGGAGATCATCGATGCCGGCAAGGCGCCGGGTCGTGCGTGCATGGGCCAGTCGCAGATCAACTGGCTGCTCGTCGATCGCGCGCGTCGACGAGGCCGCGTCGTGCGGCTCAAGGGCGGCGATCCCGCGGTCTTCGGGCGGCTCGCCGAGGAGATCGACGCGGTGCGCGCCGGAGGGATCGACTTCGAGATCGTTCCCGGCGTCACCGCGGCCACCGCGGCCGCGGCACGGACCGGCATCTCACTGACCGCGCGCGGCCAGGCCTCGATGCTCGTGCTCGCCACCGGCAGCGATCATCTGGGTCGTGGCGTCGCGGCACTCGACTGGGCCTTGCTCGCGCGCGCGGAAGCCACGCTCGTGTTCTACATGCCGGTGCAGGGACTCGAGGCGATTGCGACCGCGCTCACTGCGATGGGACGGGATGCGCGCGAGCGCGCGCTGGTCGTGGAGCGCGCAGGCGCGGTCGACGAGCGCGTCGTCGCCGGCCGCCTCGGCGACATCGCGGCGCGCTGCCGCGAGGCCGATGTGGCCTCACCGGCGGTGCTCCTTGTGGGCGCCACGCTCGACGTGGCGTCGGTGCCACGTGCCGTGCGCCATCGGACTGCGATCCAGGCCTGAGCGATGCCGGACTATTTCCCCGCGTTCCTCGATCTGCGCGGGCGCCGCTGCCTCGTCGTTGGCGGCGGTCGGATCGCCGAGCGGAAGGTCCAGGGCCTGCTCGACTGCGGCGCGCGCGTCGTCGTCGTGAGTCCAGCGCTCGTCCCCGGCCTGGCGCATCTCGCGGCGATCGGGCGCATTGACCACCGCGCTCGTGTATTTCGCAAGGTCGACGTTCTGCGCTGCGTGCTCGTGATCGCCGCCACCGGCGTCGCGGCCGTGGACGACTCCGTGGCGGAAACGGCGCGGCGCCACGGCGCGCTCGTCAACGCGGTGGACCGGCCGGCCCGTTGCGACTTCATCTACGGATCCGTGCTGCGCCGCGGCCAGCTCCAGATCGCGGTATCGACGGGCGGCCGCGCGCCCGCGCTCGCACGCGAGATCCGCCGTCGGCTCGAGGCGGTGATCGGCGTCGAATACGCGGCGCTCGTCGACGACGTCGGCGCCGCGCGCCGCGCGGCGCGCGCCGCCGCGTCGACGGCCCCTGCGCGGCTCGCGGCCGGCGAGCGCGTCGTCGCTGCAGCGCTGCGTACGTTGTAACAATCCGCCCCGGTCAATCGCTGGCATTGCCGCTGCACGCGAGCCGACACAGGGGAGGTACGACCATGAAGATCAAGCACGTCATGACGAAGGACCCGACGTGTTGTCTGCCGTCGGACACCGCGCAGCGTGCGGCGAGCATCATGCGTGAGGAGGACGCAGGCGTGGTGCCGGTGATCGACGACGAGCAGGGTCGAAAGATCGTCGGCGTCGTCACAGACCGCGATCTCTGCATGAACGTTGTCGCCGAGGGCCGCGATCCACGGACGACGTACGTCCAGGACTGCATGACCGCCACGGTGGTGAGCTGCGTTTCTCAAGATTCCGTCGACAAGGCGACCGAGCTGATGCGCGAGAACCAGATCCGGCGTATTCCGGTCGTCGACGAGGAGCGCCGACTGTTGGGTATCGTGTCGATGGCGGACATCGTCGGACGGGCGGACACGCGACCGTCTGAGACGCACGAAACGCTGAAAACGGTCTCGGCACCGACGGCCCAGCCGAGCAAGCCACGCGCGAAGTCCCGTAACGTAGCCTAAGCGTCACGAAACGACCGATTCTGTGGCAGGTCGCTCGCGGGCCTGCCATAGAATCGTGGAAGCATGACACCATCGGAGGCGAGCAAGATCGTGCGCCGCGTGCTGTGTCGCGGCCTGACGCCGGAGCAGAGCGAGCAGATCCTCAAGGCGATGATTCCGGTGAAGGCCGACGCAGGTCTCGTCGTGCTCAAAGAGGGCGACCGAGCGCAGGGCCTCATCGTCCTGCTCGAGGGCACGGTGGAAGTCGTCAAGAACGGAAGCACCGAGGCGCTCGCCACGTTCACGGCACCGACGGTGCTGGGCGAGATGAGCCTGCTCACCGACGGCCCGCACACGGCGAGCGTCCGAGCGAAAACCGCCTGTGAGTTCAGCCTGCTGACGACGACGCAATTCCAGCGACTGCTGCGCGACGAAAGCCTGGCGGCCTACAAAGTCATCGCGATTCTGGCGGAGGTGCTCGCGCGGCGGCTGCACCGCATGGACGAGAAGTTCGTCGAGGCGTCGCGCCACGTCAGCGAGTGGAGCTCGTGACCTCCCGCCAGTGCCAGCAGCGCACGGCCTCGGCGCCGCGCTCCACCGCCACCGCGCCGGCGTAAGCGGGCCCGAGCGCGAGCTGACGCACCGTCCAGCCGGCGGGCGGCGTGTCGCGCATGGCGTCCAGCCCGCGGCCGATTGCCTTCGCATACGCCTCGCGCGCCGTCCACACCGCGAAGAACGCGCGACAGCGGAGCTGCGGCGGCATGCCCTCCAGCGCGAGCGCTTCGTCGGGCGAGAACATGCAGCGTGCGACATCGAGGTCGGCGCGCTCGGGCGCCTCGCGCTCGATGTCGACGCCGACCTCGCGTCGCCACGCCACGGCCACCAGCGCGACGCCGTCGGCGTGCGCGAGATTGAACCGCAGCGGCGCCGGGCGATCGCCGTCACGCAGGAACGGTTTGCCGTGGACGTCGGCCATCAACTCGAAGGTCTCCGGCGCGCGCTGTAGATAGCCGGCGAGAATCGCGCGCAGCGTGCCGCGCGCGGCCGTCCAGCGGTCGCGATGGCGCTCGAAGCGAAACCGGGCCGCGCGCTCACGCTCGGCTGAGCTGAGGCTGGCGGATAGCTCCGCGAGCCGACTCGCCCGCACGTCGAGGTCGACGCGCCACACGTGAACTTCCCCCGGCGGCAGCGTCGGCGCCGATCGAGCGGCGGCCCACGCCACCGCCGGGCTCACGCCAGCAACTCTTCGAGGGTAGCGGCGATCCGCTCGATGTGCCGCGTGACGATTTCGTCGTGGTCGCCGGGGACGCGGAACGTCTCGATGCGCGAGACCAGCGACTGCCATCCGTAGCTCGGGTCGCGCGGCCTCGCAGGCCGCTCGCCTTCCGGCCAGAACACGATGACGTGTCCGGGCCACGGTCCCGGGACATATCCCATGCAGGCGTCGTAGTAGCGATCGAACAACCGCGGCGGGGGTGCTGGCGCGGCGGCGGCCCGCGCCGACGCGCTCGGGAGCAGCGAGCGCCGCAGACGCCGCGCGACCTGATGTGCCAGTCGCGCGCCGGCCCACGCGATGAAGGCCGCCTGGCGGCGTCCATTGAGCTCGCGCAACCGGTCGGCGAAGTAGCGCACGCGTCCGAACTGCTCCAGCGCGCCCTCGGGTCCGAGTCCGAGTCCGCGCGCGGCGGCCGCGATCGGCCTGCGCAGCCTGCGGAACCGCGTGTCGGCATCGGTCGCGATGAGCACGAGCCGCTCGACGCGCCGGCCAGCCGCGGTGAGCAGGCGGGCGGTCTCATATGCGACGAGACCGCCGTTGCAGTAGCCGCCGAGCATCAGCGGCCCTTCGGGGCACGCGGCGAGCAGCTGCTCGAGATGGACGCGCGCCATCGCCTCGATCGTCGTCGGTGCGGGCCGGCCGTATAAGCCGAGCGGGTGAGCCACCCAGAACGCGCGGCCGGTGGCGAGCCGCCGCGCGAGCGTCAGCGTGTAGAAGCCGCCTCCGTTGATATCGCCATGGAAGAAGAAGAGTGGCGCGCGCGTGCCGCCGTCGCGCAATCGCACGAGCGGCGCCTCAAACTCTGCGGGCTTGCTGGCGATGAGCGCGTCGGCGAGCCCATCGATGGTCGGGTTCGTATAGAGCACGGCCAGCGGTAGCGACGTGCCGTAGAGATCGTGCACGCGCTGCAGCATTCTGACCGCGAGCAGCGAGTGTCCGCCCAGGTCGAAGAAGTCGTCGGTGGTGCCGACCTCGTGGACGCCGAGCAGCTCGCGCCACACCTCGGCCAGCTGCCGCTTCAGCGGGCCGTGTGCCCGCACGACCGTCCGTTGCTCACGCATCGCCGCGGCAGGTGCCGGGAGCGCGCGGCGGTCCAGCTTGCCGGTGGGCCCGATCGGGAGCGCGTCGACCAGCACGAAGGCCGAGGGAACAAAGGCCGCGGGGAGACGGCGTTTGATGAACTGGCGCAGCTCGGCTGTCGTCGGCCGCTCCGCATGTCCGGGCACGAGGTACGCCACGAGTCGGACGTCGTTGGGCCGATCGCCCTCAGTCGCAATGACCGCGACTTCACGGACCGTGGGATGCGTGGCGAGCACGGCCTCCACCTCGGCCGGCTCCACGCGGACGCCCCGGATCTTCACCTGCGCGTCGAGCCGCGCGAGGTATTCGAGCGTGCCGTCCGGCCGCCAGCGCGCGAGGTCACCGCTGCGATACAAACGCGCGTCCGGGCGCGGATCGAACGGATTGCGCACGAAACGCTCCGCGGTGGCGTCGGGACGGTTGACGTAGCCACGTGCGAGGCCGGCGCCACCGATATGCAGCTCACCCGTGACGCCGACCGGCGCCGGCTGACCATAGCGGTCCAGCACATACACGTGTGTTCCCGCGATCGGACGGCCGATCGGGATCGACGGCCGCTTGAGATCATCGGGCCGAATGACATGGCAGGTCGTGAAGGTCGTCGCCTCGGTGGGCCCGTAGCCGTTGACGAGCCGCGTGTCCGGCAGCAGTGCCGCCGCGCGGGCGACGTGGCGCGGCGAGAGCGCTTCGCCTCCGGTGATCAGCGTTCTCACGCCGGCGAGCGTGTGCGGGGCCTCATCGATCACGGTGTTGAAGAGAGAGGCGGTGAGCCACACGGTGGTCACGTGATGCCGCGCGATGATCTCGCGCAACGTCGCGTGCGTCGGTACCGCGCCCGGAAACAGCACGCACCGGGCGCCGTGCAGCAGCGCGCCCCACAGCTCGAATGTCGCGGCATCGAATGCGGGCGGCGCCATCTGCAAGAACGTTTCCTCGGCGCCGAAACGCGTGTACGTCTGTCCGAACACGAGGCGGAGAATGCCTCGATGGGGGACGGCCACGCCCTTGGGCGATCCCGTTGAGCCGGACGTGTACATGACGTAGGCGAGAGCGTCGGGGCCCACGTCGATGCCGGCCTCGGGGTCTCCAGCCACGATCGTGTCGAGCGCGACCGTCTGAACGCCGGCCACCGTCGGCACCGTGGACCGATCGGTCAGCAGCACGCCCGCGCCCGCGTCCATGATCATCGTCTGCAGGCGCTGCGCCGGATGCGCGGGATCGAGAGGCAGGTACGCGCCGCCGGCCTTGAGGACGCCGAGCAGCGCGGCAGCCTGGGCCGGCGTGCGTGTCGTGAGCACGGCGACGACCGCGTCGCGACCGACGTCGAGCGCGCGCAGGCGGCGTCCGATCGCGCTCGCGCGCGCATCCAGATCACGGTACGTGAGCACCTCGTCACCGAAGATCAACGCGGTCGCGTCGGGCGTGCGTGCGGCTTGTGCCTCGAAGACGCCGTGAACGGTCGCGGGATCGGGGTAGGCGCCGGGTGCCTGCGCCCACTCGATCAGCAGCCGGTCCCGCTCGGCGGGCTCGAGCATCGGCAGCGTCGAGATCGGCCGCGTCGGGTCGTCGACGACGGCCGTCAACAGATTCGCGTAGTGACTGGCCATCCGCGCGACGGTCTCGGGCGCGAACAGATCGCTGGCGTAGACGAACGATCCCACCAGGCGATCCGGGCGGTCGTTCATCTCGAGATAGAGGTCGAACTTCGACGTGCCGGTATGCACGTCGAGGTGCCAGAGGTCCCACCCGTCCGGCAGCCGCGCGAGCGGCGCCTCGAGCGACATCACGGCCTGAAAGAACGGGTGACGGCCGGCGTCGCGCGTCGGCTGCAGCGCAGCGACGACATGCTCGAATGGCACGTCGTCGTTGGCGAGCGCGTCCAGCGCCACGTCGCGCACGCGGCGTAGCAGCTCCAGGAATGTCGGCTCGCCGGAGCAGCTCACCCGCAACGCCAGTGGGTTGCAGAAGAAGCCGAGCAGCCGTGCGACCTCCGGCCGCTTGCGGCCGCCGCTGATCGTGCCGACGATGACGTCGTCCTTGCCGGTGTAGCGATGCAACAGCGTCAGGTAGGCCGCGACGAGCACCATGTACATCGTCACCCGCTCGGTGCGGGCCAGCGCCCGGAGGCCATCCGCGACCGTGCCGGGTAACGCGAACGCGTGGACGCCGCCGCGATACGACGGCGCGGCCGGCCGGGGCCGATCGCTCGGCAGATCGCCGGTCGACACGTCAGCGAGCTGCTTGACCCAGTACTCGAGCTGCGTGGCGTAGGCGCCGCGGTCGACCTCGGCGCGCTGCCATGCGGCCCAGTCCGTGTACTGGACCGGCAGCGGCGGCAATAACGCTCGCGTGCCGGCGCGCGCGGCCGCATACAGCGCGGCGAGCTCCGGCACGGCCACCTGGTAGAGCGAGTATCCGTCGAAGATCGAGTGATGGAGCGTGAGGTAGAGCCGCGAGTCATCGTCGGCAAACCACGCGAGCCGCACGCGCACGAGCGGGCCACGCGCCAGGTCGAACGGCCGCAGCAAGTCTTCGGTCGCGAGGCGCATGGCCTCTCGCTCGCGCTCGTCGGGCGGAAGATGGCGCAGATCCACGAGCGGCAGGTCGATCATCGTCGGTGGCTGTATGCGCTGCCGGAGCGCACTGGCCTCGCTGACGAAGACGGTGCGCCAGGCTTCGTGACGCGCGAGCAGATCGCTGAACGCCTGGGCCAGGCTGGACCCGTCCAGCACGCCGCGGTAGCGGACCGTGACCTGCTCGTTGTAGAGCGGCACGTCGGGCGCGAGCTGCGAATGCAGCCAGATCTGTTGTTGGGGGAAGGACAAGGGGCCGGTGTCGAGCCCGCGGCGCGGGATGACGACCGGCGACGCGCCGGCGGCGCGCGAAGGCGGTCGGCCGACGGGCGCCTCGTTCCACACAAGCGGACGCGTCACCGAGCTCACGCTGAGCCGCTCCTGACCGTCACGGGCAGCCGCTCCAGGCCGCGGAGCGCGAGGTTCTGGCGCCAGACGAGTGGTCCCGGCTCGAGCTCGATGCGCGAGAACCGCTGAAGCAGGGCTGCGAAGGCGGTCTGGCCCTCGATGCGAGCGAGTGGGGCGCCGAAGCAGAAGTGCGGTCCCCAGCCGAAGGCCAGATGCCGATTGTCCGCGCGGGCGATGTCGAGCCCGTCGGGATCGTGGAAGCGTTCGGGGTCGCGGTTGGCTGCTCCGATCACCGCCATCACGGCCTGACGCTTCTTGATCAACCGGCCACCCATCTCGATGTCCTCCGGCGCCATGCGGGCCGTGTGCTGCGTCGGAGGCTCGAAGCGCAGCAGCTCCTCGACAGCCAGCGGCACGAGCGAAGGGTCGGCACGCAGGCGCGCGAGCTGATCGGGATGGCGAAGCAGCGCAAGCACGCCGTTGCCGATGAGGTTCGTCGTCGTCTCCTGGCCGCCGACCATCGTGATGATGCAGTTGGCGACGACCTCCTCTTCGCTCAGGCGATCACCGTCGATCTCGGCAGTCAGGAGCGCGTTGATCAAACCCTCGCGCGGCTGACGTCGCTGCTCACGGATCCGATCGCGGAAGTACTCGGTCATCGCGTCGGTCGTGCGCAGCATCCGGGCCGCGTGCTCGGGGTTGTGCTGGAAGTTGCCGATCACCTCGGCGAAGTCGGCGGACCAGGCCTTGAGCTGCTCGTGGTCGCCGCTGGGCACGCCCAGCATCTCGGCGGTCACGATGGCCGGCAGCGGAGCTCCCAGGTCCGCGACCACGTCCATGCATCCGCGTTCGGCGGCGCGGTTCAGCAGCCGGTCGGTGATTTCGTGGATGTGCTCGCGCAGCACCGCAACGCGCCGCGGGGTGAAGGCGTAGGACGCGAGGCCGCGCAGCCGCCCGTGGGCTTCGCCGTCGAGAAAGAGCATCTGCTTGACCAGCACGCGCGCGATCGGCGTGAGGGCTTCGAGCCCCATCGCCGCGAGCTGCTCGGGCGACGGCGTACGGTTCGCGGAGAACTTGTAGAGCACTGTCACGACATCGGCATAGCGGGTCACAACCCACGCGTGCAGGAACGGATCCCAGTGCACCGGGTCCTCCGTGCGGAGCCGGTGGTAGAGCGGATAGGGGTTCGCGAGCACCTCCGGATCCAGCAGCCGGTACAGGCTCAGGCTGGGATCAGCCCCCTGCGCGACCGTCGCGGCCGAGGCCATCAGGCGGCCTCGGCCAGCCTGGCCCGCTCGATCTCCACGGCGAGGTCAGCGATCGTGGGCGCGTCGAAGAGCGCCCGCAGCGACAGCTCGACGCCGAAGACGTCGCGCACGCGCACGATCAGCTGGGTGCCGAGCAGCGAGTGACCGCCGAGCAGGAAGAAGTTGTCTTGCACGCTGACCTCGGGCAGGCCGAGCAGCGACGAGAGAATGGCTGCCAGCTCGGTCTCCACTTCACCGCGCGGCGCGACGATCTCGCCGTCGCCGAGTGTGTTGCTGCCGTCGGGAGCGGGCAGGGCCGCGCGGTCGATCTTGCCGTTCGTCGTCAGGGGCAGTGCGGCAAGCGTGACGAACGTGGCGGGCACCATGTAGTCGGGAAGATTGCGCTGCAGCGCCGCCACGAGCGCTTCACGGCCGAGGCTCGCGTCCGCGGTGGGCACCACGTACGCGACGAGCCGTCGCTCGCCGTCGTCGTCGCGCGCGACGATCGCGCATGCTGCGATACCGAGCTGCGCCCCGAGCACGGCCGCGATCTCATCGGGCTCGATGCGATAGCCGCGGATCTTGATCTGATCGTCGACGCGGCCAAGGAACGCCACGCGGCCGTCGGCGAGCAGCCGCGCGCGATCGCCGGTCCGATACAGGCGCGCGCCGGGCTGGTCGGGATGCGGCACGAATCGCTCGGCCGTGAGATCGGGACGCCCGTGGTAGCCGCGCGCGAGTCCGGCGCCGCCGATGTAGAGCTCGCCGGGCGCGCCGGGCGCCGCCGGCCGCATCGCGTCGTCCAGGATGAACACCTCGACGTTGTCGATCGGGCAGCCGATCGTCGGCAGCGTCTCGCCGAACGGGTCCGGCTCGATGGCACCCGAGGTGGCGACGACGGTGCATTCGGTCGGCCCATAGTTATTGACGAGGGTGAACGGCAGGCCTTCGGGCGGATAGCGGTGCAGCGTGTCGGCGCCCGTCAGGAGCGTGCGCAGCGACGTCCACAACGGCCAGCGCAGCGCGATCAGCCGCTCGGCGATCGGCGTCGGGACGAAGCCGATCGTGATCGACTGGGCGACGAGCCAGTCGCGTAGCGCCTCGGGATCGGTGCGGACCGCCTCCGGCACGACGTGGACGCTGGCTCCGGAGACGAGATACGGCCAGATTTCCCACACCACGGCGTCGAAGGAAGGACTCGCATAGAGCGACGCGCGGGCATCGATCGTCACGTCGAATGCGCGCCGGTGCCACGCCACCAGATTGGCGAGGCTGCCGTGCGTGATCTCGACGCCCTTTGGCCGGCCCGTCGAGCCCGACGTGTAAATCATGTAGGCGAGGTGCTCGCGCTGCGTGACGACGTCGCGCCCGGACGCGATGGCCGACCCGGACGAGATTTTGTGGACGTCGAGCCGCGGACATGCCGTTGCGAGCAGGCGGGGGCCGAGACGGGCCTCGCTGATGATCACGCGCGGTGCGGCATCCTCGAGCATGAATGCGATCCTGCCGCGCGGTGTGCTGGAATCGATGGGCAGGTACGCGGCGCCGGCACGCAGGACGGCGAGCGCCGCCACCACGAACGCCGCAGAGCGCTCGAGGCAGATCGCGATGAGAGTATCGGGCTCGGCGCCGTGGCCTCGAAGGGCCTCGGCCAGGCGGCCGGCCTGGTGGTCCAGTTCTCGGTACGAAAGCGCCACGGTGCCGTCCGCGACAGCAAGTGCGTCGGGGGTTTCCGCGGCCTGCGATGCCACAGCCTGGGACACGAAATCCGAAATCATGTCCCTAGCGTTGTACAAGCCCGGTGCCAGACCCAAACCCCGCTCTAGCGCGGCAGCGCCGGGGAAGTGTCTGTGCAAACGAGAAACTTTAGGGGTACGAGCGGGGAACGGAGTGCGCCGTCCGGTGCAAAGAATTGCAGACTTCTGCCTCGAGCTGGGCGGCGACGCGGAGCACCGCTGCCTCCTCGAACGGCCGGCCGATGAGCTGGACTCCCAGAGGCAGCGAACCGGGGATGACGATCGGCACCGACACGACCGGCAGCCCGACGAAGGAGAACGGCTGAGTGAACGCGCCGAGGTGCCCGCGGGTCGGCACGTCCACTCCGCCGATCCGCGTGTTCCACGGAGCGCCGATGACCGGCGCCGTCCACGGCGTGGTCGGGGCCAGCAGCACATCGGCGTCACGGAAGACTTCGGCCACCCGGTCTCGGAACCACGCGCGGAGGCGCTGCGCGCGCACGTAGGCGGAGGCGGGCAGGAGCGTCGCCGCCAGCAGCCGGTCGCGCGTCATCGGATCGAAGTCCGCCGCACGGGTGCGCAAGTTGTCGAGGTGGATCGTCGCGGCTTCGCAGGCGGTGATCACCCCTGCCGCGGCGCGCGCGCGATGGACCTCGGGCAGCGTGACCTCACGGCTGACCCCGAGGGCGCGCGCGACGCGAGCGACCGCGCCCAATGCGTCGTCGGTGGCCAGGCGGGCGAAGTGACCACCAAGGATCGCGAGGCGCAAGCCGTCGACGCCACGAGCGAGCTCGCCCGAGCATGGCCCAGCGGGTCGCGTCGAGCACACCGGATCGAGCGGATCGGGCCCTGCGATGGAGTCGAACGCGCCGGCGAGATCGGCGACGGAACGCGCCAGGGGACCGACATGGTCGAACGACCAGGCCAGCGGCGCGACGCCCGCGCGCGAGACGCGTCCGAACGTCGGCTTGAGTCCGAACACGCCGCACAACGCGGACGGCACGCGGATCGAGCCGTTGGTGTCGGTGCCGAGCGTGAGCGGCACCATGCCCGCTGCGACCGCTGCCGCGGAGCCGCCCGACGAGCCTCCCGCGATGCGCGACGGATCGTGCGGATTCCGCGTCGGCCCGTAGTGAGTGTTCTCCGTCGAGAATCCGTATGCGTACTCGTCCATGTTGAGGGCGCCGACGAGCACGGCGCCGGAGCCGCGCATACGCCCGACCGCGGTCGCGTCGCGTGCCGCCGGCGCGCGGTCGGCGTTGATCTTCGAGCCGGCGAGCGTGGTCACGCCGGCGACGTCGAAGAGATTCTTGACGGCGAACGGCACACCGGCGAGCGGGCCGGGGTCCTGTCCCTGTGCGAGCCGCCGGTCGATCGTCTCGGCGTCGGCCAGCGCGTGCTCGCTCAGGACGAGGGTGAAGGCGTTGAGCGCGCCGTCGCGCTCGGCGATGCGTGCCAGAGCACCGGCGACCACCTCGCGCGCTCGGATCTTGCCGGCGCGCACGGCCGCCGCGATCTCGAGCGCGGACGTCGCCGCGTCGATCATGGCTCGAACCGCGGCGCGGGCTCGGTCGCGCCGGGCAACGTCAGCTCGTCGATCAGCCGCACGGCGGCGAGCAGCGCGGTCAGGTGCTGAGCGACCGCCGCGCGCGACTCGGGCGCGATCGCGAGGCCCACCTGCGCCGCCAGGCGCTCGACGTCCGATTCGGTCACACGCACGGGCTCGCCGGTGTCAGCCATCGCGGCGACAGATACCCGATTGCGGCACGCGACGCAACGCAGCCGGGAGGGACGCCACCGCCTGGCTGCACAGACGATGGGCACGGATGATTGTGATGCTCATTCGCGGAGCAGTCCCGCAGCGACGACGGTCCCGCCGAAGTCCGCGCCGTTATGCGAGTCCGCGGCGGAGCCCGATGCGGCATGCGCCTTGCTCGGTGAACCTCGTTCCGCGACACTGTCGTCGCGTTCCCCGGCCATCGATGTCCGGTCAGACGATCGAGACGAGGGGGACGCGAATGGACGATATCTTCGGGCGCGCGGTCGAGCGCTCGGTCGAGCGTGCGATCTTCGGCGGTGAGGTGGGTCGCCGCGCATTCATCGGGCGCGTCGGCGCCTCGGCCGCCGCCGCCGCGCTCGCCTCGGTGTTCCCGATGGCTGCGGCGCGCGCCATCGCGCAGGACAAGCCAGGCCCTCCCGAAAAAAAGGACCTGAAGGTCGGCTTCATCCCGATTACCTGCGCGACGCCGATCATCATGGCGGAGCCGATGGGCTTTTACAAAAAGCAGGGGCTCAACGTCCAGGTCACCAAGGCCTCGTCGTGGGCGATGATCCGCGACCTTTCGATCAACGGCGAAACCGACGCGACCCACATGCTGTCGCCGATGCCGCTGGCCATCTCGCTCGGTGTCGGCTCGCAGTCAGTCCCCTACGTGATGCCGGCCGTCGAGAACATCAACGGCCAGGCGATCACGCTGGCCACCAAGCACAAGGGCGTGACGTCGCCGCTGCAGATGAAGGGCTTCAAATTCGGCGTGCCGTTCGATTTCTCGATGCACAACTTCCTGCTGCGCTACTACCTGGCCGAGGGCGGCGTCGATCCCGACAAGGACGTGCAGATTCGTTCGGTACCGCCGCCGGAGATGGTCGCCAACTTGCGGGCCGGCAATCTCGACGGATATCTCGCGCCCGACCCGTTCAATCAGCGCGCGGTCTTCGAGGACGTCGGCTTCATCCATCTGCTGTCGAAAGACATCTGGCCGGGACACCCGTGCTGCGCGTTCGCCGCCAAGCGCGAGTTCGCCTCGAGCGCGCCCAACACGTTTCGGGCGCTGCTGAGCGCCATCGTCGACGCCACGCAGTACGCGCGCGACCGCGGGCATCGCAAGGAGATCGCCGCCGCGATCGCGCCGAAGAACTTCCTGAACCAGCCGGTCGAGGTGCTGGAGCAGGTGCTCACCGGCGTCTACCCTGACGGGCTCGGCAATACCAAGACGGTTCCGGATCGTATCGACTTCGATCCGTTTCCGTATCACTCGATGGCCATCTGGATTCTCACGCAGATGAAACGCTGGGGCTATCTCAAGAGCGACGTGACCTATCGCAAGGTCGCCGACGAGGTGTTTCTCGCCGGCGCCTGTCGCGACGCGCTCAAGACGCTCGGCTACCGCGCGCCGGAGACGACGTCCGTCAAGCACGTCTTTGCGCTCGGCAAGACGAAGGTCTTCGATCCGGACAAGCCGGACGAATACCTCGCGTCGTTCGCGATCCGGAAGGTCTGATGCGACGCGATCGTCTGCGCGTCGCCGCGTATTCCGTGCTGATCGGCACCGTGCTGCTCGCTCTGTGGCAAGCGGCGGTCGCCGGCAAGCCCGCGGGCAAGTCCATTCCCGGGCCGGCCGCGGTGGCCGCCACGGCCGCGCACATGCTCGCGCACCCGTTCTACGACAACGGCCCCAATGACAAGGGCATCGGTCTGCAGCTGGCGGCGAGCCTGGGTCGGATGGCGATCGGCTATACGATCGCGTCGGTCATCGCGATCTCGCTCGGCGTCGTGCTCGGGCTCTCGCCCACGCTCTATCGCGCGGTGAACCCGTACGTCCAGGTCCTCAAGCCGATCTCGCCGCTCGCGTGGATGCCGCTGTTTCTCTACACGATCCGCGACTCCGCGCAGGCCGCCGTGCTCGTCATCGTCATGTCGTCGCTATGGCCCACGCTGGCCAACACGGCGTTCGGCGTCGCGTCGATCAAGCGCGACTATCTGAACGTCGCCGCGATCCTACAGCTGTCGTGGCCACGGCGCCTCGTGACCGTCATCCTGCCGGCCGCGGCGCCGGCGATCGTTGCCGGGCTGCGCATCTCGGTGGGCAGCGCGTGGGTGGCCATCGTCGCCGCTGAGATGCTGATCGGCGGGACCGGCATTGGCTACTTCGTGTGGAACGAGTGGAACAACCTCGCGCTCACGAGCGTCATCTTCGCGATCCTCGCCATCGGCCTGATCGGGGTGCTGCTCGACGCCGGCTTGGGGCGCCTGTCCCGGCGCCTGAGCTACCAAGAATGATCAGGCGGCCATGACGCCGTATCTTCTCGTCGATCACGTCAGCAAGACGTTTCCGCCCGCGGACGGGCGCGGCGAGGGCCTGTGCGTCTTCGAGGATGTGACGCTAGAGATCGCGCGCGGCGAATTTGTGACGATGATCGGCCACTCAGGCTGCGGCAAATCGACGCTGCTCAACATCATCGCGGGCCTCGAGCGGCCCTCGCGCGGTGGCGTCGTGCTCGAAGGCCGCGAGGTCCCGCGTCCCGGGATGGACCGGATGGTCGTGTTCCAGAACTTCTCGCTCATGCCGTGGATGACCGCGTTCGACAACATTCGGCTCGCCGTCCGCGCCTCGCATCCGATGTGGTCGCGCGCTGAGGTCGCCGCCCACGTCCACCGGTGGGTCGACATGGTTGGGCTGGCCGGCGCGGAGACGAAGCGCCCGGCCGCGCTCTCGGGCGGCATGCGGCAGCGCGTCGGACTCGCGCGCGCGTTCTCGACGGAGCCGAAGGTCCTGCTCCTCGATGAGCCCTTCGCGCAGATCGACGCGCTCACGCGCAGCGTGATCCAGGACGAGCTGGTCCGCATGTGGTCGGCGAGCCGCAACACGGTCTTCATGGTCACGCACGATGTCGACGAGGCAATCTTGCTCTCGGACCGGATCGCCCTCATGACGCGGGGACCGCAGGCGCGGCTGGCGGACCAAGTGGAGGTAAAGCTGGCGCGGCCACGACGGCGCGCTGAGCTGATCGACGACCCGGAGTTTCTGCGGCTGCGCACGCACATCCTACGCTTCCTGGTGGAAGGCTCGCTCGCTCCAGCATGACGATCTCAAGGAGGACGACGACGATGGATCGAACGGCGGCACTCGAGCAGATCCGCGCCGCACGCGCCGCGCGCGGCGTGAGCTACGAAGATCTCGGCAAAGCGATCGGCACCAAGGACCCCACGTACATCGCGGCCGCGCTGCACGGCCAGCATCGGCTGTCGGCCGACGAGGCGAAACAGCTCGCGTCGGCCGTGGGCGTGCCGGTCGAGACCGCGATGGTCACGACCGCGATGCCGCTGCGAACGGAATTCCCGCTGGCGACGGATCCGTTCAAGTATCGGCTCATGGAGCTGGTGGGCGTGTACGGCGATGCCTTGCGCGAGCGGTGTAACGAGCTGTTCGGCGACGGCATCCTGTCGGCGATCGACTGCATCGTGAAGCTCGAGAAGAAGGGCGAGCGTGGCGTGCTGACGATCGACGCGAAGTTTCTTCACTACAAAGAGTTTTGAGGAGGCCGCATGGCAGGCGATGCGGACGGCGGTCGTAACGGAAACGGAATCGGAATGCTCGCACGAACGGTGGCCGACGCCGTCCCCGGCATCGTCGAGCAACTGCGCGCGGCCAACAACCCGCGCGTGCACCGCGAGGCGCTGGCACTGCTCGAGCGCCCACTCCTCGCGCATGTGCTGGCGCTGACGGGCGGCAACCAGCTGCGCGCGGCGCGGGTGCTCGGACTCAACCGCAACACGCTCCGTAAGAGGTGCCGCGAGCTGTCGTTGCCGGCCACGCGGGTGGTGCGTCGCCCGCGGCTGAGCGCCGCGATACCCGCGCACTGACCGAGCGAATCTCGCTCGGTACCCCGCACGCTTCGGCGTTACGATCGCGAGCGTGCGAGGTCGGGTGGCGCTCACGATCGCGGTCGCGCTGGCACTGGCCGGCTGCGTGCCGGTCTTCGCGCGCGGCGGGGACGTGCCCTACGTCCAGACGCCCGACCGCGTCGTGCACGAGATGCTGGCGCTCGCGGCGGTGCGTGCCGACGATGTCGTGTACGACCTCGGAGCCGGCGACGGCCGCATCGTGATCGCCGCCGCGCGCTGGCGCGGCGCGCGCGGTGTCGGCATCGAGATCGACCCCGATCTCGTGAGCCAGGCGCGCCGCGACGCCGAGCGGGCCGGCGTCGCCGATCGCGTGCGCTTCGAGGCAGCCGACCTGTTTTCGGCGCCGCTCGGTGATGCGACCGTCGTGACGCTCTACCTGTCGCCGGAGCTGAACGCCCGGCTACGGCCGCGGCTGCTCGCGGAGCTGTCACCGGGCGCCCGGATCGTGTCGCACCAGTTCCCGATGGCCGACTGGCCACCGACGCAGACGGTCCGGCTCAACATCGACGGACGGGAGCACGTGCTGCACCTCTGGGTCGTGCCGCCCAGGGCGCCGTAACGCCGGCTAGCGCGCGGCCTCGGAGGCAAACGCCTCGATCTGCTCGGGCAATCCGAAAACGCGGACCACGTCGCCCGGACGGAGAATCGTCTCGGGCGCCGGGTTGAAGACGAGCCCGTCCGCTCGTCGAACCGCGACCACGGTCACGCCGAAGCGCTCGCGGATCCGCGCATCCCGCAGCGACTGGTCCGCCACGCCGCCGCTGCGCAGGGCCAGCTCGCGCACGTCGGGCAGCACACTGATCGCCGCGGCGCCCGCATCGGCGCGCTCCATGGCGCTGCGGTAGCGCTCAAGATAGGCGATGGCGCGCTCCTTCGGCAGTCCGAGCGTCGCGAGCGCGTGACGGATGAGCGTGGCGGAGGCTTCGAGCTCCGGCTGGATCACTTCGGTGGCCCCCTTCGCGCGCAAGGCTTCTGCCTCGGCGCGGCCGTGCGCGCGCGCGAGCAACGGCACGTCGGGATGGAGCTCGCGCACGGCGGCCACCGCCAGGCGCGCGCGCTCGATCTCCGGCAACGCCACGATCACCAGGCGCGCCCGTTGCACGCCGGCGCGCGCGAGGATCTCGCGGTGCGCCGCATCGCCGAACACGCATCGAATACCGCGCGCGCGAAGCTGCGCGCAGATCTCCGGGTTTCGCTCCACGACCGCGTAGGGGATGCCGAAGGTCTGGAGCGCTTCGCCGATCTCGCTGCCCACGCGGCCGAACCCGCAGAGGACGACGACGTCACGCACTTCGCCGCCCGGCTCGATCGGCTCGCCGCGCGCTCGACCCAGCCGGAGCGCCTCGAGCCAGTCCGGCGCGTAGCGCACGAGCAAGCCGTTCATCAGAATCGTGATCAGCGAAGTGGCCAGCGTGACGTTGTACACGTCGCTTCCGACCAGTTCGGCGTCGCGCGCCACCTGGATGAGGATGAACGAGAACTCGCCGATCTGCGTGAGACCGAGGCCGACCAGGACCGCGGTGCCGAGCGGCTGCCCGAACAGCCGCACGACGATCGTCCAGATGATGGCTTTACCGACGACGATCATCGCCAGCATGACGGCGAGCAGCGGCAGATTGGCCGCGACGCTGAAGGGATCGACCAGCATTCCGACGGTGACGAAGAACATCGCGACGAACACGTCGCGCAACGGCAGCAGCCGCGCGAGCGTCTCGTGCGCATAGTCCGACGCGCTGATGGTGAGACCGCCCAGAAAGGCGCCCAACGCGACAGACAGGCCCGCGGCCTGGGTGAGCGCGGCAGTCCCGATCCCGATCGCGAGGACGACGAGCAGAAACAGCTCGTCGTTCTGTGTGCGAGCCACTCGCTGCATCAAGGGCGGCACGACCTTGGCCGCGACCCAGAGCACCGGCACGAGCACGATCGCCGCCTTCCCGATAGCCAGACTCACCGCGACGATGCGCTCGGGAGCAAGCGTGCCGAGTGACGGCAGCAGGACCGTCAATGCGACGACGGCGATGTCTTCGACCAGCGTGATGGCGATCATCACGCGGCCGTGGCGGCTGTGCAGCTCGCCGCGGTCCATCAAGAGCCGCGCGAGGACCATCGTGCTGGCGACCGACACGACGAGCCCGACGACGAGCCCCTGCACCGGCGGCCAGCCCAGAGCGCGGCCGACGGCGACGCCGAGCACACCGGACAAAACGATCCCAAGCGGGCCGCCGAGCAACGCGACCCAGCGCACGCGCAAGAGGTCCCGCAGCGAGAACTCGACGCCGATCGAGAACATCAGAAGCACCACGCCGATCTCGGCGAAGAGCTCGAAGGTGTGCACGTCGGCAACGGCGGGGCCTGGCGTGAAGCGCCCGACGAGCACGCCGCCGAGGACGTATCCGAGGATCAGCGGTTGCCTTGCGAGCCACGCGAGTGTCCCGCCGAGGACGCTGGCGAGAACGACCCACGCCAGGTCATAGAAGAAGGTGGGGTCGACAGTCATCGGATGCGCCGAAGGTAACACGCCCGCTGGTGGGGGCGCCGTGCGATCGCCGCCGCAACATCTAGGGGCATAAACACTGTGTCGCGCGTGCAGGGCAGCGCTGCGTCCAAGCGCGGCGATTTGCTATTCTGGTTTCTGGTCACACCAAAATTCGCTGCCGGGGAGGGGCGTTGGCCGTCCAGGAATCGGTTTTGGTGCTGCAGGAGCGGCTGGCCAAAGAGCAGAAGCTGGTCCAGCTGATCGATCGGATCCACTCCGCGAAGAGCCTCGACACCATCTTCTTCGAGATCCAGGGCGACATCCTGGCGTTTCTCGACGCCGACCGCATGACCCTCTACGTGGCCGACGTGGATCGCAAGGAACTGTACTCGAAGTTCCTCGCGCTCGACGCCGTCAAAGAGATCCGCGTTCCGATCAGCGAAGGCTCGGTGGCCGGCTTCGTGGCCACCAGTCGCAACACGGTGAACATCGGCGACGCCTACGACACCGGCGAGCTGACCAAGATCAGCGGCAAGCTGCGATTCGATGCCTCCTGGGACAAGAAGACCGGGTATCGCACCAAGCAGATCCTCGCCATGCCGATCCTGCACGAAAACCGCATCGTCGGCGTGATCCAGCTACTGAACAAGAAGAAGGGCGGCCGGTTCTCCAAGGAAGACGAGCTCAACGTCGCGCGTATCGCCAAGACGCTCGGCGTCGCCTTCCACAACCAGCAGCAGCTCGGCCAGCGCCGCGGGACGAAGTTCGACTATCTGCTCGCGCAAGGGCTCATGACGCAGGACGACGTCAACACCGCCATCGCCACCGCGCGCCAGCGGAACACGGACGTCGAGACGATCCTGCTCGACCAGTACAAGATTCCGAGGGCCGAGCTCGGCACGGCCCTGAGCCAGTTCTACCGCGTGCCGTTCTTCGAGTTCGACGAGCACGTCATTCCGCCGCCGGATCTGATGAAGGATCTCAAGCTGGAGTTCCTCAAGCGCAACCTCTGGCTGCCGCTCAAGCGCGAGCGCGACGGATCGACGATCGTGCTGATCGACAACCCCCAGGACATCCAGCGCGTCGACTCGATCCACCAGGCCCTGCGCGGTCACAAGGTCCAGCTGGCCGTCGGCCTCAAGAAGGATATCCAGCAGTTCCTGGCGGCCGCCGGCGGCGAGGGCAGCGGCCCGCGCGCGAGCATGAGCGAGATCCTGTCGGACCTCGGGGCCGAGGCCCAGGCCGAGCGGGATCCGGACGCCATCGGGGCCGAGGTCGACGAGAACGACAGTGCGGTGATCCGGCTGGCCAACCAGATCATCATGGACGCCTACAAGGCGCGCGCCTCGGACATCCACATCGAGCCGTATGGCGTGCAGAAGGACACGATGATCCGGCTGCGCATCGACGGCTCCTGCATGGAGTACCAGCGCGTACCGGGCGCCTTCCGCCGCGCGCTCGTCGCGCGGATCAAGATCATGGCGACGCTCGACATCGCGGAGCGGCGCAAGCCGCAGGACGGCAAGATCAAGTTCAGGCTGCCGGACACCCGCGACATCGAGCTCCGCGTGGCCACGCTGCCCACGCAAGGCGGCAACGAAGACGTGGTCATGCGTATCCTGACCGCGAGCGAGCCGATTCCCGTCGACAAGCTCGGCATGCTGGATCGCAACCTGCGCGAGATCAAAACGGCCGCGGCGAAGCCGTACGGCTTGATCCTCTGCGTGGGACCGACCGGCTCGGGTAAGACGACGACGCTGCACTCGCTGCTCGGCTACATCAACAAGCCGGACCGGAAGATCTGGACCGCCGAGGATCCCGTCGAAATCACGCAGTACGGCCTGCGGCAGGTCCAGGTGCAGCCGAAGATCGGCTTCACGTTCGCGCAGGCCATGCGGGCGTTCCTGCGCGCCGACCCCGACGTCATCATGGTCGGTGAGATGCGCGATGAGGAAACGGCCCAGACGGGCATCGAAGCGTCGCTGACCGGTCACCTGGTGTTCAGTACGCTGCACACCAACAGCGCGGTCGAGACCGTCATCCGGCTGCTCGACATGGGCCTTGATCCGTTCAACTTCGCGGACGCGCTGCTCGCCGTCCTGGCCCAGCGTCTGGTCAAGCGCATCTGTTCGGAGTGCAGGGAGGAGTACCACCCCGACGAGGACGAATTTGCCGAGCTCGAACACGCCTTCGGTGGCAAAGAGGAGACGACGAAGTTCGGCATCGACTACAACGACGACTTCGTGCTCTTCCGTGGCAAAGGCTGCAACAACTGCAACAACTCCGGCTATCGCGGCCGCGCCGGCATCCACGAGCTGCTGGTGGCCAACGACGGCATGAAGCGCCTGATCTCGAACAAGGCGCGCGTGACCGAGATGTTTACGGCTGCCAAGGGCGACGGGATGGCGACGCTCGTGCAGGACGGGATTCTCAAGGCGATCGACGGGCTGACCGACGTCAAGCAGGTGAAGGCGGTCGCGATCAAGTAACGCCGTCGGTGGCCGTCCGTGCGCACGTACGAGGCGCCGCAATGCCCCGCTCGACCACGCGAATCGACACCACGTTGCGCCTGCCAACGAGCACCGATTCATAGCCGGAACCGACGCAATACCCGAAACACGGGTCTCGCGGGGCACTGCGCCGCCCCGCACGTGCGCCAGACCGCCTCACCGGCGCTATTTCATCCTGACGTCGCCTGCTCGGCGTCGGTGATCGACCGGCGGCTTACTTCGGGGCGGCTAAGCGGCCGCGTCAGGCGGGCGGGGGGTCGGCGTCGGTCGCGACCGCGCCGTCCGTCAGCAGCGTCCAGTCGTCCGGGGGATCAGCCGGCGGCCGACGCTTGGGCTCGGTCGTGACCACGCGACCTCGGCTCGGCGAGAACCACTCCCAGCGGTCAGGCGGGGCACCGGGGTCGTCCCGCGTGCCCATCTCGGGACCGACTTCACCCTGAGTCTCGCGGTCGGCCTTCCGCTGCTGCTTGGCCTCCTGGCGAGTCTTGCGAATCTCTTCCTTACGGCGGCGCTCGAAGCCGTAGTTTCGGCGCGGGCTCAGCGGAGGGTCCCCTGGGGCATTGGCGTGGTCACGAGTTCGATCTTCTCACGTCAGCTCTCGAGGCTTCACATCCTTGAACGTGGTCCATAGCACGACATCGTAAACGATCTTCAGGCCACCTCCGATCACGAAGGGCGCGGCCAGGGCCACGGACGCCATGACCCAGCCGGTGACGGCGGGGCTGATGGCCTGGGCGACCGTGCGCCACAGCGTCGTGACCGTCGCAGCGGCTTCGCGCTCGTGGTCCTCCACCACCGCCATCACGTAGGCCTGGCGGGTCGGAACATCCATCTGCGAGAGCAGCTGGCGCGCGTAGAGCAGCACGACCGCAGCCCACGCGCCGGGTGCGGCCGCGATCGCGATCAAGAAGACGTTCGACAGCAGATGTGAGACGACCATCGTATTCAGCAGGCCGAATCGCCGTGCGGCGCGCGCGGCCAGCAGCAGCGACGCCGCCGTCACGAGCTGCGCGCCGAGAAAGATCTGCCCGAGCACGTCGAGGCCCAGCCCGTAGCGCTCGTGAAGGAAGTACGCGACGAGCGACTGCAGCACGAAGCCGCCCGCAAATGAGTCGACGGCGAACAGCGCCGCCAGCCGGCGGATGAGTGCCGACGATGTACCGGCGGGCGACGTCGCGCGTGTTACCGGCACGCCTGGCAAACGCGCGTAGAGCAGCGCCTGGACGATCGCCACGGCAAGGAACACTGCGAACAGCGCGCGTGGCGCCGCGAGTCCGACGACCGCGGCGCCCAGCCCGGCCGCAGCGTATCCCAGCAGGTTGTAGACGCTGAGCACCGTCGTACGCCGCTGGCCGGCCACGGCACGCGTGAGCACGACCTGTTCGATGGAAAGGAAGGGCCCGGTTTCGCCGGTCCCGACCGCGACGTTGCCGATCATCGCGGCGAGCACGACGACCCACGGATGGTCGAAGGCGAGCAACAGCGCGGCGGCGAGCGCCGAGAGCGCCACGAGGATGCCGAGCGCGGCGCGGGCGCCTAGACGCTCGGCCGGCCGGCGAACCGCCCACGTCAGCACCGCGCTGCCGAGCAGCGTGCACGTCATCGCCAGCCCGACCCCCTGCGCGTCCATGCCGTGCTCGGCGAGATAGACGGGCAGGAGAATGCCGAGAAAGCCGTAGCAGAACGTCCGCAGCGTCTTTGCGACGAGGACCAGAGTTACCGGGCTGAAATCAGAGCTTGACAATCACTCAACTCGTGTTGAGTATATGGCTCCCACGACGTACGGCAGGAGGTTGGGCACATGAATCCGGTAGAGCGGCTGCTGCAAGAAGAGATCACTCACTTCATCGATCGACTGGCCTCGTCGATGCCGCCGGTCGGTGTCACCTCGCACGCGATGACTTCCGCGGTGCGCACCCGCCTGGACGATGCGGAGACTCAGCTGGCCCAGGCCCGCGCCGCGCTGATGGAAGGCTACGGACGCTGGCGCCGCGCGCTCGAGGACGTCGAAAATCTCTGGGCGCTCGCGGCGTGGCGATCAACCGCGACTGAAGAGCCGAGCGAGCATCCCGCGCCGCTCGCCGCCTGACGCGTCCGGGTCCGCCAGAAACCGCGCGCTGAGCGCCTCGAAGCGCTGCCAATAATCGGGCAAGGCGCGTGCGCGTGCGACCTGACCGGCGAGCAATCGCGCTTCTTCGTTGCCGGCGTGGCCGCTCGCGCGCCGGTCGTCCGGCGGCGCCACTTCGGCGTCGAGGAGCCGCAGGAAGGCGAGGACGTGCTGCGAATATTCAGTGCGGTCGGCGGCGCTGTCGGCCTCCGGCGCCGGCAGCCCGCGCGCCTGCCGCGATCGCACGAGGGCATCGAGGCACACGAAGTCGATCGCCTCCTCGAGGCGCTCGCGGACCTCGTGCTCGATACGGGTGGCAAGATCCTGCGCGCGATTTGGATCGCGGAACGGCATCAGGCCAGCATCGCGGCCAAGCCAGTGTCGAGCGGCACCGGGGCGAGGCCGAACGTCTCGTAAAACGGGCCGGGCTCGCAGGTGTTCTCTTCTTCGAGCATCAGCAGCTGGTCGGGGGTGAGCGGGTAATCGGAAAATCGATACAAGGCTCGCGTCACCGTGCGTACGAGGCCGAGCGGCACGTGCGCCTTGATCGGGCGCCGCCGACCCATCGCGGCGGCGACACGGTCGATCAGGTCGACCATCGTGACCGGCTCGGGCCCGCCGACGTCATACGTGTGCTTCACGCTCGCGTCGATGCTCAGCGCGCGAACGAAGCCCTGTGCGACGTGCGCGACCGGCACCGGCTGCAGGCGTTGCCGGCCGGCGCCGATGATCGGGACGACGGGCAGCCGTTGGAGCATCCGCGCCAGGACGCTGACGAATCCGTCGCCGCGGCCATAGATGATCGACGGGCGGAAAATCGTCCACGGCACCGGACTGGCGCGCACGGCTTCTTCGGCGGCCCACTTGGTCTGGTGATAGCGCGATCGCGCGCCCGAGCGCGTGCCGAGGGCGCTCATGTGCACGTACCGACGCGCGCCGACAGCGGCGGCGGCCTCGAGCACGTTGATCGTGCCCTGCGTATGCACGCGCTCGAACGTGACACCGATGGCGGGGTGCTCACGGATGATGCCGACGAGGTGGATCACGGCGTCGCAGCCGTCCATGGCGTGATCCAGGGACTGGCGCGACATGACGTCACCCTCGAGGCGCTCGATCGCCCCCAGGCCGCGCAGGTCTCGCTCCGAACCGCGACGGACCAGACAGCGCACGGCGCACCCCTCGGCGCGTAGGGCATGGATGACCGCCCGCCCTACGAATCCCGTGCCGCCCGTGACGAAGACCCGTCGCATCGACGGCGACTGCATGACCTTAGGATATCAATCCGGTCGGCGCCGGATGATAAGATCG
>Ga0075433_10000088_pt1 | contig 42389 bp, 39 predicted proteins | sample RhiMethybrSRZTD2_FD_75299 | JGI IMG/M metagenome (GOLD analysis project Ga0075433, IMG submission 75299) | Populus rhizosphere microbial communities from Tennessee, USA - Rhizosphere MetaG P. TD hybrid SRZTD2 | ecosystem: Host-associated > Plants > Roots > Rhizosphere > Soil | place: USA... | reverse complement strand
GGAAATTTCCGACGAGCCTTTCTCTGGTGGACGCGCACTGCTCGCTCGAACGATGGCGATGCCTGGCTAGAGGTCGGCTATTGTCTCCAGTACGGTATCGGCACACGGCGCGATCCGCTTGCGGCGATTCGGGCGTACCGGCAGGCGATAAGCCGGAAACACACGACAACACAATACTGTGAGGAGGAAGCGCGGTATCACCTCGCTGTTGCGTTGCTCGACCGTGGTCATGGTCGGCCGCGCGAGGCCCAGCGACTGCTCACGCGAGCTGCTGCGGACGGCGACTACTCTCGAGCGAACAGCCTCCTTGGCCAAGTCCGCGAGAAGAAGAAGCTTTTGAGTGTCTGCCGCTGTCGGAGAGCATTGCGTCCTCGGCTTGGCGGAAGAGCGCAGTGCCAGCTTCACAGATGACAAGAGTTCTCGCTCCAACACGATCTGGCGCGAGGGATCGAGGATGAGAGTGGCGATGGTGATCGGGGCGATGGCGCTGCTCGCGATCGCGGTGGTGATGTTGATCGCGTGGCTGTCGAATCGTGCGTCTGTAGCACTCCGCGCGGCCGGGGCGCTGGGGGGTGTCCGGAATTTCGTGTGTGAGGCGGTTACCGTAAGGACTCTTCTTCCTTCTCCTACCAATCGATGATGCGTGTGGGCGCTGTGGGAAACCGCGGTCTGTGCGGTTTTCCAAGGAGCGGTGGACGCGGTCTGTGCGTCCACGGCTCCGGCGGCGTCCATGCACGCTGGCATTTTATGCGGGTGAGGGTGGAAAGCGATCTTCGTACAGAATCGCGAATTGATTCATCGCGGCGCGCCAATGATGCGAGGTTCGCTCCCACTTGGCGGTGATATTGCGGAGCGCCAGCCAGATCAATTTGGTGGCGGCGTCGTCGTTCGGGAAACGCCCGCGCGTCTTAATGATCTTCCGCAGCTGCGCATGGACGCTCTCGAGCGCGTTCGTCGTGTAAATCAGCCGACGGATTTCCGGCGGAAACGCAAAGAACGGAATGATGTGCGTCCAGGCGCGCCGCCACGACGCGACGACCGTGGGGAATTTCTTGCCCCAGGGACCGCGTTCGAATTCGTCGAGCGCGGCACTGGCGGCGTCGGCACTGGCCGCCGCGTAAATAGGCCGCAGCGCAATGGCGAGGGGCTTGCGCTCTTTCCAATTCGCGAAATCGAGGCTGTGCCGAATCAGATGCACGATGCACGTCTGCAGCGTCGTCTGCGGATAGATCGCGGCGAGCGCTTCGCTCATGCCCTTCAGGCCATCGGTGACCGCGATGAGGATGTCCTGGCAGCCGCGGCTCTTCAGGTCACTAAACACCTTCATCCAGAATTTCGCGCCCTCGGTCTGCTCGATCCAGAGGCCAAGGATCTCGCGATGACCGTCAGCCAGGACCGCAAGCGCCAGATAGATTGCCTTGCTCCGGACGGTCGCTTCGTCGCGAATCTTCACGCGCTACGCGTCGAAGAACACGACGGGATACATCCGCTCGAGCGGCCGGCTTTGCCAGGCGGTCACTTCCGCGACGATCCCGTCAGTCACCGTGCTAATGAGATCGGGCGAGACCTCCACCGCGTACATCTCCGCCAGGAAGCCCTGAATCTCGCGCACGGTCATCCCGCGCGCATAGAGCGCGAGGATCTTGTCGTCGAAGCCAGTAAACCGCCGCTCGTGTTTGGGAATGAAGCGCGGCTCAAAGGTGCCCTCGCGGTCGCGCGGCACCTCGATCGCCAGCGGGCCATCGTCGGTCAGGACCGTCTTGCTGCCGGTCCCATTGCGATGATTGGTCGTCTCGTCCGGCTTGCTGCCACCCGGCGGGTAGCCCAGATGGTGCGTGAGCTCGCCCCCGAGCGCGCGCTCGATGATCGCCTTCTTGAACCGCCGGACCGCGGCCTCGAGCTCCTCGTGCGAGATCGGGCCCTGGCGGACGAACTGATCGAGAATCTCAGACGGGACCGGCGCCAGGGGCGTGTCCGGTGTCAGGCTCTTTCGCTTGCGGCGCATAGTCACTCCTCATGCTATGCCCCACACACGAAATTTCGGACACCCTCACGGGCGCTGTTAGCGGGTATCGTCTCGATCTATTGCCTCATCTACGTCGTCGCGCTAGGCGTCGAGAGCGCAAAAGAATTCAAGCTCACGACGATCGGCTTGATCGGGATCTTCGCGCTCACCGCGGTCAGCGCCGTCTATGCCGCCTTTCGCAACCTGCGCCCGCAATCGCGCAGGCCTACACTTGGTACATAGACCTGGACCTACACCTACACCTAGACCTAGACCTAGACCTAGACCTTTGACCTTACCTTTGCCCTTTGACGTTTGCCCTTTGACCTACGCATACATGCCTCTGAGCTTCGTGACATTTCCGACGCGTGATATGGCGACGATGTAGGCCGCGGTCCGCAGATCGGTTTTGTACTTGATCGACGTCTGCAGCACGTCGTCGAACGCCTCGACCATCTTCTTCTCGAGGCGCGTGTTCACTTCTTCTTCTTCCCAGAAGTAGCCGTAGCGGTCCTGGACCCACTCGAAATACGAGGTCGTCACGCCGCCGGAGTTGGCGAGGATGTCGGGGATCACGAAGATGCCGCGCCGATGGAGGTGCGTGTGGGCGTCGGGTGTCGTCGGGCCGTTGGCTCCTTCGGTCACGATCTTCGCGCGGATGGTCGGTGCGTTCTCCATCGTGATCTGGTTCTCGAGCGCGGCGGGAATGAGCACGTCGACGTCGAGCGCCCAGAACGCCTCGGTCTCGAGCGGATCGGCGTCGGCAAATCCGGCGACGGTCTTGTGCTGCGCGGTGTACGCGAGCAGTGCCTTGACGTCGAGGCCGTTCGGGTTGTAGACCCCGCCCTTCCAGTCGGTCACCGCGACGATCTTCGCGCCGATGCCGGCGAGCAGATCGGCCGAGACGGATCCCACATTTCCAAATCCCTGCACGGCGACGGTCGCGCCCTTGATGTCGAAGCCGAGATGCTTCGCCGCTTCGCGCGTCACGATCATCACGCCGCGCCCGGTCGCCTCTCGTCGTCCCAGCGAGCCGCCCATCTCGATCGGCTTGCCAGTGACCACCGCGGTTTCGGTGTGGCCGACGTGCATGCTGTAGGTGTCCATCACCCAGGCCATGATCTGGTCGTTGGTGTTGACGTCGGGTGCGGGCACATCCTTTTCGGGACCGATGGCGTCGATGATCTCCGCCACGTAGCGTCGGGTGAGCGCCTCGAGCTCGCGGCGCGACATGCGCGTCGGGTCGCAGATGACGCCGCCCTTGCCGCCGCCGAACGGGATGTGGGCGACCGCGCACTTCCACGTCATCCAGGCCGCGAGCGCGGTGACTTCGTCGAGCGAGACGTCAGGGTGATAGCGAATGCCGCCCTTGGCAGGACCGAGCGTGATGTTGTACTGCACGCGGTAGCCGGTGAATACCTCGATCTGTCCGTTGTCCATCAGCACCGGACACGACACGATGATCTGCCGCTTCGGTTGCGTGAGAATGCGCCAAATGCCCGGATCGAGTTGCAGGATGCGGGCGGCGCCGTCGAACTCCTTGAGCATCGCCCCGAAGATGCTGCCGTGCTCTGCCATGCCTACAGTGTAGGGCGGGTCTTGCTTTTTAGACCCGCCGGTCGCTGACGCCGGGTCTAAAGACACGGCCTACACTGACAGCGCCCGTATAATCCGATCATGGCTGCTCCGGCCGACACGAAACAGGCGAAGCGTTCGGTCGAGCGACTCTACACTCCCGAGAGCATCGCCGATATCGACTATGCGCGTGACCTCGGCGATCCCGGCCAGTTCCCGTACACGCGAGGCATTCACGCGTCGGGCTATCACGGCAAGCCGTGGACGATGCGGCAGTTTGCTGGCTTCGGTACGCCCGAGCAGACCAACGAGCGCTATCGACAATTGCTGAAGGAGGGCGGCACCGGACTGAGCGTCGCCTTCGATCTGCCGACGCTGATGGGCCGCGATCCCGATCACGAGCTCGCGCTCGGTGAAGTGGGCAAGTGCGGCGTCAACGTGACGTCCCTGGCCGACATGGAAGTACTGTTCGACGGCATCGACCTCGGCGCGATCACCACGTCGATGACGATCAACGGCCCGGCGTCGATGATCCTGGCGATGTACGTCGTCCTCGCCGAGCAGCGCGGCAGCGATGTGCGCTCGTTGTCGGGGACGATTCAGAACGACATCCTCAAAGAGTTCATCGCTCAGAAAGAGTTCATCTACCCGCCGCGACCGTCGATGCGGCTCGTTACCGACGTGTTCGCCTTCTGCGCGGAGCACATGCCGCGGTGGAACACGATCTCGGTCAGCGGCTATCACATCCGCGAGGCGGGAGCGACGGCGGCGCAGGAGCTGGCGTTCACGCTGCGCGACGGCATCGAGTACGTGCAGTACGGCATCGATGCCGGCTTGGATGTCGACGCGTTCGCGCCGCGCATCTCGTTCTTCTTCAACTCGCACAGCGACTTCTTCGAAGAGCTGGCGAAGTTCCGGGCGGCGCGCCGCATCTGGGCGCGAGTGATGCGCGATCGCTTCAAGGCGCGGTCGCCGCGATCGTGGCAGCTTCGCTTTCACACGCAGACGGCCGGCGTGTCGCTCACCGCACAGCAGCCGTACAACAACGTCGTGCGCACCGCCCTTCAGGCGATGGCCGCGGTGCTCGGCGGAACACAGTCGCTCCACACCAACGCCCTCGATGAAGCGCTCGCATTGCCAACGGCGGACGCGGCGATGCTGGCGCTCCGCACCCAGCAAATCATCGCGGAGGAGACCGGTGTCGCCGAGGTGGTCGATCCGCTCGGCGGGTCGTACTTCGTCGAAGCCTTGACCACCGCCCTCGAGAGGGAAGCGCTCGAGTACTTTGCCGCCATCGACGCCATGGGCGGGATGGTGCCGGCCATCGAGCGGGGCTATCCGCAGCGCGAGATTGCCGAGAGTGCCTATCGATCGCAGCAAGCGATCGAAACGGGGGAGCAGGTGATCGTCGGCGTCAACCGGTTCACGGCCGAGGGGGAGACGCCGATAAGCACTCTGTACATCGACGAGGGGGCACAGAATCGACAGCTGGCCCGCCTGGACGATGTGCGCCGGAGACGGGATGCCAGGCGGGTGCGGACGGCGCTCGACGCCCTGGAAGCCGGGGCAGTCGGCGGGGCGAATACGATGCCGCTGCTTCTGGAGGCGGTGCGAGCCTACGCCACGCTTGGCGAGATGTGCGACAGCCTCCGGAAGGTCTGGGGCGAATACGTGGAAGACGCCATAATCTGAGGCATCAGGGCTCAGGCCCCAGGCCTCAGGGCTGGTCTAGTCATCAGGGGCCTGGCCCAGCCCTGGGGCCTGAGGCCTGGGCCCTGAGGCCTCAGGAGAGACATGCATCAGAAGATTCGGGTCGTCATCGCCAAACCTGGCCTCGACGGCCACGACCGCGGCGCCAAGGTCATCGCCCGAGCGTTACGCGATGCCGGCATGGAGGTAATCTATACCGGCCTCCGGCAGACGCCCGAGCAGATCGTCAGCGCCGCGCTTCAAGAAGACGCCGACGTCATCGGGTTATCGATCTTGTCCGGCGCGCACATGCACATCTGCCCGCGCGTCGTCGAGTTGTTGAAAGAGAAGGGATTATCGGGCGTGCTCGTCGTGGTGGGCGGCATCATTCCCGACAGCGACGTACCCAAGCTGAACGCGATCGGCATCGAAGGGATCTTTCAGCCGGGGACGTCGATGCAGGCGATTGTCGATTTCATCAACCGCCACGCGCGTGCGCGCGTGGGCGTCGATTCGTAAGGAGACAGAGGGAACCACGTGACACATAAGCTCCTGCTTGCCGACGATAGCGTCACCATCCAACGTGTCGTCGAGCTGACGTTCTCGGGTGAGGACGTGCAGGTGGTCACGGTGGGCGACGGCGAACAGGCCATCGCCCGCATTCCCGTCGAGCACCCCGACATCGTGCTGGCCGACATCGGCATGCCGAAGCGCAGCGGGTACGAGGTCGCCGCATTCGTGAAGGGACGTCCCGATCTGTCGCATATTCCGGTGCTGCTCCTCGCCGGCGCGTTTGAACCGGTCGATGAAGCGCGAGCGCTGCAGGTCAAGTCGGATGGCGTGCTGGTGAAGCCGTTCGAGCCGCAGCAGGTGATCTCGCGCGTGCGCGAGCTCATCGACGGTGGCCGGCACAAGGCGCCGCACACGATCGACACGAGTCCGATCGCCGCGACATTCGAACATCGAATGCCGCCGCCCGAATCTCGAACACCGAACGTCGAACCACGAACTCCTCGCGTCGAACCGCGAACTCCTAGCGTCGAACATCGAACGTCGACCCCGGAACATCGTGCCGTCATCAGCCCCGATCCCGCGATTTCGTCCGAGGACTACTTCGACTTCGACCGTCTCGATGCCGCCTTCGCCCGTCTCGGCAGCGATGTTGATCTCCCCGAGTCGTCTCGCATGTCGCGCGAACGGGACGAATACGGTGCCGGGTTCGACGTGCCGACGGTGGACAGCCTACTTGCATCGGCGCCGTTGCATGACATGCCAGCGTCCGCCGTGACACGCGGCCCCCTGCCGCCCGTGAGTGACCTGCCACACAACGAGGCGCCTGCGCCCCCTCCGGCCGTGGATACCGGCGCGCCGGGTGGCCGCAACGTGATCGCCGATGTGTTCAATGCTCTGTTCGCCATGGAGCAGGGCGAGTCCGAGGCGGCGCCGATTCGTCTCGCGCCGTCGCAGCCGACGGCTCTCGGAGTCACCGACGAGCTCATCGACGAGGTGACGCGCCGCGTCGTGCAGCGGCTTGCCCCGGGCGCGGCAAACGACCTGGTCGCGAAGATCGTCTCCGAAGTGGCCGAGCGGCTCGTCCGAGAAGAGATCGCGCGCATCAAGTCGGCCGTCGCCAATCGACGCTGACAAAGGCATCTTTGATTTCATCGATCTTCGATTAGTGATTAGTTGTTGAATGGGGATTAGTGATTAGTGATCGAAGGCTGAGGAACTGAGGCGAGCGCGGCTTCGCGCCAGCCGGTTGCGTTTTCAATCAATAATCAGAAATCAATAATCAACAACGAATCAAAGATCACCAATCACCAATCATCAATGAAGATCTCTTTACCAGAGAAGCCCGCGCTCGAAGGTCTCGAAGCGAAATGGATGGCGCGTTGGGAGGCCGACGGCACCTATCGATTCGATCGCGCTCATCCACGCGAGGCGATCTACTCGATCGACACGCCGCCGCCGACGGTGAGCGGATCGCTGCACGTCGGACACGCGTTCTCGTTCACGCACACCGACTTGATCGCGCGCTTTCAGCGCATGCGCGGCAAGGTCGTCTTCTATCCGATGGGATGGGACGACAACGGGCTGCCCACCGAGCGGCGGGTGCAGAACTACTACGGCGTTCGTTGTGATCCGTCGCTTCCGTACGAGCCCACGTTCGAGCCACCCGCCACGCCCCCGAAACAGCCGATCTCGGTGTCGCGTCCGAACTTCATCGAGCTGTGCGCGCGGCTCACAGTCGAGGACGAGAAAGCCTTCGAGGCGCTCTGGCGATATCTCGGTCTGTCGGTCGATTGGTCGCTCACCTACGCCACGATCGGAAAGAAGGCTCAGAAGATCTCGCAGGTCGCGTTCCTGCGGCTGCTGAAGCGCGGCATCGCCTATCAAGTCGAGGCGCCGACGCTGTGGGACATCGATTTCCGAACGGCTGTCGCGCAGGCCGAACTCGAAGATCGCGAGCAGGACGGCGCCTATCACCGCATCAGGTTCGCGCGGCCGGACGGCGGCGCGGTTGAGATCGAGACGACTCGACCCGAGCTGATCCCCGCATGTGTCGCGCTCGTCGCGCATCCCGACGACGAGCGATACCGCCCGTTATTCGGTTCGCAGGTGTACACGCCGCTGTTCCAGGTGCCGGTGCCAGTGAAGCCGCACGCGCTCGCCGATCCTGACAAGGGCAGCGGCATCGCGATGATCTGCACCTTCGGCGATGTGACCGACGTGACGTGGTGGCGTGAGCTGTCGCTGCCGATCCGCGCGGTGATCATGCCGAACGGCGCCTTCAAGGCGGTGACGTGGGGATCGCCGGGATGGGAGTCGCGCGACGCTGCTCGCGCGCAGGCCGCCTACGATCCGCTGGCCAATCTCTCCGCCGTCAAAGCTCGCGCGCGCATCGTCGAGTTGCTGCGCGAGTCCGGCGAGCTCGTTGGCGATCCGCGGCCGATCACGCATCAGGTCAAATTCTACGAGAAGGGCGATCGACCGCTCGAGATCATCACCAGCCGTCAGTGGTTCATCAAGACGATGGACTTTCGCGAAGCGCTGCTCGATCTCGGTCGGCGATTGCAGTGGCATCCCGAGTACATGCGGTTCCGTTTCGAGGACTGGGTCAAAGGCCTTGCCGGCGACTGGTGCATCAGTCGTCAACGCTTTTTCGGCGTCGCCTTCCCGGTGTGGTATCCCGTGCGTGCCGATGGCGGCATCGATCACGGCAAGCCGATCGTCGCCGACGAATCGCGTCTGCCCATCGATCCGTCAACCGACGTCCCTGATGGCTATACGAGCGCCCAACGCAATCAGCCGAACGGATTCGTCGGCGACCCGGATGTCATGGACACCTGGGCGACCTCGTCGTTGACCCCGCAGATCACCAGCGGGTGGCTCGACGATCCCGATTTGTTTGCGCGCGTGTTCCCGATGGACCTGCGCCCGCAGGCGCACGACATCATTCGCACCTGGCTGTTCACGACCGTGCTGCGCGCCCATCTCGAGCACGGCACGCTGCCGTGGTCGAACGCCGCGATCTCGGGCTTCGTGGTCGATCCGGATCGCAAGAAGATGTCGAAGTCCAAGGGTAACGTCGTCACGCCGATGGCGCTGCTCCAGGAGCACGGGTCGGATGGCGTGCGCTATTGGGCGGCATGTGCGCGGCCCGGTGCAGACCAGGCCTTCGAGCCCGGGCAGATGAAGGTCGGCCGTCGTCTGGCGATCAAGCTGCTCAACGCGGCGAAGTTCGCCTTGATGCAGGCAGAGCCGCGTGGGCCGATTGTCGAGCCGCTCGATCGCGGCATGCTGACGACCCTGTCGGATCTGGTGCGCGAGGCAACCGAGAAGCTCGAGACCTACGACTATGCCTCGGTGCTCGCACAGACCGAGACCTTCTTCTGGTCGTTCTGCGACGACTACCTCGAGCTGGTGAAGTCGCGGCGCTACGGCGACTTCACGCAGGAGGGCGCCGCGTCGGCCAACAGCGCGATGCTGGTGGCGCTGTCGACGCTCCTGCGTCTGTTTGCGCCCTACCTGCCATTTGTCACCGAGGAAGTGTGGTCCTGGTGGCAGCCCGGATCCGTGCACCGCGCATCATGGCCCACGCCCGAAGAAGTGGTCGCCGACATCGGCGGCGCCGATCGCGACACGGTTCCGATCTTCAGTGCGGCCAAGGAAGCACTGGGCGCGGTGCGTCGCGTGAAAGCGCTCCAGAAGAAAGCGATCAAGACACCGGCAACCGCCGTGCTCGAGCGCGTGCGTTTCGAGAAGATGCAGCCGGCGCTTCGCGACTTTCAGGCGGCGGCTCACATCCGGAGCCTGTCGTTTGGCGACGTGCAGGAGCTGGAGCTGACCTTTCTCGACGAACCGGCGTGAGCAGCACGGTGGAGCCACTCGCTCCCGATGCCTACCGCGATCTCGTGCGGCAGGCGCTCGAGGAGGACATCGGGCGCGCCGACATCACCACCCGCGCCACAATCGATCCCGACCAACGCGCCCGAGCGATCGTCCTCGCCAAGTCGTCGTGCGTGATCGCCGGCATCGATGTCGCTGCCGAAGCCTTTCGTCAGCTCGATCCGGATGCGTCGGTCACTGTGCATCATCCGGACGGCAGCCGCTGTGATGAGGGCACAGTCGTTGCGGAGATCAAGGGCCGCGCGGCAGCGCTGCTGACGGCCGAGCGCACGGCACTGAACTTTCTGCAGCGGCTCACGGGCATTGCCACGCTGACGCGTCAGTTCGTCGATCGCGCCGCCGGGCGGATCACAGTGCTCGACACGCGCAAGACAACGCCGCTGCTGCGGGAGCTGGAGAAGTACGCCGTTCGCGTCGGCGGAGGCACCAACCATCGTCATGGTCTTCACGATGGGATCCTGATCAAGGACAACCACGTTCGGCTTGCGGGCGGGGTGCAGCAGGCGATTGAGCGGATGCGCGAATCAGGCGAGTCGCTGCCGATCGAAGTGGAAGCGCAGACCCTTGCACAGGTCGACGATGCGCTTGCGGCCGGCGCCGAGATCATCCTGCTCGACAACCTGTCGAATCCCGAGATCTTTGAAGCGGTCACGCGCTGCCGCGGCCGCGCGAAGACCGAGATCTCCGGCGGTGTCACGCTCGCCCGCATGGTGGATCTCGCCGCGAGCGGCGCCGATTACGTGTCGATCGGCGCACTCACGCATTCAGCCCCGGCCGCCGATCTCAGCTTCGAGATCGAACCCGGGTAGCTGGACGCTGGCAAGTGGAAAAAGTGGAAAAGTGGAAAAAGTGGAAGAAGTGGAAGTTTTCAAGTCTTGAAGTGGACGAAAGTACAACAAGCTAGGATTGTTCGATTGCACCACGTTCCACTTACCCTAACTTGATCACTTATTCACTTTCACTTTTTCCACTTCTTCCACTTCTTCCACTTTTCCACTTTGCTCATGTCTGTTCCGTCTCCCCGCCCTCTCCCTGACGAGATCGCAGAGGCCCTGTCGTCTGTCGCCTCTCGTCTCGGCTCGATCGGGCGCGAGGTGATCTGGTATCCCGAGATCTCGTCGACGAGTGATGTCGCCGCCTCGCTCGCCGAAGCGGGGGCAGGCGAGGGGCTGCTCGTGATTGCCGATATGCAGACGGCCGGACGCGGGCGGCTCGGCCGCACGTGGATCTCGCCTCCCGGTGCCGGCATCTACACCTCGATCGTGTTTCGTCCCAGCCCTGGGGCGGCGCGGCTGCTCACGCTGGCCGCCGGAGTCGCGATTGCGGAAGGGATCGCGAGCGCGACTGGACTCGAGCCCGAGCTGAAGTGGCCCAACGACGTGCACTGCCAAGGCAGAAAGCTCGCAGGAATACTGGCCGAACGCGGTGCCGATCACATCGTGCTCGGATTCGGCGTCAACGTGCAGCAGGCCACGTATCCGCCAGAGGTGCGCGGGCGCGCAACATCCCTCGAGCTCGAACTGGGCCGTTCGGTGGATCGTGCGCTCGTGCTGGCCGAGTGCCTCGCCGCCCTCGCCGCGCGATACCGCGACTTGAACGAGGGACGCGACGGTGCTGTGATGGCGGCATGGCGCACACGGGCAGCAGCCATGCTCGGCCGCCGCGTGGAGTGGGATGTGGCAGGCGCGAGCCAGCGCGGTCTGGTCGAGCGCGTCGACAACGACGGGGCTTTGCTGGTGCGAACGGAGAACGGTCTCGTGCGCGTCATCTCAGGTGAGGTGCGGTGGATTCACTGAACGACGAGTCGAGCGCCGCGGCCCCCGATCGCTATTGCCGCGACGTCGAGGCCTATCTGTGCCGCAAGAACGACGGACACCTCATTCGCATCGTCGGACCCGCATTCGAGCAGGTCTGCGGGTGGGCGACGAGAGGCGTGCCGCTGAGCGTGGTCTGCCGCGGCATCGATCGATACTTCGAACGCTATTACGCAAAAGGCCGCCGGCGTCGTCCGGTGCGCGTCGAGTTCTGTGAAGCCGACGTGCTCGATGTGTTCGACGAGTGGCGCCGCGCGGTGGGAATCGCCGCAACGACGTCAGATCCTGCGGCTGCCGACGACGAGGAGTCGAGCGGGCGCCAAGGCTCATTGCCCGCGCATCTCGAGCGAGTGGTCGCTCGACTCACCACACTTCGGGCGAGCGACGATCGATCGCTCGACGAGGTGGCCGATGCGATGGTGCGCGAGCTCGACGCTGCACGTGCGGGTGCCCGACACCTGCGCGGCGACGGCCGTCAGGCGCTTCTCGATCGCCTTCGCGACCTGGATCGCGCGCTGCTCGATGCGGCGCGTGCGCAGCTCGATACCACGACGCGCGAGGCGCTCGCCGATGAAGCCGCACGCGAGCTGGAGCCGTTTCGCGACCGGCTGCCGCGCGACGCCTATGAGCGATCGCTCGGCGCGTCGCTCGATCGCCTCATTCGCGAACGTCGACGCCTCCCCGTGATCACCTACGAATGATCGCTCCCGGCGCGACGATCACCGTTGACGCTCTCAAAGTCACTGGCGGTGGACGGATGCTCGCCATCCACGACGAAAAGCCGGTGTTCCTGTGGGGCGCCATACCCGGTGAACGTGTCGACGCGCGCGTCGAGCGCGTCGGGAAGGGGGTCATCTTCGCCGACACGACCGCCGTGCACTCACCGTCTCCCGATCGACGTGCGTTCTCTGGTGACTGCCGATGCGGCGGCTATGCATTCGCGCACATCAACTACACGGCTCAACTTCGGCTGAAGGCAACCATCATCGAAGACGCATTTCGGCGAATCGGCAAGATGCCGCTGCCGAACACTCCGGAGGTCATCGGGTCACCTGAAGAGGGCTACCGTATGCGCGCCCGCTTGCACGTGCACGCGGGGCGCATCGGGTTCTACCGCGAGGGTACGCACGACCTCTGTGATGCGACTGCCACACGCCAGCTCCTGCCAGCCACCAACGAATGGATCGCCCACGCGCAGGAGGTTCTGCGGCGCGATCGACTCAACGATGTGACGGGCATCGAGATCGCCGAGAACATCGCCGGTGATGAGCGCGCCTGTCACCTTGACCTCGTTGCCGGCCGCGAGTGGAAGAGATACGCGGAGCTCGGTGAGGGACTGGTCGGGTTGTCAGTCCGCGCGGGCGAGCACGGTTCGACCCACACCGTTGCCGGCACGCCCGTGGTGCACGATGTCATCGACGTCGGCGATGGCACGACGGTGCGGCTGCGTCGAGACGCGCGGGCGTTCTTTCAGGGGAATCGGTTTCTGGTGACGCGCCTCGTCAGAGAGGTAGTCGCGCGCGTGCCGCCTGGGCCGGCTGTGGATCTCTATGCGGGCGGGGGACTCATCGGGCTTGCGCTTGTTGCGGCCGGTGCCACGGACGTGGCGCTTGTCGAAGGTGATCCGATCGCGGCTGGCGATCTCGAGGCCAATGCCACACCGTACCGATGTGCACGCGTCGTCCGCCGCAGCGTCGAAGGGTTTCTGAAGGCCGGCGGAGCCCGCGGCGCCGAAGTAGTGATCGTCGATCCGCCACGCACGGGGTTGTCGAACGACGCCATCGTTCACCTGCTCGCGCATGCCAGGCCGAGGTCAGTGATGTACGTCTCGTGCGATCCGGCAACGTTGGCGCGCGATGCCGCCCGGCTCGTGTCGTCGAGTTATCTCCTCAAGAGCGTGATCGCGCTCGACTTTTTTCCCAACACCGCGCACGTCGAAACCGTTGTGGTGTTTTCTCGCATGGCGTGAATTCCTTCGCGAGCGATCCTTTCATCGATTTAATCAACTCTTCAGAATCCGTTTAAGTGCTGCGCCGTAACATGGGATCTGGCGCTCGGCTGCGCCAGGAGATGATGGTTCGATGATCGACAGAGTGCTGAAGGTGGTTGCCGGTGCTGCGCTGCTCGCCTGTATCGCGGCGGTGCCGGCGCTCGCGCATCATTCGTTCGCAGCGGAGTTCGATGCCAAGAAACCGGTCAAGCTTCGGGGCACCGTTGTGAAGATGGAGTGGATCAACCCGCATTCCTGGATCCACATGGACGTCAAGGATCCGGTGACGGGGAAGGTGGAGCGCTGGATGATCGAGGGCGGCGCGCCGAACGCGCTGCTGCGGCGTGGCTGGACGAAGAACTCGCTGCCGGAAGGTACTGAGATTCTCGTCGAAGGCTTCCAGGCGAAAGATGGCGCGAACCGCGCGAACGGCCGCGACATCACGTTCCCTGATGGCAAGAAGCTGTTTGTTGGATCTTCTGGTACTGGCGCTCCAGACGAACGGCCAGAGAAATAGACGGACGTAAATCCCCAACCGCCAACTCTCAACTCCCAACGACAAGACGTTCCGATCTTTTGGGAGTTGGGAATTGGGCGTTGGGAGTTGACCGATTCATTCAACGTCACCGCTGTCCTTGGTGTCGGTGAGCGTCTTCTGCCGCAGGGCCGCGGCGCCAAGCAGACCGCCCATGCCCATCGACTCGACGGCGGTGCTCGGCACGAGCATCAACGCGCCTTTTTCCTTGAGACCTTCGTACAGCATGTTCATCGCGCGCAGATGCAGCGCGGTCGGGTTGTCCTGGTAGACGCGCGACGCGGTCTCAAACGATTTCGCGATCTCCATTTCCGCCTCGCCGAGGATGATGCGCGCCTGTTTCTCGCGCGAGGCCTGCGCCTCGCGCGACATCGCATCCTGCAGCGAGCTCGGAATGACGATGTCGCGCATCTCGACCGAGTGGACAGTCACGCCCCACGGCGTCGATCGCTCGTCGATCAGCTTTTGCAGATCCTGCTCGATCTTGTCGCGTCCGCGCAGCAGATCGGCCAGCGACGTGCGGCCGATGATGTCGCGGAGCGCGGTCTGCGCCGCCCAGCTCACGGCAACGGCGTAGTTTTGCACTTCGAGCGCCGCTTTCTCCGGATCGTGGACCATCCAGAACAGCACCGCGTCGACGTTCACCGGAACGGTGTCGGAGGTGAGCGTCTGTTCGGCGGCGAAGCCGGTGGTGATCATGCGCTGATCGATCGAACGCGTCACCGAGTCGACGAACGGCACGATCCAAAACAGGCCGGGACCGCGCATGCCGATGAAGCGTCCGAGCCGGAGCACGATTGCCCGCTCCCACTGCTGGGCCACACGGGGCGACAGCGCCGCGATCACACCAAGTGGTATGCCAATCGCCACCCAGGTGGGCGAGCCGGTCACGCTGGTCAGCCAGACGCTGGGGACCACGAAGACCACCAGGACGATGACAGACACGACGTTGAGGATCACGATGAGGCTCCTTTCGTGATGGAAGCAAGGGCACGCCGAAGATCGGCGGCCGAGAATCCCTTAGCGGAGGCGTCGGCCAGCGCACGCGTCGCAATCGCCTGCAGCTCGGCTTCGCGCGCCTCCTCGTTGTGCGTGGAGTGGTCGGCATCGGCGATGAAGGTGCCGACGCCACGCCGCGTCTCGAGCGCACCGGTGCGCTCGAGATGGGAGTAGACCTTGGCGACCGTGTTGGCGTTGAGTCGGAGCGCCACGGCCAGCTGGCGCACAGTGGGCAGCTGGTCGCCAGGCTTGAGGTGTTTCGACGCGATCGCGACGCGGATGCTGCGTTCGAGCTGCGCGTGCAGCGGAGTCGCGTCGCGTGGGTTCACGGTGCGGGCCCAGTCAATGGAGTTGGCCATTGCAGCCCTATTGTACTAGTACACTAGGATAAGTCAAGCGGCGGCCGTAGAGGCGCGTCTTCAGACGCGCCTACGATTTGTATTTCGCTTCTTCCGCGTAATAGGCGGGGAACCCCACCGCGCTTTTCAACGCGTCGAAGTTCATCGTCGACGCTGTGCGGCCGGCGCGCAGGTCCTGCAGCGCGGCGCGCATGGCGCCGATCGAGACGTTCAACATGGTCAACGGGTACACCGCGATCGTGTAGCCGATCGCTTCGAGTTGCGCGGGGGAGAGCAGCGGCGTCTTGCCGCCCTCGATCAGATTGGCCATCTTCGGACCGGGGACGGCCTCGCAGTAGCGCCGCATCTCGGCTTCCGATACCGGCGCTTCGAGAAACGTGATGTCGGCGCCGAGCTCGCGAAACGCCAGACAGCGATCGATCGCCTCGTCGAGCGACACGCAGGCCCGCGCATCGGTCCTCGCCATGATGACGATGTCTGCGCCGGCCTCGCGCGCGTCGACCGCGGCGCGGATCCGGGTGAGCGCTTCAGGCCGATCGACCACCGACTTGCCCTCGACGTGGCCGCATCGTTTCGGCGCCACTTGATCCTCGAGCATGATGCCCGCGAATCCCGCATCGGCGTAACCCTGCACCGTTCGTTTGATGTTCTGCGCGCTGCCAAATCCGGTGTCGCCATCGCCGATGAGCGGAATCGACACCGCGCGGCAGATGTTGCGTCCCTGATCGACGAGCTCGCCGTACGAGATCAGGCCGGTATCGGGCATCCCGAGGCGCACGGCCGAAACGGCGAATCCGCTCATGAAGCCGAGCTCGAAGCCCGCTTCTTCGATGAGCCGTGCTGACATCGCATCGTGACAGCCGGGCATGACGAGGATGCCCGGGCGTTGTAACAGCTTTCGCAGGCGATTCGGCGCAGTCAACAACAGGCTCCTGGCCGGCGCGTCCTTATTTGCCGCGGCCCGCCGCTTCGACGAATCCCTCGAACAGCGATCGGAACTCGCCAGTGCGATAGAAGTTCTCGGGGTGCCACTGCACGCCGAGACAGAAGCGCTTGTCTGGATCTTCGATTGCTTCGATCACGCCGTCCGGTGCGGTGGCACTGGCCACGAGACCGGTGCCAAGCGTCATCGGCGCCTGGTGATGTCGACTGTTCACCGGACAGGTGTCGTTCTGCAGCCGCTCACGCATCAACCGATCGAGCAGGGTGCCTTCGGTGATCCAGACGTCGTGTGCGATCGCATGCGGCGGCTCCCGCAGCACGTGATTGACCGTCGTGCCCAGTTGATCGGGAATGTCCTGCACGAGCGAACCACCGCGCGCGACATTGAGCACCTGGATGCCACGGCAGATCGCCAATAACGGCAGGTCGGCGTCGATCGCGCGGCGTGCGAGCTCGAGCTCGTAGTCGTCGCGTCCCGGCTCCGCCGCCGAGAACGTCTTGTGCGCCGGCTCGCCATAGATCGACGGCAGCAGGTCGCCGCCACCGGGAAGCAGAATGCCGTCCACGGAGGCGATGACGTCGGCCGGCTTGTCCACCTCGCGAACGAGCAGGCGCACCTCGCCTCCGGCGCGGCGGACCGATTCTTCGTAGTCGTGCATCTTCGCGCACGGAGGAATGGCGATCACCGGCATCGGCTACATTCTCGCTGGTACCGCGACGCCCATCAGATCGAGCGCGCGTGTGAGCTGGTCTCGCAAGTAAATGACCGCCGCGGCGCGCCATCGGCGAACCGCGTCGCGTTCCTCGTTGAGAATCGGCGACCGATGGTAGAACGCATTGAACGCCTGCGCCAGTCCGAACGCGTACTTGGCGAGAACCGAGAACTCCAGCGATCGCACCACCTGCTCGACGATCTCGTCGAGGCGCGACGCCTCGAGAACGAGCGCCCACAGCTCATGGCTGCCGTTATCGCCGGTCAATTCGGCGGCAGGCACGTCGCGCAACGCGTCGAGCAGCGCCGCTTCGCCGAGCCCCTCGCGCTGCTGCACTTTCTGAAAGATGTTGTTCGCCCGCACGACCGCGTACTGGATGTACGGCCCGCTCTCGCCTTCGAAGCTGAGCGCCTCTTCGAGGTCGAACGCGATCACCTTGCCCCGGGAGAACTTGATCAGGAAGTATCGCACCGCGGCGATGCCGATCATCTCCGCCGTCCGCTCCACATCGCGGGCCGATGATTCGGGATTGCGCTTGGCGACCTCGGATCCGGCCTTCTGAATCAGGGCATCGAGCAGATCGTCGGCCTTGACGCCAAGCCCCTTGCGTCCCGAGACCTCCACGAACGGACGCTTGGCGTCTTCCGAGTCGGGCGGCGGCGCACATCCCAGCTCGCGCGCCGTTGCATGCGACAACGCCACCATCTCGTATGAGAAGTGGTGCGATCGCTCCGCGCCTTCTGGATGACCCACGGCGATAAGCGCCTGCTTGAGCAGTTTCTGCAGATACGACTGCCGCACGTCGATGACGTTGTAGACGTACGACGCGCCGCCGAACGGCGGGTGGGTGCCGGCGCCGTCCTGACTGCTCGTCGCCCACAACGGACTCTGCGGCCGAGCCGAGAACACGCGGTACTTGAAGTCGCGTCCAAGCAGACCGAGCTTCCAGAACTGATAGGCGATGTCCTTGCCGACGTACGTCACCACGCCATTCGAACGGACGATGACCTTCTCGCGCTCGTCGCCTTCATCGTCCTGTTCCGTGGGGCGCTCTGGCTCTGTGCCCTCCACCTTTGACTCTTGCCCTTTGACCTTTGCCCTATCGACGTCTTCGTCGATAGGCATCACCCAGCAACCGGCGAGCCGACCCTCGCCGCGGAGATAGACCGCCTTCTTCTCTTTGAGCACCTCGAAGGCCTGCGCCCAGAATTTGAGCCGCAGGATGTCGCCCTCCCACGTCAGTAGGTCGTAATCCACGTTCATGCGCGCCATGGTTGCGAGGTGGCACCGGACGATGCGATCGGCGATGAACGCGGCGATCTCCGCGCTCTCGTTGCCGCCGTGCTCAATGTCGTGCAGCGCCTGGGCGCGAATCTTCAGGCGTTCCTTGTCGACGTCGTACCACTCCGTGACGCGGGCGTAGAGCTCCCAGCAGTAGAAGTCGAATCGCGTCGTGTCGGCGATACGGCGGACGCCATCGAGGGCCAGGTTTTCGAGCACACGGAAGCCAACGACCACGTCGGCGACCTGGACGCCGGTGTCATCGATGTAGTTCTGCACTTCGACATGCGTGCCGCGGAAGCGCAGCACGCGCACGAGCGTGTCGCCGAGCGCAGCATTCCGCAGATGGCCGATGTGTGCCGCCTTGTTCGGATTGATCGCGGTGTGCTCGACGATGGCCTTCCCCCCGTCCGGGCGGCGAACGGCGGGATCGAGCGCAACAGATTTACCGCGGACCGTCGATAAACGCTGAAGCAAGAAGGCCGGTCGTTCGAGAAAGAAGTTGAGGTAGCCGTTTGGGGCCGCGGTAACCTGTCGAATGCCCGCCAGCGTGCCGAACGCCGACGCGATCTCCTGGGCGATGGCGCGGGGCGCCTTGCGCAGACGACGAGCAAGCTCGAAGGCGACCGGCGTGCCCAGATCGCCGAGCTCGCGATTCGGTGGGTACTCGAGGGTGAGAGTGGGCATCGCCGCCGCCTCGAGCGAGTACTGTTTCGCGAGAAGCGCAGCAAGATGCGCACGCAGGCTGTCGTGGACGGGAAGGATCATGCGCGAGTGTGTGCAATCCTGGGGGTGATTGTGATTGCGGCAGCCGTTCGAGGTGCGGTACCCTCTGCGGTCAGCAGCGCCGTTAAACGGCCTCCGAACGCTCCGGCCCCCCCGATGCGATCGTCCTCTCTCACACCCGGCGGCAAGCCGCGCTCAATCCCGCATCTTAGCGTATGACCGATGCTGCGGTGGGACGCCTGCTCGTCGCCAGCCTTCATCAGAGTATCGCCGACCTCCTGCCCACGCGTCTGGAGTTCTACGAATCCTGGCTGAATCCGGGTGGGCTGCGCGAGGGGCGCATCGGGCTCGCTCCCCTGGCCGCGGTCCTCAGTTTCCTGCGCCTGGAGGGCGAGCCGTATCACTTGATTACGGCGCGAGCGGGCGAATACACCGCTGAATGGACGGTTGCGGAACTTCCACGGTGGCGAGTGCGATTGATTCATGCGGCGCCTCCCGCGTTTCGAAAAAGGCTGGTGATCGGGGTCGCACGCTGGATGGTGCGGAGCACCTACGGCGACACGAACTTCCGCGTGCAGTGGCGGCAGTGGCGCGCCTCGATCGATCTGCGCGCGTCGCTGTTCTGCGAAGTCCGCGAGCCGGTCGGTCATCCGCTGTGCGAGTTCTATGCGGCAGCGCTCCGCCGGCTGATGGCGCTCTTCGAGCTCGATGCGGACGTGATCACCGAGCGGTGTCGTGCGACAGGGGCGGGGCAGTGTGCGATGTCGCTTGTGGTGAGGCCGCCGGCTGCGGCATGAGGTCCGGCTCAAAGCCGGACACGACGTACCGAAAGTGAAGATAATGGCGGAAAAACCGCTGACGGTTTACCGACAGTGTGTTAAACTGCGCACACACCAATGGCAGACGAGGGCGTTCACGAGATTCAACTGAACGGCAAACAGCTCGTCTTCATGTTCATGGCGGTCACCGTGGTGGCCGTGGTGATTTTCCTGTGCGGCGTCATGGTGGGCCGCGGCGTCCGCGCCCCACGTGCCGCGGAAGCACCCGACACGATCGCTGAAGCGCCAACTGACCCTACCGCGGCCGTCCAAGGACCGACTGCCACCGCTGAACCCAGCGCATCTCCGAGTACGACATCGACGGGAACCCCCGCGCCAGCGACGACGCAGGAGAAACTGACCTACGCCGATCGCTTGTCATCGTCGACATCCCCTCCCGAGACGTTGCGGTCTGAACCGGTTGCGCACCCGGCGGCACCCCCCGAGCCAGCGCCGACCCCCAAGGTGCTGGTGGCTGATGCGAAGCCGGTGCCGAAATCGGCAGCTCGCCTGGCGGCGAAGGCCGAATCGAAGGCCGAATCGAAGGCCGAATCGAAGGCCGAATCAAAGGCCGACTCGAAATCCATCGCCGCCGAGCCGCAAGACTCGGGCAGCGGGTTCGTCGTGCAGGTTGCGGCCGTGAAGGCGCGTTCCGAGGCCGACACGATCGCCAAGCGTCTCTCCTCAAAAGGGTTTCCTTCGTACGTGACCACACCCGGCCCCGGAACCGCGCACGTCTATCGCGTTCGCGTGGGCAAATACACCGATCGGCGTGAGGCTGAATCAGTCGCCCGCCGCCTCGAAAAAGAAGAACAGTTCAAGCCCTGGATTACGCGCTAGCCCTGATCGCGGGCGCGCTGCTCGCGCTCTGCTTTCCCCGTTACGGACATCCTGCGGTCGCGTGGATTGCGCTCGTGCCGCTGCTCATCGCCTTGAGCGGATGGCGAGGCCGACCCGGTGTGTTGAGAGGGCAGCCCCTGCTGCGTGCATTCGCGCTCGGACTCGTCACCGGCGTCGTCTACTTCGCCGGCACCGTGTACTGGACCGGTGCCGTCCTGTCGGAGTTTGGCGGGCTGCCGGGGATCCTGGCGGTCGTGGCCGTGCTGCTCCTCTCGCTCTATCTGGCGATCTATCCCGCCGTCTTCGCGGTCATTCTTTCGCAATTGATCGCGCGGGCCGGCGCGTCGGCGCTGCTGCTCGCGCCTCCGATCTGGGTGGCCAGCGAGTTCGCGCGCGGCTACGTCTTCGGGGGATTCCCCTGGGTGCCTCTGGGAAACAGCCAGGTCACCGTGCTGCCGGTGGTTCAGATCGCGAGCGTGTTTGGCGTGTACGGCGTATCGCTGCTTGTCGCGTTCGTGAACGCGGCGATCGCCTATGCACTGCTCGAACCCGGCCGCGCTCGCATCACGGTTGTCGCCAGCGTGGCGGTTCTACTGATCGCGGCTGCGGGTTGGGGTACGTGGCGCATTGCCGACGGATCGTTGACGCGCGAAGGTACACCCATTCGCGTCGGCCTGATTCAGGGGAATGTCGCACAAGAAGAGAAGTTGAATCTGACACCGCAAATCGCGAGGCGCATTCTGACGACCTACATCGCGATGACGCGGGACGCAGTCAGGCGAGGAGCGCAGTACGTCATCTGGCCGGAATCGTCCACTCCTTTCGGGTTCGACGAGAGCGCGATCGGTCAGCAAGCCCTCCGAGATTTGGCGCGCGAAGTACGAGTCCCGATTCTCGTCGGCAGCGATCACATCGAGAAGGGGACGCCCCCGGTGCAGTACAACTCGGCGTTCCAGCTGTCTCCAGACGGTGAAACAGCCGCGATCTACAACAAGATGCACCTGGTCCCGTTCGGCGAGTTCATCCCGCTTCAGCGGTGGATTTCGTTCGTCGCGCCGCTCGTGAAACGGTTCCTTCCGTTTGCCGAGGGGAAGTCGGTCATCATGCTTCCTGTCGGGTCGCATGTGGCCAGCACGTCGATTTGCTACGAGGTCGTCTTTCCCGCGCTGGTCCGGCAGGCGGTGAACGCGGGCAGCGAGCTGCTGACCACGATCACCAACGATGGGTGGTACGGACATTCGTCGGCGCCGTACCAGCACTTCGAGCTCGCCTCGATGCGGGCGATCGAGCAGGGCCGCTATCTCGCGCGAGCGGCCAACACCGGTATCAGCGGCCTGATCGATCCGTATGGGCGAGTCGTGGCGCGGTCGGGTATCTTTGAGCAGGTCGGGATGGTGGAGGAGGCACGGTTCCTCTCCACCCGGACGATCTACGCGCGCATCGGCGACGTGGTCTCGTATGCGTCGATTGTGATTACGCTCGTCGCGCTCGTGATGATGCGAGGGCGTCCGGGCGCCCTAGGCCCTGGGCCTCGGGCCTGAGGCCTGCTGCCTGCTGAGGCCTGAGGCCTGAGGCCTGACCCCTGAGGCCTAATATTCGGGAGGACTACAGTGGCTGTGGATCTGGCAGACAACGAGGATCGCTACGAGGACCTGAAGCGGCGCGGCGGGGAGTTGCGGAGGCATCTTTGAGAACGCCGGCCTGGACGACCAGCTTGCCGATATCGAGAAGACCATAGCCAGTCCCACCTTCTGGAGCAATCAGAGCGACGCGCAAAAGGTGATGCAGCGGCGCCGGCGCGTGGAAGACGATCTCACGCTGCTGCGATCGCTCCAGCGGCGCTTGGACGACCTCGCCGTCCTGTACGAGTGGGCCACCGCCGGCGAGGACGTTCTCGCCGACTTCGATCGCGGCCTCTCGGATCTTCAGCAGGAAGTTGAAGCCGCGGAAACCAAGAAGATGCTCGGCGGCGAGCACGATCGGGCCAACGCGATCGTGACGATCCATCCGGGCGCCGGCGGCACCGAGTCGCAGGACTGGGCTGAAATGCTCCTGCGCATGTACCTCAAATGGTCCGAGCGTCGCGGGTTCAAGCGCGAGGTGATCGACTACCAGCCGGGTGAAGAAGCCGGCATCAAGAGTGCGACGGTCACGCTGACGGGCGACTACGCCTACGGTCTCATGACGGCCGAGGCCGGCGTCCATCGTCTCGTTCGCATCTCGCCGTTCGATCAGGCGGCACGACGGCATACGTCGTTCGCGTCGGTGTTCGTGTGGCCCGAGCTGCCCGAAGACGTCGACATCGCGATCGAGGACAAGGATCTTCGCATCGACACGTATCGATCGAGCGGTGCCGGCGGCCAGCACGTCAACGTCACCGACTCGGCGGTCCGCATCACACACCTTCCCACCGGCATCGTCGTCTCGTGTCAGAACGAGCGGTCGCAGCACAAGAATCGCGCGCAGGCGATGAAGGTGCTCAAGTCGCGGCTGTTCGATCTCAAGATGAAAGAGCAGCAGGCCAAGCTCGAACAGCTCGGCGGAGAGAAGCGCGACATCGCGTTCGGCAACCAGATTCGAAGCTACGTGTTGCAGCCCTATCAGATGATCAAGGACCACCGCACGAAGTTCGAGGTCGGCGACGTCAACCGCGTCCTCGACGGGGATCTCGACGGCTTCATCAAGACCTATCTGATGAGGAAGGCGAGCGGCACGCTCGGAAGTCCAGCCGCGGCCGACGAAGACTAACGTGGGGTTCGGCTTGAGCCGGACCTTGAAAGCGCCGCGAAATCAGGCCGGTTTTTGCCTGGATCTTGTGAAAGAAATCACTTGGGACGTTTATGTCGCCTACGGGCGTATAGTTAGCCCGTCCGTGTCGCGCGTCACCTTCCAGGGAGATCTGAATGGTCACACTCCTGCGCCGGTACTGGAGCGATCTCGTTAGCTATGACGGCGGTTTATGGTCGCTGCTGATGATGGATGGACTGCTGCTCGTTCCGCTCATCATGGCCGCATTCTTCTACCCGATTCCGGTACTGATCGCTGTGGGTGCGCTGTTACTGGTGAGCGTCGCCGTTTACGAAGGCGTGCACATCTGGCGGAAGCATCACCCGCATCATCACCAGCCACACGCTCACGTTTAGGGGCCGCTTTCGGCCCCCGCCGGGCTACTCGAGTGTCGGAGCACCAGCAGCCGCCGAGGGTGGTGGTGTGGATTGTGCGGCGTTCTCCGGCTGTGTACCGTTGATGAACGCTTCGGTGTTGCCGGTATCGAGCGTCACGAACACGATGTTGCCAGGTGCTTCGAAGCGCGGCGGATTCTGATGATCGCCATGCTTCTGGATGTACACCTTCATGAAGTCCATCCAGATCGGCAACGCGGCAGCCGCGCCCGTCTCTCCTGATCCGAGCGGCTTTTTCTCGTCGTAACCCACCCATACGCCAACGGTGATGTCGGGATCGAATCCGATGAACCACGCATCGGTGTATTCGTCCATCGTCCCGGTCTTCCCGGCGAGCGGCCAGTCCAGTGCCGCGGCGGCATTCGCGGTGCCGTGCTGCACCACGCCGCGCAGCAGATTGGTCATCACGAACGCCGTGTCGGCTCGCAATGCCTCGTGCGGCTCGGGGCGATGCTCGTCGAGGATGTTGCCCTCGCGATCGGCGATCGTCACCACCGAGTACGGCTCCAGCCGCACGCCCTGGTTGCCGAATGCCGAGTAGGCGCTCGTCATCTCGACGAGGGTCGCTTCGGCCGCGCCCAGCGCCAGCGAGAGATACGGCTGGTAATCGCCGCGCAGGCCGAATCGTTTGGCGTAGGAGATGACCTCGGCCGGACCCACGTCGGCCATCGCCTTCACCGCAGGAATATTGCGCGACTGTTCGAGCGCGCGGCGTAGCGTGACGCGCCCCTCGTACTTGCGATCGTAGTTCTGCGGCTCATATCGCGGCTGGTTGGGACCGGCCTCGTACGACACCGGCTCGTCGATGAACGTGGAGATCGGCGTGAAGCCGCGATCGATCGCGGCGGTGTACACGAAAGGCTTGAACAGCGAGCCGACCTGTCGTTTGGCCTGTGTCGCGCGGTTGAACTTGCTGCGATTGAAGCTGAATCCGCCAACCATGGCGCGGATTTGGCCGGTGTGATTGTCGATCGCAATCAGGGCGCCTTCGACCGCAGGGGGCTGCTCGAGGAGGAGCTGCGTCGGTTTCTTGTTCTCGAGGGCGCGCACGTTCACTTCGATGAGGTCGCCGACCTTTAGCAACGCAGCGGCCGACGTCTTGCCGGTCCAGGCGAATGCGGTACGCGGGAGATCGACCTCGTATGCACCGATGCGGACGCGTGCGTCACCTTTGGGAACGGTTGGAACGAACGTCACCAACGCGGGGACGATATCGCCGGCCAGAATGGGTTCCGACCAACGTTCGGTGGTGAACTTCTCGAGCGACTTTCCCTCGGCGAGGAGATTGCGGCGGGGACGCCGAAAGCCGTTCTTGCGCTTGTCGATAATCCTCAGGCCGCGATCGACGGCAGCGTTGGCCGCCTCTTGCAGCGTGATGTCGAGCGTGGTCTGCACGCGAAGGCCGTTCTGATAGAGCGTGTCGGCGCCGTACTTCTGCTCGAGCATCTTGCGGATGTCTTCGACGAAATACGGAGCGATCGATTGCTCGGGCGTCGGCTGGCCTTGAAGCACGAGCGGCGCCGATGCGGCGTCGGTTGCCTGCTGGCGGGTGATGAAGCCTTCAGCGACCATGCGCGGCAACACGTAATTGTTGCGCCGCGACATGTTCGCCTTCGGATTGACGAAGGGGCTGAGACGCGCCGGAGTCTGAATGATGGCGGCGATGGCCGCGGCTTCCTCGAGTGTGACGTCCTTGGCCGGCTTGTCGAAGTACATGCGCGCCGCCGCTTCGACGCCGTACGCGCCATGTCCCAAGGGAATGTGATTGGCGTAGAAGGCGAGGATCTCGCGTTTGGTGTAACGCTTCTCCAGTTGGAAGGCGAGCATCGCTTCTTTGAGCTTTCGCTCGAGGCCAGCCATTCCGGAACGCGCGAACACGCCGCCTTTCATGTACTGCTGCAGAAAGAGAATGCGCGCCACCTGCTGCGTGATCGTGCTGGCGCCGAAGCGTTGTCCGCTGACGACGTCGCGGATGGCGGTGACGACGAGTCGCGAGAAGCTGATGCCGAAGTGCCTCTCGAAGTCGCCGTCTTCGCTGGCGATGATCGCCTGCCGCAGTACAGGCGCGATGTCGTCGTAGCCGATGACGACGCGGCGTTCGGTGGCGAACTCGCCAATGGGCTGGCCATTGCTGGCGAGCAGGCGCGTGATGGTGTTGGGCTTGTAGTTGTCGAGCGCACTGACCTCCGCAACGTCGTTCGCGTAGGCGAAGAACACCCCGCCGACGGCGCCGAGGGCGGCCACGAGCAGGAACAGAGCGGCGATGCCGGCTCGTCCCACGAACCGGATCACAATCCTGGCTGGAGAGGGCCGCGGAGGCTCGGGTGCGGGAGGCGTTTCCGGTTCTGGCTCGATCATGCGATCTCCGTCCAGTATACGAAGGAAACCGTTGTCATGCGGGTGCTTACGTGGTTATCGGAAGGATCCGAATGTGGGCGATCGTTGACAACGATACACTCAGATTTGATAATGGATAGAGCCTAAAGACGCGCATAAGAGAAGGACGCGAGACACATGAGCAAAATCATCGGGATCGACCTGGGCACCACCAATTCGGTCGTGGCCGTCATGGAGGGTGGCGAGCCTGTTGTCATCACCAATCCAGAGGGCAGCCGCCTCACGCCATCCGTGGTGGCGTTCACGAAGAGCGGCGAGCGACTCGTGGGCCAGGTCGCGAAGCGCCAGGCGGTCACCAACCCAGAGAACACCATCTTCTCGATCAAGCGCTTCATGGGGCGACGGCACTCCGAGGTCACTGAAGAAATGAAGATGGTGCCCTATGCCGTTGCCTCGGCGCCGAACGGCGACGTGCGCGTGAAGATTGGCGACAAGGATTACGCGCCGCCCGAGATCTCGGCGATGGTGCTGCAGAAGCTGAAGCAGGCCGCCGAGGAATATCTCGGTCAGCCCGTGACGCGCGCCGTGATCACGGTGCCGGCATACTTCAACGACGCGCAGCGTCAAGCGACGAAAGAGTCCGGCAAGATCGCGGGCCTCGAGGTGATGCGCATCGTCAACGAGCCGACCGCGGCGGCGCTGGCCTATGGGCTCGACAAGAAGAAGGACGAGACGATCGCGGTCTACGACTTCGGCGGCGGCACGTTCGACATCTCGATTCTCGAAGTCGGCGAAGGCGTGGTCGAAGTCAAGGCGACCAACGGCGACACGCACCTGGGCGGCGACAACCTCGATCAGCGGATCATCGAGTGGATCGTGGCCGAGTTCAAGAAGAGCGACGGCATCGATCTGGCCAAGGACCGGATGGCGCTTCAGCGTCTCAAGGAAGCCGCGGAGAAAGCCAAGATGGAGCTCTCCACGGTGATGGAGACCGACATCAACCTGCCGTTCATCACCGCCGATCAGAGCGGCCCGAAGCATCTGCAGCTGCGACTGTCACGCGCGAAGTTCGAGCAACTGGTCGAGGATCTGCTGCAGCGTTCAGTGGGACCGACCAAGCAGGCGCTCTCCGACGCCGGCGTGGATCCGTCGAAGATCGACGAGGTGGTGCTCGTCGGCGGATCGACGCGTATTCCGCGCGTGCAGCAGATCGTCAAGGACCTGTTCGGCAAAGAGCCGCACAAGGGCGTGAATCCTGATGAAGTCGTGGCGATCGGTGCGGCGATTCAGGCGGGCGTGCTCGCTGGCGAAGTGAAGGACCTGCTGCTGCTGGACGTCACGCCGCTGTCGCTCGGTATCGAGACGCTGGGCGGCGTGCTGACCACCCTCATCGGACGCAACACGACGATCCCGACGCGCAAGAGCGAAACGTTCTCCACCGCGGCCGACAGTCAGACGAGCGTCGAAGTGCACGTGCTGCAGGGCGAGCGTCCGCTGGCGCGCGACAACCGCACGCTGGGTCGATTCCAGCTGGTGGGCATCCCACCGGCGCCGCGCGGTATTCCGCAGATCGAAGTGACGTTCGATATCGACGCCAACGGCATCGTGAACGTGTCGGCGAAGGACCTGGGCACAGGCAAGGAACAGAAGATCACCATCACCGCCTCGAGCGGCCTGAGCAAGGACGAAGTCGAGCGGATGATGAAGGACGCCGAATCGCATTCCGAGGACGACAAGAAGCGACGGCAGGAGATCGAAACCCGCAATCGCGCCGATCAGGCGGTGTATGCGGCGGAGAAAATGCTGCGCGAGAGCGGCGACAAGTTGAACGCGTCTGACAAGACGGCGGTCGAGAACGCCGTCGAAGGCCTGAAGACCGCGATCAACTCGAACGACACCGCCGGGATGGAGCGGGCGATGGATCTGCTGACGCAGATGCAGCACAAGGCCGCAGAGGCGCTCTACAAGAACACCGGGGCAGGTGCGGCGGGTTCAGGAGGTTCACAGGGCTCAGAGGGTCCTGGTTCAAGTGGTTCGACAGGTTCGCAAGGTTCGAGCAGTTCACAGGGCGACGTCATCGACGCCGAAGTCGTCGACGACAAATAGGCAGTACGTAGAGGCCGCCTTCAGGCGGCCCACGAACAACGATGGATTTGTACATCGTCTTAGGGGTGGCTCAGGGCGCGTCGGAGTCCGAGATCAAACGGGCGTATCGACGTCTCGCTCGCCGCTATCACCCGGACATCAATCCGGGCGATCACACGGCGGAGGCGCGCTTCCGTCAGATCCTGGAAGCGTACGAGATTTTGATCGATCCGGACCGCCGCTCGCGATACGACTCGGGCCACATCTCCGAGCCGCAGCACTCGCGCCCCAGCGGCTTCGAGGGTTTCGATTTCTCCACGCGCGGCGTCGATCACTCGGCGACGTTTGGCGATCTGTTCGCGGAGGTGCTGACCGACCGCGGCGCGCGCACCGAGACGCCGCAGCGCGGCGCCGACCTGCACGCCGAGATGCCGGTGTCGTTCGAGGAGGCGATCGGCGGTACCCAGCGATCGATCACCGTGACCCGTCGTGAGATCTGCCGCACCTGCGCAGGCGCCGGACGCACACGCGCCAGCGCCGGTATGTGTCCTCTCTGCCAGGGCACGGGGTCGGTGCGCTCGGTGCGCGGGCACATGGTGTTCTCGAAAAGCTGTACCTCCTGCGGCGGCTCCGGTCATCAGATGCCGCGACCGTGCGAGCCGTGTGGCGGCACTGGACTCGAGACGCGCAGCGAAACGGTGACGGCGCGAGTGCCGGCAGGTGTGGCCGATGGCGATCGCCTGCGGGTGCCGGCGAAAGGACATGCCGGCGTGCGGAGCGGCCAGCCTGGTGATCTCTACGTGACGGTCAAGGTGGCGCCGCATGCGGTGTTCCGACGGGATGGCGACGATCTGCACATGGTGGTGCCCGTGGCGGTGCACGAAGCGGCGCTTGGCGCCCGCATCCCAGTGCACACGCTCGATGGTGAGGCACGGCTGCGTGTCCCGCCGGGCACGCAATCGGGTCAGCGGTTCCGGCTGCGCGAGCGCGGCGCGCCGTCGACGAGAACGGGACAACGCGGAGATCTGGTCGTCGAGGTGCGCATCATGCTGCCGAAGATGCTCGACGAACGATCGAAAGAGCTCTTGCGAGAGTTCGGCCGCATCAACGGCGAAGGCGTGCGGGAGTAGGCGGTCATGGCCAAGCGGGCAGAGCGCGGCAAGGCGTACTACATGATCAGCGCGGTGTCGCAGAAGTACGACATTCACCCGCAGACGCTTCGCCTGTACGAGCGCGAAGGATTGCTGAAGCCGTCACGCACCGAAGGCAATACGCGGCTCTATTCCGAGGAGGATCTCGAGCAGCTCGAGACGATCCTCACGTTGACACGCGATCTCGGCGTCAATCTCGCTGGCGTCGAGATCATCCTCAACCTGCGCCGGAAGATCGAGCAGATGCAAGGCGAGGTCAACGAGTTCATGGATTACGTCAAGCGCGAGATGGCCCGCGGTATCGACGACTGGGAACAGCGTCTGGGCACCGCGCTCGTGAAGTCGTCGCCCACCGATCTCGTGCGCCGGACGCCGCCGGCCGCACCTGAAAGGAATCAGGAAGCGGGAATCAGGAAGAAAGAGTCCTGATTCCTCAGAAGCTGCTGGGAACGATCCGCAGTCCCGTCGGTACGTTTGGCAGTCCGGTCGCCGGCTTCCATCCAAGCTGAATCACGTCGAAATCACTGGCGCTCAACGACGCGAACGCGGGGTTGAGGATGCCGTTGTCCCACCGCGTATCGAACGTGCCGCTGATGTACATGTCGGAGCCGTTGTCGGCGACGATGAGTCCATAGCGCTGCATCGCGCGGAAGATGCGCTGCAGCTCGGGCCGATATCCCGACAGGTCCTTCGATGCCTTCAGGCGCAGCCGCGCGCCCATGGGCAGGGCCCCGGTCGTCGATCCCGCGCGATGCGACGCGGGGTAGACATAGCCGTTGGTGGAACGAACGGTGACGCGCAACGCATGCCCGATCTCGGCGCTGCCGAACGCCTCGTCGTACCGTACGAGACCAGGCAGAATGGCAAGTCCCGCTGCGTCCGCCGAGGTCCAGCCATCCGGCCGGCGGCCGTTCGTGTTCATGTCGAAGAACGCGCCCGATCCGGCATGCCATGCCGCGCCGTCGTAGAACACGTTGTAGAGCTCGTAGAGATAGCGATTGTCGCGATCGACGATCAGCATGTGGCGATCGCTGCTGTTGCGCAGATCGATGTTGCCCGGCTCGCCGCTTTCGATCCAATGCGCCTGCGCGATCGTCTCATCGGGAATCGGATAGAACGCGTAGCTCTGATTGGTGGTGTGGTTGACGCCGTCGCTTTCATCCGAGTACGCAAACTGCACCGTGCGTTTGGTCTGCGTTCCATCGACGACGACGTACGGAAAGCCGTAGATCTGGACGCTGCCAGGCGATGCCTCGCCGCCGAAGTCGGGATGCAGCTTTCGCGTCGATCCGTTGTTGATGAACGCGACGTAGTTCGCTGATGCGGGATCGAGCGGTGCGTTCGAGATATCGGTGTTCCACCAGTTGCTGCTTGGAAAGAGCGGCAGCGGCGTGGGCAGTGCGCCGTTGAGCGTCGCGGCGATGGCGACAGCGCTGAAGCAGACGACGAGCGCAAGCGATGTCGGCACTCCGCGCGGACGGAATCCTCGTGCCATGGCGTGAACAAAGTAGGCAACGCGCGTGCCAGAGAATTCCTTCAGCTTTCCGCGAGTGATGATGAAATCACCAAACACTTCTGTCGTTCGACCGCGCGTTTTTTCCTTCGTCGTGCAGTCGTTCTGATCGTTGTCTGGCGTGTTCGGAGTTACCATGACGTCGTGCCCTGCCCGCTGTGCGACGACACCGGATGGAAAACCATTGAAGTGAGCGGCGTCGCACGGGTCACACGTTGTGACTGCGTGCGCGATCGCACCGTCGATCAGCGGATGCGCGACGCGCGCATCCCTCCTCGCTATCAACGCCACACGCTCGACAGCTTCGTCACCTATCAGAACGAAGAGCTGCTGCGCGCCATCGCCTCCGCGCGCCGATTCTGCGAGTCGTTTCCTGTCGTAGAGAAGGGGCTCCTGCTTATCGGCCCTCCAGGGATCGGCAAGACGCACATCGCGGTCGCGGTGCTACGCGATGTCGTGCGGCGCACCGGCGCGCGCGGCCTCTACTTCGACACACGCGCCCTGCTGAAGGACATTCGCAGCACCTACAACCCGGTGACGCACACCGCCGAAATGGATGTGATTCGCCCGGTCATGGAGGCGGAGCTCCTCGTCCTCGACGACCTCGGTGCCGAACGGCTCACCGACTGGGTCGAGGAGACGATGAGCCTCATCGTCAACACGCGCTACAACGAGCGGCGGCCCACGATCTTCACGTCGAACTACGAGGACGTGCCTGAGGAAGGCGAGATGAACTCGCTGCTCGTCCGCGTGGGATTCCGCCTCCATTCGCGGCTGCGGGAGATGTGCGAGTTCCTGGAGTACGATGGGCCCGATTACCGCAATCTGCCGCCGAATGCCGGCGCAGATGATCTCTACAAACTGTGGAAAGCCCAACCCCGTCGCAAGCTGCCCGCACGAGCCCAGGGCCAGGCCCGCGCGCAGATCAAAGCGCCCAAGCACGACAAGGTGGATTTGAAATGGTCGGGCGGCAGGGCTGGAACGTAGCGATGCAGAATGCAGAATGCAGAATGCAGACACGGTTCGCCTTTTGGCTTCTGCATTCTGAATTCTGAATTCTGCATTACATGGCGCTAGGTCTGTATCTTCACGTCCCCTTCTGCTCAGCGATTTGCAACTACTGCAACTTCAACCGCGGTCTGTTCGATGCCGATCTGAAACGGCACTACGTCGACGCCCTTCATCAGGAGATCCGACAGCGATCGGACGGGGAAGCTGCGGACACGATCTTCTTTGGCGGTGGCACTCCGTCATTGCTCGAGCCGGCTGAGATCGGCGACCTGATCGCGTCGTGTCGCAACGCGTTCGCACTCAGCCCGGACGCCGAGATCACGCTCGAGGCAAATCCAGAAACGGTCTCGCAGGAGCGGCTGATCGGGTTTCGTGAAGCCGGCATCAATCGACTGAGTTTTGGTGTGCAGTCGTTTCGCGACGAGGAGCTTCAGCGCCTGAGCCGACTGCACTCGGCGGCGCGCGCGCGCGCCGCCTTCGTCGAGGCACGGGGCGCCGGTTTCGAGAACATCTCTCTCGACTTGATGATGTGGCTGCCGCAGCAGTCGATCGCGGAATGGCTCGAGTCGGTTGAGGCGCTGATCGATCTCGGACCCGATCATGCCTCTCTGTATCTGCTCGAGATCTACCCCAACGCGCCGCTGCGCGACGCCATGGCGCGGGGGCAATGGTCGCTGGCGCCCGACGATGACGCGGCAGAAATGTATCTCCAGGCGATGGAGCGGCTCGATCGTGCGGGCTACCAGCAATACGAGATTTCGAATGTGTCACGGCCCGGCCGGCGGTCGACGCACAACCTGAAATACTGGACCGACGGCGAGTGGCTCGGGTTCGGCTGCGGGGCGCATTCGACGAGGAATGGCGTCCGGGAGAAGAATGTTTCCTCCACAACCGAGTACATTGCCCGCGTGGCTGAACGAGGACAGATCAGCGGAGAACGCCGTGTGCTCACGCCACAGGAGCGCGTGGAGGAGGCGCTCTTCACCGGGCTGCGCCTAGCCGACGGTATCGACCTCGCCGGGGTGAAATCGCGTTACGGCGTGGATGTACGAGCGGCGTACGGCCGTGAACTGCAGCCATTCGTCGACGCCGGCCTCTTGATCTATGATGACGCGCGCATGTACCTCGCGCGGCCAGGAATGCTTCTTGCTCACGAGGTTATGACCGTTTTCATAAACTCGTCCGTACGTTAGGATGCGCGAGTTCCTCGCCGCGCCCGAAAGTGCGCGCGGGGGAAAAGATGTGCGGGGGCCCCGCCGTACGCCATGCGGTGGGTGCGATGACCGGCCTATCGAGGAGGCTCGACGATGCGACGACTGTCCGGAGTGTTACTGGCTGGCGCGTTACTCATGATGCCGGCGTTGTCCCAGAACGCGTTCGCGCAGGCGACGCCCCCACCGAAGACGACCTATACCGGCGACATGATCATTTTGGCCTACGCGATCAACGCCGACAAGGTCGGCGACTACGAGAAGGTCGTGGCCACGCTGAAAGACGCGCTCATGAAGTCGCAGAAGCCGGAGGCGAAGCAGCAGCTCGCCGGCTGGAAGATCATCAAGAACTCGATGCCGCAGCCCGATGGCAGCATCGTCTACGTGCACGTCGTCACCGTGGTGAAGGACGCCGACTACTCGATCACCAACATCGTTTACGACGTCGTGACCGATCCGATGGAGCGGACAAACTTCTACAACCTCTACAAGGGTGCGCTGAAGGGCGCCCTGTTCGCGATTCAGGGGCCGATGGTGTCCGACTTCGCGAAGTAGGACGCACGCTCACGCGAGGCTACAATCGAAAGCCACGAGCGGCCTGTGCCGTTCGTGGCTTTTGTCTTTTATCGCGGACCGGCGTGAAGCCGGTTTGCCAGACGTTCGTTGCGAACCGGCGTCAAGCCGGTTTGCCAGACACTGAGGAGAGGCTGATGCGTCGTGCGCGCGCGGTTTGGCTGGGCAGCATCCTGATTGGCGCGATGAGTGCCACCGTTGCCGCCTCGTCTCCTCAACAGGCGCAGCCCGCGAAGCCGCCGGCTCCCGCGGTGCCAGGGCAGAAGCCGCCGGCGCCAGGACAACCCACCGGCGCGCCGCCTGCCGCGCCCGCTCCCGCCCAAACACGCACGTTCACTGCGCCGGCCGGATTGATCTTCACTCCCGTTCGACCGGAGCGCGTCGTCGATTTCGAGAAGGTGATGGCGTACTTTCAGGCGGCGCTCGCGAAGTCGGCCGATCCGACCGTGCGCGAGCAGGCCGCCGGCTGGCGGATCTACAAGGCCACTGAAACCGCACAAGGTGGTGCGGTGTTGTACGTCTCCGTGTTCGATCCAGCGATGATGGGATCCGACTACGGAATTGGAAAGATATTGGCGGATGCGTATCCCAACGAGGCGGCGCAGCTGTGGAAGTTGTACAACGGCGCGATCGCGGGCGGCGGTACGTTGTTGAACCTCACGCCAGTGAAACCGGTCGAGCCGCCGCCGCTCGATGTGACAACGAAGCCGAAGGCGACGCCGCCGACTCCGCAGCCGTAGAGGCGCTCGTCAAAATCTCAAGTTCCCTCCGATGTACACGCGGTGCACCGTCGAGAACAGTGCGTCTCCACGCAGCTTGAACACGCGATAGTCGAATCGCGCCCGCAGCGGACCGAAGATCGACATCTTCACGCCACCGCCAGTGTTGGCGCCGAAGCTGGTTTCGGTGACGTCGCCGAGCTGCTCGCGAAACAATCCGCCGCCGCTGGTGAAGTACGGCTGCAGACCATGGATCGAAAACGGCGTCTGGAAGAGCACATTGCCCATGCCCGTGCGGAGCGACGGCGCGCCTTGGACGGGATCTTCCTTGATATCCGAGTACTCGAATTCGAAGCCGATGACGAGAAGTCCGGCTCCGACCGCGAAGCCGCGTGCCACTCGGTCCGACGGCGTTGTCCCGGTCCCGAGGAACGCGGTGAGGTCGGCCCAGGCCGGCGAGGCGAGTGCAAGCAGGATCGCGGCGAGAATGAGAGATCGGGCGAGTCGCATATCGAATGATACGATTTTCGTGGGGCCGCCTGAAGCACTGGGCCGCCTGAAGGCGGCCCCCACGTACCACGCCTGAAGGCGGCCCCTACGTACCACATGGATGTCATGTTCAGCCAGGAGCAGGAGCTGCTTCGCCGCAGCGTCCGCGAGTTTGCGGAGATGGAGCTGCGCCCGCATGTGATGGAGTGGGACGAAGCGCAGCAGTTTCCGTTGTCGCTGCTTGCCAAGTGCGCTGAGCTTGGCCTGATGGGCATCCAGTTTCCAGAGCAGTACGGCGGCGCCGCGATGTCTGCGGTGGACTACTGCATCTGCATCGAAGAGCTGGCGCGCATCGACCCGTCGGTCTGTCTGTCGATCGCAGCGCACAACGGTCTCGGTGCGTCGCACATCTTCATGTTCGGCACCGAGGCGCAGAAGCAGAAGTACCTCGTGCCGCTTGCGAGCGGACGCCAGCTGGCTGCGTGGGGCCTCACCGAAGCGACCGCCGGTAGTGACGCCGCCTCGATGCGCACGACGGCAGTGCGCGATGGCGATGGGTGGGTGATCAACGGCACGAAGCAGTTCATCACCCATGGTGCGACTGGCGATGTGATGGTGGTCATGGCGGTGACGAGCCGCGCCAAGGGGAGCCGCGGCATCTCGGCGTTCATCGTCGAGCGCGGCACGCCGGGGCTGAGATCGGGAAAGAAAGAGAACAAGCTCGGCATGCGCGCCAGCGAGACCAGCGAAGTCGTGCTCGAGCAGTGTCGTGTCCCGGCGTCACATCTGCTTGGTGTCGAAGGACAGGGATTCATCAATGCGCTGCAGGTGCTCGATGCCGGTCGCATCGGCATTGCGGCGCTTGCCGTCGGTCTGGCGCAAGGCGCGTACGAAGCCGCACGCGCGTATGCGTTCGAGCGGCGTCAGTTCGGCCAGCCGATCGGTACGTTTCAGAGTATTCGAGCCAAGCTGGTCGAAAGCGCGATGCGCATCGAAGCGGCGCGTCTGCTGACTTACCGCGCCGCGGCGATGAAGGACGAAGGCAAGCGCACGACGTTGGAAGCCGCCATGGCGAAGCTGTACTCGAGTGAAATCGCCGTTCGCTCCGCCGAAGATGGCGTGCAGATCCACGGCGGGTACGGGTTCGTAAAGGACTATCCCGCGGAGAAGTTCTTCCGCGATGTAAAGCTCACCACGATCGGCGAGGGCACGAGCGAGATCCAGCGTCTCGTCATTGCCCGGCAGCTGTTGGCCTAAATGGGGTCTACCTCCGACCCCATTTCTAACGGAGTGCTCGCCGGCGAGCCGCGAGCGATTGCGCGCGCGATCTCGGTGGTGGAAAACGATCCGGCGGGCGCGGCGGATCTGATCGCCCGGCTCTATCCGAAGACCGGACGCGCATACGTGATCGGCGTGACCGGCGCGCCGGGCGTCGGCAAGAGCACGCTCGTCGATCGATTGACGACGGTGATTCGGCGATCGGCGCACACCGTGGGCATCATCGCGGTCGATCCGACGAGTCCGTTCACTGGTGGAGCCGTGCTCGGCGACCGAGTTCGCATGAACGCCCATGCCGCAGACGAGGGTGTGTTCATTCGCAGCATGGCGACGCGCGGTCATCTCGGCGGTCTCGCCAGTGCGACGTCCGACGCCATCCTCGTGCTCGACGCGGCCGGCAAGGATATCGTGATCATCGAGACGGTCGGCGTCGGTCAGGACGAAGTCGAGATCGTCGGCACCGCAGACATCTCGCTGGTCGTGCTCGTGCCCGGCGCCGGCGACGATGTGCAGGCGATGAAGGCGGGCATCATGGAGATCGCCGACGTCTTCGTGGTGAACAAGGCCGATCGCGAAGGCGCCGACCACGTCGTGCAGACGATTGCCGCCAGTCTCATGCTCAAGATGTACGGACCCAACGATTGGCGTCCGCCGATTGTGAAGACCGAGGCCTCGAACGGCGTGGGGATCGACGAGCTGTGGAACGAGATCGGACGATTCAGACAGCGTCCCGCGAACGCCCGTGAACGCCGCCGACGTACGCGTGAATCGACGCGGCTGCGGCGCCTGCTGTCGCAGCGACTCATCGAGCGCGTCGAGCGCGACCTTCCGGCGGGCGAGTTCGATCGATTGGTGGACGCGGTTGCCGCGCGCGAGATCGACCCGTACGCCGCGGTCGATCGGCTGATGCGGGGAGCGCAGCAGTCGTGAGAGCGATCCTCGATCACGTCGGAATTGCGGTACAGGATGTCGAGAAGGCGCTCGCGTTCTATCGCGACGCGCTCGGCCTCGACGTCGAAGCGCCGGAGGATGTGACCACTCAGCGTGTGCGCGCGCACTTCATTCCGACGGGGCAGGCGTCGCTCGAGCTGCTAGAGGCGACCGCGCCCGAATCGCCGATCGCGAAGTTCGTCGACAGGCGCGGGCCGGGCATCCACCACGTCACGCTACGCGTCGAGGACATCCGCGCAACGCTCGATCACCTCAAAGCGCGCGGCGTACGCCTGGTGGATGATCAACCAAGGCCCGGCGCAGAAGGCGCGCTGGTCGCGTTTGTCCATCCGTCGGCTGCACAAGGTGTGCTCGTCGAGTTGAAGCAAGCGGCGCCTCGTCGGGCGACGCTCGCCGCCAAATCGCTTTCGCTCGGGAACTTCCGGCTCACGGTGTTGCACGATGGCGGCTTCAGGCTCGATGGCGGCGCGATGTTCAGTGTCGTGCCAAAGCCGCTGTGGGAGAAGCTCGCGCCTCCCGACGATCGCAACCGGATTCAGCTGGCGACACGCCCGCTGCTGGTCGAAGCGGCGTGGGGACGGATGATCGTCGACTGCGGCATCGGCGACAAGATGGGGCCCAAGCCCACCGACATCTACGCACTCGATCGCTCGCGACATCTCGATCACGCCCTGAGTGAGATCGGTCTGGATGCCTCGTCCATCGACGTTGCGCTTGCCACGCATCTCCACTTCGATCACTTCGGCGGCGCGACGATGAGGGATGGCGACGCGCTGAGGCCGCGCTTCACACGCGCGCGGTATCTGATTCGCGCCGCCGAGTGGGAGGATGCGACGCATCCGCACGAGCGCAATCGGGCAAGCTACCTGGTCGAGGATTTCGTGCCCCTGAAGGACGCCGGCGTCATCGATTTCTTCGACGGCGACATCGAGATCAGGCCCGGTGTGCGCGTCGTCCGCACCGGCGGCCACACCGGGCAGCATCAGATCGTCTACGTGGAATCAGGGGGAAAGACGGCTGTCTTCGTGGCCGATCTGATCCCCACCACGGCCCACCTGCAGGATCCATGGGTGATGAGCTACGACCTGTTTCCGGTCGACACGCTGATGTTCAAGAAGCGCTTCATCCGCGAGGCCATCGACCGCGAGTACCTCATCGTCTTCGAGCACGATCCGCACATCGCCGCTGGCTATATTCGCGAAGCCGCGAACGGCAAGCGGTCAGTAGAGCAGGTGCTGTAAACTCCTAAAGCCCACGGAATCGAGATTCGGAGCCCAATGGAACACGTCCAAATCGGCATCATCGGCGGCAGCGGTCTGTACGACATGGCCGACGTGACGGATCGCTCGGAAGTGACCCTGACGACGCCGTTCGGCGAGCCGTCGGGTCCCTATCTTCTCGGGACGCTGCGCGGCAAGCGCGTCGCGTTTCTGTCGCGGCACGGCGCGGGTCATCGCCTCTCGCCATCGGAGCTGAACTATCGCGCCAACATCTTCGGGATGAAGATGCTGGGCGTCGAGTACCTGCTCTCGGCGAGCGCCGTCGGTAGCCTGAAAGAAGAGATGCCGCCGCTCGACATCGTGATTCCCGATCAGTTCATCGATCGCACGAAAGGCCGGATCAGCACCTTCTTCGGCCGCGGGCTCGTGGCGCACGTCGCCTTCGCGCATCCGATCTGCCGCAACTTGAGCGAGCTGGCCTACGAGAGCGGCCGACATGTCGGCGCCAGCGTCCACAAGGGCGGCACCTACGTGTGCATGGAAGGGCCGCAGTTCTCCACGCTCGCCGAGTCGCGGCTGTATCGATCGTGGGGTGCCGACATCATCGGCATGACCAACCTTCAGGAAGCGAAGCTCGCACGCGAGGCCGAGATCTGTTACTCGACGATCGCGTTGGTCACCGATTACGACTGCTGGCACCCCGACCACGACCACGTGACGGTGGAGATGATCATCGCCAACCTGACGCACAACGCGAAAACCGCGCAGCAGATCATCGCCACCGCAGTCGAGCGTCTGCCGTACGCACGGACCTGCGAGTGCGCGTCGGCGCTCAAGTACGCGTTGATTACTCGGCCCGACGCAATTCCGGCGCGCGTGCGCGACGAGCTGGCGCCGATCGTCGGGAAGTATCTGGCGCCGGTGTAACGACGGTCCGGCTGCCCACCTACGCCAAGGCTACGGCGGGTCCGCCGTAGCTTCATGCGAAGGCGGAAAGCCGGACACTACGTCCCAAGAAAGGATTCGAGGTCTCCTGATGAAGAACGCCCGCTTTGACGTCACCGCCATCGGCAATGCCATCGTCGACGTCCTCGCCCGCGCCGATGACGCGCTGCTTGCGAAGCACAACCTGGCGAAGGGTGCGATGTCGCTCATCGACACCGAGACCGCCGAGCGGCTTTACGGAATCATGGGACCGGGCACCGAACGCTCTGGCGGATCGGCGGGCAACACGGCTGCCGTCATCGCGGGATTGGGCGGCCGCGTCGCGTACATCGGGAAGGTGGCTGCCGATCAGTTGGGCGAAGTATTCACGCACGACATCCGCGCCATCGGCGTGACCTACGACACGCCGCCGCTCGAGGGGGGACTGCCAACCGCACGCTGCCTGATTTTCGTCACGCCGGATGCGCAGCGCACGATGCAGACGTACCTCGGCGCCACGACGCAGCTGGGACCCGAAGACGTGAACATGGACTACATCACCTCCTCGAAGGTCCTGTACCTCGAGGGCTACCTGTGGGATCAGCCGCGCGCGAAGCAGGCGATGCGCGATGCCGCGATCAAGGCGAAGGAGGCCGGCGCGAAAGTATCGTTGACGCTCTCGGACGCGTTCTGCGTCGCTCGCTTCCGCGACGAGTTCATCGACCTGGCCGAAAAGCACGTCGACATTCTGTTCGCCAACGAGAGCGAGATCCTATCGCTCTATCAGGTCGATCGCTTCGACGATGCGCTGCAGCACGTGCGAAAGCACTGCGAGATCGCGGCGCTGACGAGGAGCGAGAAGGGCTCGGTCGTGGTGAACGGCGACGAAGTGCACGTGATCGACTCGGAGAAGGGCGTCAAGGTCGTCGATACAACTGGCGCCGGCGACGCGTATGCGGGCGGGTTCCTCTATGGCTACACGCAGGGATACGACCTGTCGACCTGCGGCCGGCTGGGCGGGCTCATGGCGGCAGAAGTGATCAGCCACATGGGTCCGCGTCCGGAAGCGGACATCAAGAAGCTCGCGTCATCGATCGTATGATTCGCGTCTTGACGATTCGGTGAGCCGGATCACATAGCGGCTCGGATCCTTCTCGAACATCTCGCGCAGCTCGGCTAGGCTGCCCGCGCCGCCGTAGCTGATCGCCGAGCAGAGATGCTTGAGCATGTCGCGCACGACCGGGCGCACCGACCCGCGCGCCGGCACGCTGATCTCCATGCCCTCGGCGCCCAACGCCTCGACGTCGGCGGTCTCGGCGTCCTCGACGTCGAGCCGATCAACGATCGCCTGCAGCGACGCCATTCCGCGAAACACTTTGAATGGCACTTTCACCGTCTTGTGCGACTCGGGGATGACGACCGGCTTCTGCACCGTGTCGCCCGGCGTCTCGATCGTGCCGGCAAGCGCGCTGCCGAGCATCACCGTATCGCCGCCAAAGAGCAGCGCCTGCGCCATCGCGCCGTCGCGCCGAACACCGCCATCGGCGATGAGCGGGACGCCGCGCGCAGCAGTCCGGCAGACGACGAGCGCCTCGACTTGCGGGACGCCGAAGTTGGTGTTCAGACGCGTAGTGCAGCCGCCGCCTGGACCGATGCCCACCTTCACGCCGTTGACGCCGCGCTCGACGAGGAACGTGGTGCCTTCAGCGGTCGCAACGTTGCCGGCAATCAGCTCGACGTCGCCAAACTGTTTCCGGAACGCCTCGATGGCACGTCCCATCACCGCCGAGTGGCCGTGTGCGATATCGATGACGATGACGTCCGCGCCGACACGCAGCAGCTCAGTGGCTCGTTCGAGATAGTCTCCTTTGGCGCCAATCGCCGCCCCCACGCGAAGACGCCCCTGGTCGTCGCGGGTGCTGTAGGGCAGGCGCTTCTGCTGCAGGAGATCCTTGGCGGTGATCAAGCCGACCAGGCGATCGTCGTCATCGACGAGCGGCAGCTTCTTGATCTTGTGCGTGCGCATCGCCGACTCGGCATCGGCGCTGTCGATGCTTCCCTGGCTGACGATCAGCCGCTTGCGCGGCGTCATGCGATCGGCGACCGTTCCGTTCGAGCCGGCGAATCGCAGATCGCGGGTGGTCAGCAGGCCCACGACCCGTTTGGCCTCATCGACGACGACGAGAGTGCCGACGCCAGTGCGGCGCATGATCTCGGCGGCCTCGCCGAGCGGCGCGTCGGAACGGATGGTGTAGGGGTCCGGAATCACGCCGTGCTGGCGACGCTTCACGCGCTCGACTTCGCGCACCTGCGGCGCGATGTCGCCTGACCTGAACCCGCGATCGATGATGCCGATGCCGCCTTCCTCGGCGATCGCGATCGCCATGTCGGCACGCGTCACCGTGTCCATGTTGGCCGACACGATCGGACGCTTCAGCGTCAGGTGCTCGGAGAGACGGCTCGAGAGATCGATCGCGGTCGGATCGCGCCGCTCGATGACGCTGTACTGCGGCGTGAACAGGAAGTCATCGAAGGTGCAACCGCGCACCAGTTGTCGCAGGTCAGTCACTAACAGCTATTTGCCAAATAGAGGCTTGTAGTCGCGGTTGTTCTCGCAGAAGAACTCGTCGACGCGGTTGTATTCGGGCATCAGCGGGAACGTGCGCGTCATGAGCCATGGCCCGGCGAACACATTGGGATCCTCGATCACGACCTCGTACTCCAGTGTGCCGAGATTGGGGCGCCGGAAGCGCTCGGTGAGATGCAGATCCTCGGTGGTCTTATAGCCGTTGACTTCGCTCTCCTTGAAACCTCTCGATTCGACGACGAGCGTATCGCCTTCCCACTTGCCGGTGGAATGGCCCATCCAAAACGGATCGGGATCAGCGGGAAGCGGCGAGCCATCGAGTGGAATCGTGCGCGAGAGGTGCAGGTACTCGTGCAGGATGATCAAGTACTTCGGCGACTGCACGAACTGAACGTAATACGGCACCATGAACGTCTGCGGCACGCCTGGAGGTGCGCACGACGAATACAGGCCTGTATCGTC
>Ga0075433_10000086_pt1 | contig 42813 bp, 45 predicted proteins | sample RhiMethybrSRZTD2_FD_75299 | JGI IMG/M metagenome (GOLD analysis project Ga0075433, IMG submission 75299) | Populus rhizosphere microbial communities from Tennessee, USA - Rhizosphere MetaG P. TD hybrid SRZTD2 | ecosystem: Host-associated > Plants > Roots > Rhizosphere > Soil | place: USA... | reverse complement strand
CAGCGTTCTCACGTCCATGGGCTCCTCCTCCCGAGAGACCGCGTCGGTCCGCGCAGACTAGCCCGCTGGCCGGAACAGCGTCAAGGGAGCGGCTCCGCGCGGAATGACGTCAGGCTGGGCCGTGGAGGCGCCGGGGCCGGCGCTCAGGAGCGCCGGGGGCCGCCGTACACGTGCCGCAGCATCCCGGCGAACATCACGACCGCGATCAACAAGAGCACGACTACGACGGTACCGAGGATCTTCTCGGGACCGCGGATGTGCATCGTCGAGACGAGCAAGGACGATGACTGACCCGGACCGTTGAAATCCGCGAACGGCGCCGTGGGCGGCAGTATGCCCGGAGACGTCGGCGACGGATCGGCGGCCAGCACGGGGATAGCGACTGACAGCACGGCGAGGACGAGACACAACGCGAGGAATCGTGGCATGGCCGGCAGTGTAGCAGTGGCTCCCGTATCTGGCTAGCTGCGCGCGACCACCACGCGCGGCGGCGTCTTGCCGTCGAGAAACGCGAGGATCGACTCCGTGGCCTGCCCGAAGAAGATGCCGTAGCCCTCGGCCGTGACGAACCCGAGATGCGGCGTCAGCACGACGTTGTCCAGGCCGAGCAGCGGATGATTCTTCGGCACCGGCTCGACATCGAACACGTCGAGTGCGGCGCCGGCGATGCGGCGGGCCCGCAGCGCCTCGATCAGCGCGGCCTCGTCGACGATCGGCCCGCGCGCGGTGTTCACCAGGAACGCGGTCGGCTTCATGAGCGCCAGATGACGCGCAGTGATCAGTCCGCGCGTTTTGTCCGACAGACGGTAGTGCACGCTCACGACGTCGCTCTCGCGCAGCAGCGTGTCGAGGTCGACGTGGGTGGCGCCGGCCGCGGCCGCCCGCGCGTCGGTCAGCGTGATGCCGGTCGCGAGCACGTGCATGCCGAGGAGTCGGCCGAAGGCGGCCATCTTGCCGCCGATGCGTCCCAGACCGATGATTCCGAGCGTCTTGCCGTACATGTCGACGCCGATCGGCGGCGTCTGCCACCGGCCCTCGCGCGTCGCGCGGTCTTCCTGCGGCACGCGCCGCACCACGGCCATCATCAAGGCGACCGTGTGCTCGAACGCGTTGACGCCGGAGCCTTCGGTGTCGGTGACGACGATGCCGCGTGCGGCGGCGGCGGCGAGGTCGACCTGCCCGGTCCAGCGGCCACCGATGGCGATCATGCGCAGCCTCGGCAGCCGGGCGATGAGGCCCGCGCGGAAGAACGTGCGCTCGCGCGTCGGGACGATGATCTCGTACGGCTCGAGCCGCGTGGCCAGCGCGTCCTCGCTCGGCAGCGTGTCCGAAAATCTGTCGATCGGCGCGCGCCCGTCGAGCCGCTTCCAGATCGGCAGCGCGCCGACCATGCCGCCCCAGTCGTCGATGATGGCAATCCGCGTCACGACGTGCCTCCCTCGGGTCGCGCGCCGCCGCCTCGGCCGCGACGCCGGCGCCGCCGTCGACGCTGGCCGTCAGTGGACGCAGGGGGTGCGGGCGCGGCCGATGCCGGATGGTGTGGCGTGTGCGCCATCGGACGTCCGTCGCTGCCGCCGCCGCGTCGCGGTCCGCGCTGCACGCCGCGCCGCGCGTCGAGCCGGGCGCGGCGCTCCTCGGCGAACCGACGCCGCTCCTCGGCCGACGGCTTGATCTCGGGCACGAACAGATCGTCTTCGGCCCACTCGACGGGGATCTTCTGGCCGATGAACTTCTCGATCGCCTCGAGATTGAGCGCGCTCGCCTCGTCAACGAGGCCGACGGCGCGGCCGGCCGCCCCGGCCCGCGCCGTGCGACCGATGCGATGCACGTAATCTTCGGCGTCCTGCGGCAGATCCCAGTTGATGACGTGACTGACCGCCTCGATGTGCAGGCCCCGCGACGCGACGTCCGTGGCCACGAGCACCGGCAGCACGCCTTCCTTGAAGTCGTTGATGATCCTCAATCGACGCTTCTGGTCCACATCGCCGGTGAGGGCGCGCGCGTCCCAGCCGTTGCGGATCAGCCGGTCCTCCAGCCGTCGCGCTTCCTCACGCGTATTCGAGAAGATCAGAAAGCGGTCACCCTCGCGACGCATCAGCCCAAGCAGCAGCGGGAACTTCTCTTCGCGGCCGACGTGGTAGAGCGTCTGCTCCACGCGCTCGGCCGTCTTCTGCTGCGGCATGATCGTGATCTGCGATGGGTTGTTCATGAACTCCCACGTCAGCTCGAGCACGCGGAACGACAGCGTCGCGGAGAACAGGAACGACTGGCGGCGCTCAGGCGGCGGCAGCCGTCGCAGGATGAAGCGCAGATCGGCGATGAACCCCATGTCGAACATGCGGTCGGCCTCGTCGATGACGAGCACCTCGACCCGGCGCGGCGACCAGATGTGCTGCTTGAGGTAGTCGATCAGGCGCCCCGGCGTGCCGACGAGGATGTCGCAGCCGGCGGCCAGTGATTCGCGCTGCTTGTTGTAGTCGATGCCGCCGTAGACGGCCTGGATGCGAAACGGCGCGTGCTTGCCAAGCAGCCGCGCGTCCGACTCGATCTGCACGACCAGCTCGCGCGTGGGAGCGATGATCAGCACGCGCGGCTCTCCGCTGTGGCCGGGCCGGGACGGCTCGCCCTCACGAATCAGCCTCGTGAACGCCGCGATCAAGAACGCGGCGGTCTTGCCGGTGCCCGTCTGCGACTGGCCCGCGACGTCCTTGCCCCGCAGCGCCAGGGGGAGCGCCGCCTCCTGGATCGGCGTCGCGGCCACGAACCCCGCGTCGCGGATTCCGTGCATGACGGGCTCGGGCAGATCGAGGGTCGAGAACTCCATCAGGAGCCGCCGGCCTCCGAGGGCTGCGGCACGGGCGCCGCGCGGCGGCCGAAGATCCTGGCGCAGATGATGCCGACTTCATAGAGGAGGATCAGCGGTCCGGCCATCAGCGTCTGGTTGAAGGCGTCGGGCGTCGGCGTGAGCACCGCCCCTGCGATGAAGGCGCCGAGGATGGCGTACTTGCGGTTCTTCGAGAGCTGCTTGGCGGTGACAACGCCGACCCGCGCGAGGATCGTGATGACCAGCGGCAGCTCGAAGACGGCCCCGAAGGCCAACGTGAACTTCAGCAGGAAGTCGATGTGGTTCTCGAGGGTGATCATCGGTTGCAGCGTGTCGCGCGCGTACGAGAGCAGGAACTGGATCGCGTACGGCGTCACCACGAACAGCGAGAAGGCGCCGCCGGCGACGAACATCACCGAGCCGATGATCACGAACGGCACCGCATACTTCTTCTCGTGCTCGTGCAGTCCGGGGGCGATGAACGCCCACACCTGCCAGAGGATGCCGGGTGATGCGATGAAGACGCCCACGATCAGGGCCACCTTCATCTGGACCCAGAACGCCTCCGCCGGGGCCGTGAAGACCAGCTTGTAGCCGAGCTTGGTCACCGGGCGCGCCAGGTAATCGGTGATCTGCTCCGCCCGGAATAGCGCGATGAACGTGCCGCCGAGCAGCCAGAAGAGGCTGCGCATGATGCGCGTGCGCAACTCGCCCAGGTGCTCCATGAACGGCATCTTGTCGTCGACGGAGAAGCGCGCCATCTAGCGCGGGCCCACGAAGTGGCGGAGCGCGGCGGCGCCGCGGCCGGCCTGGATGGCGCACCGGATGGCCGCCGTCACGTAGGCCTTCGCCTCGGCGATGGCGTCGAGCAGCACGCGACCACGGGCGAGTCCGGCCGCGATGGCCGCGGAGTACGTGCAGCCGGTCCCGTGGGTGGCGGGTCCCTCGACGCGCGGCGCGGGAAAGCGCGTGAGCGTGCGGCCGTCCCAGAGCACGTCCGTCGCGGAGTCTTTCAGGTGCCCGCCCTTCACCAGCACGTGCCGTGGACCGAGCGCGGCGATGCGACGCGCGGCCTCCACCATGTCGGCCTCGGAGTCCACGGCCATGTCGGCGAGCGCGCCCGCCTCCGTCAGATTGGGCGTCACGAGCGTCGCCAGCGGCAACAGCTCGCGGACGAGCGTGTCGCGCGCCGCGGGCTGCAGCAGCGGATCGCCGGAGGAGGCGATCATCACAGGATCGACGACGAGGGGCGTGCCGCGGTGCGAGCGCAGCCGGCCGGCGACCGTGCCGACGATGTCCTTCGTGGCCAGCATGCCGGTCTTGATCGCGTCGGCGCCGAAGTCCTCGAGCACGGCATCGATCTGGCGGCCGACGAAGTCGGGGGGCAGGTCCAGAACGCCGAGCACGCCGAGAGAATTCTGCGCCGTGACGGCGGTCACGGCGGACATCCCGAACACCTCGAACGCCGAGAACGTCTTGAGGTCGGCCTGGATGCCTGCGCCGCCACCGGAGTCCGACCCGGCGATGGTCAGGGCCTTCGAAACGGTCATAGACCCATGCAGTATACGCCGCTCACGCACGCGGAATAATCACCACGAACTCGCCGCGCGGCGGGTTCGATCGGAGCCTCTCGAGGTGCGCGGCGGCGGGCGCGCGGACGATCTCTTCGAACCGCTTGGTCAGCTCGCGCGCGACCACGATGTCGGCCTCGCCGAAGACCTCGCCGATCGCCTCCAGCGCAGCCTCGATCCGGTGCGGCGACTCGTACACGACGATGGTCGTCTCGAGCTCACGCAGCGCCTTGAGACGATTCACGCGCTTGCCGGGCTTCACCGGAAGAAAACCATCGAACGCGAAGCGGTCCGCCGGAACGCCCGCCGCCGACAGCGCGGTCACGACGGCCGAAGGGCCCGGCACCGGCACCACGTCGATGCCTGCCGCACGCGCATCGCGAACGAGGAGGAAGCCGGGATCCGAGATGCCCGGCGTGCCGGCGTCGGTGACGAGCGCCACCGACGCGCCGTCCGCGAGCGCCTTTAAGATCTGCGGACCGCGCGCGAGCTTGTTGTGCTCGAAGTAGGACACCGTCGGCGTGTGGATGTCGAAATGCGTGAGCAGCGCGCGCGTGCGACGCGTGTCCTCACAGGCGATCAGCGCCACCTCGCGCAACACGCGGAGCGCGCGGGCGGACACGTCCTCGAGGTTGCCGATGGGGGTCGCGACGACGAAGAGGGTGCCGCGGTCGCTCAGGCTACGCGGACTGTTCCTGGGCCTCGGACACCAGCACCGGACGCTCGTGGTTCAGGATCACCTCGCGCGTGATGATGCACTCCTTGAGGCCCTGGATGGACGGCAGCTCGTACATGATCTCGAGCATGACCTCTTCCAGAATGGCCCGCAGGCCGCGCGCGCCGGTGCCACGCTTGAGCGCCTCGCGCGCGATGGCGGCCACCGCGTCGTCGGTGAACTTGAGGCGAACTTTTTCGAGGTCGAAGTATTTCTGGTACTGCTTGATGATCGCGTTCTTCGGCTCTTTGAGGATGCGAACCAGCGCTGCGTCGTCGAGGTCGTGCAGCGTGGCGATGACGGGGAGCCGGCCGACGAATTCCGGGATCAGGCCGTAGCGCAGCAAGTCCTCGGGCTGGATCATCGCGAGCAGGTCGCCGACGCGCCGCTCCGTGTGACTCTTGATCTCCGCGCCGAACCCCATGCCCGAGCGCCCCACCCGGCTCTCGATGTTCTTGTCGAGACCGACGAAGGCGCCGCCGCAGATGAACAGCACGTTCGACGTGTCGACCTGGATGAATTCCTGGTGCGGATGCTTGCGGCCGCCCTGCGGCGGCACGTTCGCGATCGTGCCTTCGAGGATTTTCAGCAGCGCCTGCTGCACGCCCTCGCCCGACACGTCGCGTGTGATCGACGGGTTCTCGGACTTGCGTGCGATCTTGTCGATCTCGTCGATGTAGACGATGCCGCGCTCGGCGCGCTCGACGTCGTAGTCGGCCGCTTGCAGCAATCGCAGGATGATGTTCTCGACGTCCTCGCCGACGTACCCTGCTTCGGTCAGCGTGGTGGCGTCGGCGATCGTGAACGGCACACGCAGCATTTTGGCCAGCGTCTGCGCGAGCAGCGTCTTGCCCGAGCCGGTGGGGCCGATCAACAAAATGTTCGACTTCTGCAGCTCGACGTCGCCGTTGTCATTTCCCGATTCGATGCGCTTGTAGTGGTTGTGAACGGCGACCGAGAGGATCTTCTTGGCGCGCTCCTGGCCGACGACGTATTGATCGAGGACGTTCTTGATCTCGGCGGGCTTCGGGAGCGATCGGATCTCGCGCGACTTCTCCTCTTCCCACTCCTCCGCGATGATGTCGTTACAGAGCTCGATGCACTCGTCGCAGATGTAGACGGTCGGCCCTGCGATCAGCTTGCGGACATCGTTTTGACTCTTGCCGCAGAACGAACACTTCAGGGCCCCGTTGCCTTCGCGCGCCCGACCCGCCATCGTGACCGACTCCTTACTTCTGGACTTGTGCCGCCAGCGCCGCCGCCTCGCTGATCGCCCGCGTCGTGGGCTTGGAGGAGATGACTTCGTCCACGATTCTATAGTCCTTGGCCTGCTCGGCGGTCATGAAAAAGTCCCGGTCGGTGTCCTTCTGGATCTTGTCGAGGCCCTGGCCAGTGTGGTGCACGAGGATGCGATTGAGCTCCTCGCGCATCCTCAGAATTTCTTTGGCCTGGATGTCGATGTCCGTGGCCTGTCCCTGCACGCCGCCGAGCGGTTGATGGATCATGATGCGCGCGTGAGGCAGCGCGAAGCGCTTGCCGCGCGCCCCGGCGCATAGCAGGAGCGCGCCCATCGACGCGGCCTGTCCCATACAGATGGTGGAGATCGCGGGCTTCACGTACTGCATGGTGTCGTAGATCGCCATGCCGGCCGTCACGGAGCCGCCCGGGGAGTTGATGTAGAGGTAGATGTCCTTGTCGGGGTCTTCCGCCTCGAGGAAGAGCATCTGCGCGATGACGAGGTTCGCCAGCTCGTCCTCGATGAACGTCGGCAGGAAGATGATCCGCTCCTTGAGCAGGCGCGAAAAGATGTCGAACGCACGCTCGCCGCGCGGCGTCTGCTCGATGACCATCGGCACCAGGGCCATGCTGCTTCTCCTTTTATAAGCTCGCCTCGGACGGTGGGGCCCCAGCCCCACGACGTCCTCCGGCTCGCACTGCCACGTCACGCGTGCACGCTCGCGTGTTCGATCAGGAAGTCGAGTGTCTTGCGCTCACGGAGCCCCAGGCGAAGCGCCTCGAGGTCACCGCCTTTTTCCATCATACGCCGCACGGCCGGCGTCGGGCGCTGGCTGGCGCGGGCGATCTTCTCGACCTCGGCGTCGACCTCGTCGTCGCCCGCGGCGAGCCCTTCCTTGTCGGCGATCGCTTCCAGGAGCAGCGCACGCTTGACGCCCTGCTCGGCGCCGGGCCGCAGCTCGGTCACCAGCTTGGGCACATCCCAGGGCACCTTGTCGGGATCGACCCCCTGGCGGCGCAGCCGCTCGCGCGCGTGCTCGACCTGGTGCGCGATCTGGCGCATGACCATCGCATCCGGGACCGTGAAGTCGTGGCGCTGGAGCACGGCACTCACGACCTTGTCTTCGAGCTCTCGCCGCTGCTCGGCCTGCCGTCGCGCCTCCAGCTGGCGGCGCACCTCGGCGCGCAACGCGTCGAGCGTCTCGAATTCGCCGAGCGACTTCGCGAAGTCGTCGTCGAGCGTCGGCAGGATCTTCTCCTTCACCTCGGTGACCTTCAGCGTCGCGGATCCGCTCTTGCCACGCAGCGACTCGATCCGATGGTCGTCGGGAAAGTGCAGAGCCGCCTCGCGCTCATCCCCGGCCTTCATTCCCACCGCGGCCGCGTCGATCTCGGGCATCACGGCGCCGCTGCCGAGGATGAAGTGATAGCCGTTGGCATTCGTCGCGTCGTGGTCGTCGGGGCGCAGCGTGTAGTCGACGACCGCGAGATCGCCGGTCGCGGCCGGGCGGTCGACGGCGCGGAATTCCGCCTGCTGCTCGCGCATCTGCTCGAGGGCGGCGGCCACGTCGGCGTCGGTCACCGCGTCGGGCGCGTGTTGGACGTCGACGCCCTTGTACTCGCCGAGCGCGATGGCGGGCTTGACCTCGACTACCGCCACGAACGACAGCGGCGCGTTCTCTTCGAGCTTGACCTCCGTGAGGTCAGGCTCGTTGACCGGATCCAGCCGCGCCTCGCTGAGAGCCTGACGGTAGACGTCGGGGATCAGATGCTCGGCGACCTCACGACGGACGTCGTCGGCGAAGTGGAGCTTGACGAGCGAGCGCGGGACGTGACCTTTGCGGAATCCCGGGAGACGCGCTTGCTTCTGCACGCGGCCGTAGGCGCGCTCCCACTCCTTCTGTACGACGTCGGCGGGTGCCTCGACGGCCAGGCGCCGCTTACATGCTTCGAGCTCCTCGACCGCGACTTTCACGAGCGCACCACACACACGACCGTCATCGAAGCTCCGAATTGGTGCGAGAGGGGGGAGTTGAACCCCCAAGGGCTTTTCAACCCACCGGATCCTAAGTCCGGCGCGTCTGCCAGTTTCGCCACTCTCGCGAGATAGGCGCAACTTCGCGCGCCCAGAGGATACCCACCATAGGCCGGAGTCGCAAGGATCGCTGCGTTTTGTAGAAACGACGCACGGACCGGGCCGCCGGTGGTGGCACCCGCCTTGAACCGCCTACCGAGAACAACCGACCGATCCCTGAGGAGCGCACTCGAATGCACGCCGTTTCCGACGCAGACACGCACTACGCCGGCACGGAGTCCCCAACGGTGAGCATTCAGTCGCGGTCGGTTAGTAAGGTCAGGCGACTTGCCGCTCGGCCTCGCGCTCGCGCGACCGGTCGGGCCGGCGGCGTTCCAGGAATGCGCGGTGCTCGGCACGGAACCGCGCCGCGCAATCGGCGCAGATGCCGTCGGTGAACTTCACGCCCCAGCCGCCCCACGACACGACGCCCTCGACGAGCGGATAGCCGTGATAGCGAGGATGCCACGCGCATCGAGTCAGCAGCACCGGAACCTCCCCGTGCGTGCGCCACACTGCAATGGGTGTGCCTCATCCCATTGGCGCCGCGGGGACGTGGACTTACCGCGCAGCGCGACCATCGATACGGAAAATCTCTCCACTGTCTCGCGAACGCGGGTTGAGAAAAACTTCGGCCGGTCCGCGCTCGCCACTCTCGGCTTTGGCCGGCGCGCAGCCCGCTCGCATGGGCATAATCAATCGTGACCTTACGCGCCCTGTGGTCACGCTTTGGCGAGCGACGCCGCAGCACCCGCATCGTCATCGGCCTGGGCGGCATCGTCGGCCTGGCGCTGATCGCTTTGCTGGTCTACTCCGCCGTCGAGCTGGCGCGCTTCGACCGTGTGGAGGCGCGCCGCGCGGCGCTCATGTATGCGATGCCGCAGCCGCTCGCCGTCGGCGTGCACGTGAAGATTGCGGATCTGCCCGGGACGCTCGCACGCCTCTCGTACAGCGAGACACGCGGCGAGCCTGATCCTGGCCACTTCCGCCGCGACGGCGCCGGGTGGGACATCCATCTGCGCGGGATGCCGGGCCTCAGCACCGCGCAGCGCGTGCGAGTCGACGTCCGCGACGATCGCATCGTGCGCGTCTCGCGCGATGGCCGCGACATCGGCGCAGCCGCACTCGAGCCCGAGATCCTGGCGAGCGCGGGCGACCGTCCGGGGGAGGACCATCGCCCGGTGCGGCTCCGCGACGTGCCCTTCAGTCTGCTGCAGGCAGTCTTGGCCGCCGAAGATCATCGGTTCTTCGATCACCCCGGCGTCGATCTGCGTGGCCTGTTGCGCGCCGCATGGGTCAACGTGCGATCGGGCCGCGTGGCTCAGGGCGGCAGCACGATCACGCAGCAGCTCGTGAAGAATCGGCTACTCGATCCCAAGCGCACGCTCACCCGCAAGATCGATGAGGCGTGGCTCGCCACACTGATCGAATGGCGCTATAGCAAGGAGCGCATCCTCGAGGCGTACCTCAACGAGATCTATCTCGGGCAGCGCGGCTCGATCGCCATTCGCGGTGTCGCGTCGGCAAGCCGCGCGTACTTTCGCAAGGAGGTACACCAGCTATCCGTGGCGGAGTCGGCGTTGCTGGCCGGCATGATCCGCGCGCCGAACACATATTCGCCGAGCGTCAACCCCACGCGCGCGCGTGAGCGGCGCGACGTGGTGCTCGCCCGCATGCGCGAGCTCGGCCGACTGTCTCAGGCGGATTACGAGGCCGCGCGCCGGGAGCCCGTCAGCGTGCAGCCGGTCGTCGCGGCAACCCAGACGGCGCCGTACTTCGCCGACCATGTCCGCCAGGAGCTCGAAGCGCGGTTCGGCAGCGGCGCGCTCGACGGACGCGACGTACGCGTGTTCACGACGCTCGACCTCACGCTGCAGCGGCAGGCGGAGCGCGCCGTCGAGCGCGGCCTCGCCCGTCTCGAGGCGCAGCGCCCGCAGCTGCGCCGCGCTGATGAAGCCGAGCGGCTACAGGCCGCGCTCGTCGCGCTCGACCCGGTCACCGGCCACATCGAAGCCATGGTCGGTGGCCGCCGCTACCAGACGAGCCAGTTCAACCGCGTGACGCTGGCCCATCGCCAGCCCGGCTCGGCGTTCAAGCCGTTCGTGTACTCGGCGGCGCTCGCGGCACCGAGCGGCGGCCGCGGGTTCACGCTGGCCACATTCCTCGATGACTCGCCAGTCACGCTCACGGTCGACGGCGTGCCGTGGTCCCCGCGCAATTACGAGGACCGTTACCTCGGCCGCGTGACCGTGCGCGAGGCGCTGCAGCAGTCGCTCAATGCCGCGACGATCCGGCTCGCGCAGGACGTCGGCCTGCCGACGATCATCGAGCGAGCGCGAGCGCTCGGGATCGAGAGTCGCCTCGACCCCGTGCCGGCAATGGCGCTCGGCGCGTTCGAGGTGACCCCACTGGAGCTCGCGCGCGCCTATTTGCCGTTCTTCAACGGTGGGCAGCGCACGCCGCCACCACGCGCTGTCCGCGCGCTGCAAGACCGCGGCGGCAGGGTCGACGCCGACGACGAGCCGGAGCAGACGGTGATGACGCCGGCGGAGGCGTACCTCATGACGTCGCTGCTCGAGGGCGTGATCAAGGCGGGGACGGGCGCCTCGGCGCGTGCGCTCGGCGTCACCGGCGCCGTCGCGGGAAAAACGGGAACAACCAACGACGGACGCGACGCATGGTTCGTCGGCGGCACGCCGGGGCTGCTGGTGGCGGTGTGGGTCGGCTACGACAGCGGCGAGCCGCACGGGCTCAGCGGCGCCGAGGGTGCGCTGCCGATCTGGGCGGAATTCATAAAGCCCGTGATGGACAGCATCGCGGCGCGTCCAGGCTTCAGCGTCCCGCCGGGTGTGACCTTCGTCGAGATCGATCTCACGAACGGCAAGACGGCCAATCGCTTCTGCCCACGCACGGGCAAGGAAGTCTTTCTGGCCGGCACCGAGCCCGAGGCCTGCCGTGAGCACGGTGGGCTCGGCGATCGCGTGGAGGAATGGTGGAGCCGATTCCGCGGCTGGTTGCGACGCTGAGCGTCGTCGTGCTGCTCACCGGGTGCGCGAGTGCGCGGCCGCACGATTCGACGACCGTGAGGCCGCCGCCGGCGCCGCCCACGGTCACCGCGCCGCCGCGCGAGCCGGACGCTCTCCTCACGGGCAACGCGTCGTGGTACGGCAGGGCGCACCAGGGGCGAAAGACGGCGAGCGGCGAGCCGTTCGACATGAACGCGCTCACGGCGGCGCACCGCACGCTGCCGCTCGGTACGCGCGTGCTCGTCACCAACCTGCGCAACGGACGGACGGTCGAGGTGCGCATCAACGATCGCGGTCCGCAGATCCCCGATCGGATCATCGATCTTTCGTACGCCGCCGCGCGTGCCCTCGACGCCGTGGGCGACGGCGTGTTCCGCGTACGAATCGCGGTCATGCAATGAGGACAGGCGCGCAGGCATGAAGCTGCGATCCCACCTGATCATCCTCGTTCTCGTCGCGGTGCTGCCGCTGCTGGCGTTCTCCGTGATCCTTCTCGGCCTGGCCGCCGACAGCGAGCGCAACGCCACCGAGCGTGGCCTGCGCGCGACGGGACGTGCGATGGGCACGGCGGTCGATCACACGCTCGACAACGCGATCGGCGCGCTCGAACTCCTCGCGACGTCCGACCTGATCGACGCCGGTGACCTGGCCGCTTTCCACGTGGCCGCCGCACGCGCGCTCGAGGCACAGCCAGGCTGGCTGAGCGTCGCGGTCGTCGACCCGCAAGGCCGGCAGCTGCTGAACACGCTGCAACCCACCGGCACCGCGCTCCCGCCCCCGGCGGACACGCGCACCGTGAGCGCCGTCCTCGCACAGCGCACGCCGGTCGTCTCCGATCTCATCTCCGGCGACCTGCCGGGCCGCGCTCACGTCGTGGTGGCGGTTCCGGTGCTGCGCAACGGTGTTCTGCGAGGCGGGCTGCTGACGGCGCTCGACGCGACGACGTTCGTGCGCGTGCTGCAGTCGCAGCAGCTGCCGAACGGATGGGTCGCGGGGATCGTCGACGGGCGGGGCGTGGTGGTGGCGCGCACGCCCGACCCCGAGCGCTTCATCGGCCAACCGGCGACGCCGAGCTACGTGGCCTTCACCGAGAGCCGCGATGCCGGCGCGGCGCGACTGGCTGGTCTGGACGATGTCGGCCGACATACCGTTTTCAATCGTCTCCAGCACGCGCGCTGGACGGTCTACCTTGCGTTGCCCGCGAAGGTCATGGACGCGGTGTTGCAGCGCTCACTCTGGGCGGTGATCGGCGGCGGCCTCGTCTTTCTCGGGGCCGGCATCGTGCTGGCCTTGCTCGTGGGCCGCCGCTTGACCGCGCCGATCGTGTCGCTCTCGAGCGCGGCGGCACGCCTCGGCGCCGGCGAGCTGGCCGAGCCGCCAGCCGAGGGCAAAGTCGACGAGGTGACGGCGCTCGGCATGGCGCTAGGGGACGCGGCGCGGCGGCGGCGTGAGGCGGAAGGCGAGCGCGAGGTGCTGCTGGGCCGCGCGGAGTCGTCGCGCGAGCGCGCGGCGCTGCTCGCGGAAGCGAGTCGGCTGCTGGCGTCGTCGCTGGACTACGAGTCGACGCTCGAGCGCCTGGCCCGGTTGCTCGTGCCGACGCTCGCCGACCTGTGCGTGATCGACATCGCGGGCGACGACGGCGAGATCCATCGCCTCGCGGCGGCTCACGCCGATCCCGCGAAGGACGATGCCGCCCGCGAGCTCGCGCGCCGCTTTCCGCCGGACCGCCGCGGTCACCATCCGGTCGCGCGCGCGCTGCGCAGCGGCCGCCCCGAGCTCGCCAGCGATATCTCGGCCGATACCCTGGAGACGATCGCGCCGGATCCCGCGCATCGCGAGCTCGCGCACGCGATGGCATACACGTCGTATCTCGTGGTGCCGATCATCGCGCGCGAGCGGACGTTCGGCGCGATCTCGCTCGTGTCCGCCGGCTCCGGTCGACACTACAGTGCGGAGGACGTGCCGTTCGCCGAGGACATCGCGCGGCGCGCGGCGGCCGCCATCGACAACACGCGCCTCTATCGCCAGAACGAGACGCGGCTGCGCGCGGCGGAGGCGGCCGCCGATCTCGGTGGCTTCCTGAATCAGGCACTCGATCCGGAGGTCGTCGGGCGTCGGATCGCCGAGTCGGTGCGCGCGCTGCTCGGGCTCGGCACGTCGGTGTTTTATCGAGTCGATCCGTCGACCTTGGACATGACCGTGGTGGCGGGCGCCGGCACGCCGATCCCGGGCCTCGATCCCGGCGTCACGCTGCCAGCCGGCCTCGCAGCGGTGGGCCTCGCCGTCCGGGAGCGGCGGCCCGTCACGACGCCGGATCTGCTGGCGGACCCGCGCATCGCGCTCACGCCCGAGCTGCGTGTGACGCTCGAGCACGCGCCGTACCGGTCGGTGCTCGCAGTGCCGCTGCTTTCGCACGAGCGGGTGATCGGCGTGCTGGCGCTCGGGGATCGCAAAGGCCGGGAGTTTCGTGCGGAAGAAGTCCTACTCGCTCAGGGCTTCGCCGAGCAGGCCGCCCTGGCCCTCGAGAACGCGCGGCTCTACGCGGAGGCGCGGGACGCCAATCGCGCGAAGGACGAATTTCTCGCCACGCTGTCGCACGAGCTGCGCACACCGCTCACGGCGATGCTCGGTTGGGTGCGCATGCTGCAGAGCGGAACCCTCGACGATGCGACCAGCGCGCGCGCGCTGCAGGTCATCGACCGCAACACCAAGCTCCAGGCGCAGCTCATCGACGACCTCCTCGACGTCTCGCGCATCGTCACCGGCAAGCTGAGCCTCGAGCTGAAGGCGGTCGACGTCGGCGCCGTCGTCGAGACGGCGGTCGACGCGGTAACTCCGGCCGCGCTCGGCAAGTCCGTCGAGCTCGAGCGTCGGCTCGACCCCGCGGCCGGTCCCGCATGGGCCGACGCGCACCGCTTGCAACAGGTCGTCTGGAATCTTCTGTCGAACGCCGTCAAATTCACGCCCTCGGGCGGACGTGTCATCGTCAGCGTGGACCGCGAAGACCCGAACGTCCTCGTGCGCGTGGAGGACACGGGCCAGGGCATCGCGCCGGAGTTCCTGCCGTTCATCTTCGACCGGTTCCGACAGGCGGACTCGACGACGACGCGGGCGCACGGCGGCCTGGGCCTCGGCCTCGCCATCGTCCACCATCTCGTGACGCTCCACCGCGGGACGGTGACCGCAGCGAGCGACGGTCCCAACCGTGGCGCGACGTTCACCGTCCGCATCCCGCTCGCGCCGTTGCGGAGCGCGGCCCGCGTGACCTCCGCCAGCGCTGCGATTGACGTCGAGCGACTGCCACCGCTGACCGGGATCCGGGTTCTGGTCGTCGACGATGACCCGGACGCGCGCGACCTTGTCACGGCCGTGCTCGGCCAGTCGGGTGCCGATGTCGTGACCGCGGCCTCGACGGTCGAGGCGCTCGATGCCCTCGCGCGTGCGCGTCCTCACGTGCTCGTCAGCGACCTGTCCATGCCGGGCGACGACGGCTATGCGCTGCTGCAGCGAGTGCGGGCGCTGGGTCTGGACCGCGACGGCCGGGTGCCCGCCGTCGCGCTGACGGCGTTCGCGCGTGCCGAGGATCGCGCCCGCGCGCTCGCCGCCGGCTACGCGGTGCACGTCAGCAAGCCCGTCGAGCCAGCCGAGCTGGTGGAGGTCGTGGCGCGGCTGGCCTCGCGCTGACCCTCAGCTCTTCGCGCTCTCCGCGCGCATCTCGCCAAACACCCGTGACGCGACGATGAGGGCATCGCGGGCGTACGGCGCGCCGACGTACCCGACGAGCTGGATCAGGACCTCCGTCAACTCTTCCTCGGTCCATCCCTGACGCAGCGCCATGCGCAGGTGGATCGCCAGCTCGGGCTCGCGCCCCGTGGCGGCGTCGGACACGACGCAGACCAGCGTACGGGTCTTGAGATCGAGACCGGGACGCGTCCAGAGCATCCCGAAGATCGCCTCGGTAGCGACATCGATGAACTTGCCCATCACGGGATCGGCGTACACCGTCTTCGTCGAGCGGTCGACGAACGCGTCACCGAGTAGACGCCGGCGCATCTCGGCGCCTTTCCGGTACGTCTCGCTGTCTTTCATCGGTCCTCTCCTTGGTCGGGGACATGAGCCCGCCGTGGCCCGGACGGGCGGAGCGGGCGTGCGAAGGATATACTGCGGCGCGATGACCGGCCTGCGCTTCGGTCAGCCCGCGCCCGATTTCACGCTCCCGGCAACGGCCGGTCAGATACAGCTGGCGGATTTTCGCGGCCGGGACGTCGTGCTGATCTTTTACTGCTTCGACTGGGGCAGCATCTGAACCCCCGAGCTGAGCGACCTCGTCGAGGTCGCCAAGCGCGCGGGGGAGCGCGGGGCCGCCGTGCTCGCGATCAGCGGCGACAGCCCCGCATGCCACACCGCCTTCGCGGCCGCGACCAAGCTGCCGTTTCCTCTGCTGAGCGACCTGCACCGTGCGGTGATCCGCGCCTACGGCGTGCTCGACGCCGATCGCAACGTTGCGTGGCGCTCGACGTTCGTGATCGACCGCGACGGCATCCTGCGCTGGGGTCAAGCCGGGGATCGGCAGATGGTTCGCGATGGCGCCGAGATTCTCCGCGTGCTGGATCTGATCGAGCAACTGAGGAGCTGAGGTCGCTGGCATCCGCCATGCTGCTGGCACCGCGTCCGTTCGCAAGGGGGGAACACCATGCGACTCGACGATGAAGGGCTCTGCTGGCTGTGCGACAAACCGCTCGACGACTCCGCGGCCTCGTGGCGCGGGTTCGGCGTGCACAAGGCCTGTGCGCGTGAAGAGGAGGCGCGAGAGGAGCCCGGCGGTCTAGACAATCGCGATGTAATCGGTACAAGTACTTAGGTAAATTCGGAGCAATTCTTTTCACGGCTGCTTTTCACACCGCGCGCGCGGTACTGTGTCGGCAATGCGTACGACCCGTGGAGGTCTTCAGTGGTTCGCGCCAAACCGATCTCGGTCTCCGTCGATCTGACCGGGGTTCACATCCTCATCGTCGAGGACGACGAGGATAGTCGCCAGTTGCTGGCGACGTTCTTCGAATACTGCGGCGCGCTCGTCACCACCTGTCACTCGACGGAATCGGCCCTGGAAGACCTGGGCGAGTACCGGCCGCACGTGATCATCTCGGACCTTTCCCTGCCCGGCGCCGACGGGTTCCAGTTCATTCGGGCGATGCGCAAGCTCGCGCCCGAGGCTGGCGGTGACGTTCCGGCTATCGCGGTCAGCGCCTATGCCAAAGACTTCACGGCCGCGGCGGCGAAGGGCGCCGGCTACACCGGCTACCTCGTGAAACCGGTCAACCTGGAGGACCTGGTGACCCTCGTTCGCGACCTGCTCAACCGATGACGCCGAGCCGTCCGGCCGCGCTGCCGGATCTCACGGGCCTGACCATCCTCGTCATCGAGGACAACTTCGACGCGCTGAACTTGATCCGCGCCATCCTCGAGACCGCCGGCGCGCATCCGCTTCTTGCCACGCACACCGGCCAGGCGCGCGAGTACCTCCGGACACGCAAGGTCCACCTGATCCTCTGCGATCTGAACCTGCCGGCGGAGGACGGCACCCACTTCATGCAGTGGCTGCGGACCTGCTCCGCCGCCGACGGCGGCAACGTTCCCTCGATCGCGATCACCGCCCACTACGAGGACTTTCCCGCGGCCGCCGCGCGCGGCTTCTCGGCCTATCTCCGCAAGCCCCTACAGATGGACCGCCTCTGCCTGACGATCGCATCGCTGTGCGGCCGGAATCCGTCCGACACCGATCAGCCCGCGCCGGGCGCCGCCGCGTTCTGATCAGACGATCAGGTTGTCGGGCCGCTCGCCCCGGCTGATGCGGGCGATGTTCTCAGCGATCAGCCGCACGCGTGCCTGCAGCATGCCTTCGGTCCACCCCGAAACGTGCGGTGTCATCAGCACGTTCGGCAGCTCGTGGAATGGCGAACGCGCAGGCGGCGTCGGCGCCGGCTCGATCGGGTACCGATACCAGACATCGAGCGCGGCCGCCGCGATCACACGCTTGGCCAGCGCGCGATAGAGCGCGTCCTCGTCGATGATCTCGGCGCGCGCGACGTTGACCAGCACGGCGCTGCGCTTCATCGCCGTGAGCTGCGCTTCGCCGATGAGGCCGCGCGTGGCGCTGGTGGCCGGGAGGGTCACCGCGAGGTAGTCAGAGCGCCGCAGCACCTCGTCGAGAATCTCCAGTCCACCGAGCAACACCAGGTCGTCGCCCGATGAGCGCGCGACGTCGCGGCGGATCGCGCAGATCTGCATGTCGAATGCGCGGGCGCGTAGCGCCAGCGCCGCACCGATCCGCCCGTAGCCGAGAATCCCGAGCGTTTTTCCGGCCAGCTCGGGCCACGGCGGCGGCGCGGGAGCACCCACCGCCCACTGGCTGGCCCACACGCCGCGGCGCAACGCGGCGTCCAGCCGCACGAAGTCGCGCGTGAGGGCGAGCATGGCGCCGAGGATGTATTCCGCGATCCCGACCTCGTGTCCGTAGGCGTTGGCCAGCGCCGTGCCCGGGCCGAGCGCGCCGCGATCGACGCGATCGAGACCGGCACCGGGCACCTGCACCAGGCGGAGCCGCGGAGCGGCGGCAGCCATCTGACGAGTAAACGACATGGTGACGAGCACATCGACGTCGCCGAGCTTGCTCACGATGGCAGCCTCGTCGGCGACGACGATCTGACAGGGCATCCGGAGCTGTGCTCGCAGGGAGGCCTCCAGACTCGCGGCGAAGGTACCGGCCAGGGCGATGGTCAGCATCGCGTCCTCCTCCTGCCGATCCTCGGCACGCCGGAGCGGGAAATCAATTACGTTCCGGGTAAGCGGCCTCTCCCCGGGTGCGAGCGACGACGAATTCGACAGCAAGGAGCGGAGTGTCATCGCGACCGAGGTGCTCGAGAATCGGTTTCAAAAGGGAGGCATCATGATGAGCGTGGCGATGACACCGCACAACGGTTCTTCGGCCTTTGCGACCGACGCCGAACGCTGGACCGCGGTCACGCGGCGCGACGGCCGCGCCGACGGCGTCTTCTTCTACTCCGTTCGCACGACCGGGGTGTACTGCCGTCCGTCGTGTGCCGCCAGGCAGGCGCGGCGTGAGAACGTGCGCTTTCACGCGACGCCGGCCGAAGCGGAGCGTGCCGGCTTTCGCCCGTGCAAGCGCTGCCGCCCCGACGGCCACGGCCTCGCCGCTCTGCGCACCGAGGCGGTGGCGAAAGCGTGCCGGCTCATCGAGACCTCGGAAGAGATGCCGAGCCTCGACGCGCTGGCCGAAGCGGCGGGCCTGAGCCGGTTTCACTTTCATCGCGTCTTCAAGACGACGACCGGCCTGACGCCCAAGGCCTATGCCGCCGCACATCGCGCGCGGCGCATGCGGGACGAGCTCACGCGCAGCGGAAGCGTCACCGACGCGATCTACGGCGCGGGCTTCAGCTCGAGCGGGCGCTTCTACGCGACCGCTCCCGAGGTCCTCGGCATGACACCCACCGATTTCCGAGCCGGCGGCGACGGCACGGTGATCCGCTTTGCCGTCGGTGAGTGCTCGCTCGGCTCGATCCTCGTGGCCGCCACCGAGCGCGGCGTGTGCTCGATTCTCCTCGGGGACGATCCCGATATGCTGGCGCGCGAGCTCCAGGATCGCTTCCCCAAGGCCCGGCTGATCGGCGGTGACCGCGGGTTCGAACAGCTGGTGGCAAAGGTGGTCGGCTTCGTGGAAGCGCCTGGGCTCGGGCTCGATCTGCCGCTCGACGTGCGGGGCACGGCGTTTCAGCAGCGCGTCTGGCAGGCGCTGCGCGAGATCCCCGCCGGTCGAACCTCGACGTACACGAAGATCGCCGAGCGCATCGGGGCGCCGAAGGCGGTGCGCGCCGTCGCGCGCGCGTGCGCGTCGAACGCGATTGCCGTGGCCATCCCGTGTCATCGCGTGGTCCGCCACGACGGCGCCCTGTCGGGCTATCGCTGGGGCGTGGAGCGCAAGCGCCGACTGCTCGAGCGCGAAGCCGCGGTCTGACGTCGCGCTGAATTTCTTTCATCTCGACGCACGCTCACAGATGGCATGCGCCTCGCTTCCTCCATGCCCTGGAGGTGAGAGCGATGGGCGCTCAGGGCTCGGCAAAGCACGGCCTGAAATCGGACTCGCGCAAGGCGACGACGTCGCGGCACGGCACGGCGGCGCAGCCGGCGGCCCAGCCGGTCGCGGGCGCGTTCGGACTCGAAGGAACGGACCGTACACCGCGATCGGCGGGAGCGCTTCAGCGGCGGCGCCCCACGAAGCGTTCGGGCCGCCTCCGCGCGGTCGGCGCCGTCGGCATCTCCAACCTCTCGCCGGGGCAGGAGGCGGAAGAGCAGCATCGCGTGCCGCCGCGCGGCAGTCGCAAGGGACGCTGAGGCAGATGGGGTTATTCGGGAGGCGCCGTCAGGCCCTCGATGAAGCGATCGACGACGACGCCGAACAACGCGGCGGCCGGCACTCCGACGAGCAGGCCCCCCGCCATGAGCGCGCCCCAGAAGAAGACGTCGCCGCGGATCAGCATCGTCGGCAGGCCGACGGTGATGACCTTCTGATCCACGGGCGCCGCCATCACGACCGCATACAGATATTCCTGCATCGCGAGCGTGAAGGCGAAGATCGCGATCGTCGCGATCCCGGGCCGGCTCAACGGGAGCACGACGTGCAGCAGCGCGCGAAGCCGACCGCAACCGTCGACCCACGCCGCCTCCTCGATCTCGGGCGGCAACCCGCGCAGAAAGCCGAACATCAGCCACGTCGCGACGGGAATCGTGAACGTCGGATACACGAGAACGAGCGCCCACCATGAGTCGAACAGCCCGAGCCGGCCGACGACATACGTGAGCGGCAGAAACAGGATGATCGGCGGCACGAGGTAGGTCAGGAAGATCGCGATCGCGGTATTGGCGGCGCCCGGCAAACGCAATCGCGCCAGGGCATACGCCGCGGGCACCGCGGTGAGCAGCGTGATCGCGACCACACACGCCGCGACACATGCGGTGTTGACGACCCACGAGCCGAACCACGTCTGCGTGAAGAGCAGACGGAAATGATCGAGCGTCGGGCCGTCGTAGAACCAGAACGGAATTCCCCGCATCGAATAGAGCTCGCGCTCGCGCTTGAACGCCGTGATGAGCATCCAGAACACGGGAAACAGCGCGAACACGAGAAAGGGCGTCAGCCCCGCATAGATCCACACGCGCCGCATGGCGAAGGATAAGATAGGCCCCGTGAGCGACATCGGCATCCATCCCGTGTCGGGCGCCCTCGGCGCCGAAATCACCGGCGTCGACCTGGCCCGGGATCTGGATGACCAGACGCTCGGCGTGCTGCGTCAGGCCTGGCTCGACCACCTCGTGCTCTTCTTTCGCGATCAGCCGTTGCCACCGGCGCGATTCCTCGCGTTCGCCCGCCGTTTCGGCGAGATCGTCGAGTATCCGTTCGTGAAGGGGCTCGACGACTATCCCGAGATCATTCCGGTGGTGAAGCTCGAGCACGAGCGAATCAATTTCGGCGGCGTGTGGCACTCGGATACGGCCTATCTCGACGCGCCGCCGATGGCCAGCATGCTGCTTGCGCGCGAGGTGCCGCCGGCGGGCGGCGATACGCTCTTCGCCAACATGTACCTGGCCTACGAGGGCCTGTCGGAGGAAATGAAGCACCTGCTCGCCGACCTGCGCGCCGTCAACAGCTCCTCGAAAGCCGACGCGTCACGCACACGGGAGGACCGTATCGCCGAGCGCGGCCGAACCGACGCGCGCACGGTCTACGAGGCGGCACATCCCGTGATCCGCGTCCATCCGGAGACGGGGCGCAAGGCGGTCTACGTCAACGTCGCCCATACCGTGCGCTTCGAGGGCATGACAGAGGAGGAGAGCGCGCCGATCCTCGCCATGCTCTATCGGCACCAGGTGCGGCCCGAGTTCACCTGCCGATTCCGGTGGCGGCCGGGCTCGCTGGCGTTCTGGGACAACCGGTGCGCCCAGCACAACGCCGTGAACGACTACGCCGGCCACCGTCGCGTCATGCACCGGATCACCCTGGCCGGCGACGTGCCGGCGGGCGCCACTCCACGCGGCTGACAGCCGGCGCCCTTGCGCCAGCCTGGCGCGCGGGGTGCCAGTTCGCGCGTGACGCTCTGGCGGACGCGCCGCACGATTCTTCGAAAGACGCGGAGTTTCGCGTGGCATCACCCTTGCCACGTGGGCGCGCCATGCGATCACGCCTCGAGGCCTCGACAGCGCGACTGTACTTCCCGCTCGCTCGGCTCGCCCTCTGCGCCGACTGCGAGGTCTGCTTCGAAATCGGCTTCGACGCCTGCCCCGCCTGTGGCGGCCGGACATGGTCGCCGGTCGCTCGCCTCATCGGACACGCCTCTGAGGGCTCCGTCGTGCGTGCCGTCCGCGCCGTGCTGGCCGAGACGCGCAGCGGCCCTGCGTCCCGCGACGCCCGCCATCTCGTCATCGTGTCGCGTGAGCAGCCCAAGCTGTTCGAAATGTTGCGCCGCGAGCTCCAGGGCAACGAGACGGTGACGGTCATCCTGGACCGGCGCGGCGGCCGGACGCAGCCGGCGGTGGCCCGTATGAATTTGCGCTGGCGCAACGTCGATCGCCAGATCGCTGCGCTCGGCTGGGCCATCGTCCGCTCCGATCTCTCGACCTCCAAGCGGTAGGCCCTCGCCCAGGCGGCCCCGCTCAGGGCGTCGCCGCCATCGCGCCGCCGTCGGCAACGATCGCCGCGCCGGAGATGAACGACGCATCGTCGGAGGCGAGAAAAAGGGCGCACCGCGCGATGTCCTCCGGCTCGCCCACGCGCCCGAGCGGAATGCCGCGGCCTTCCTTCGCGGAGCGTTCGACGCGGTCGACGATGTCGGCGGTCAGCCGCGTCCGGATCGTGCCGGGGCAGATCGCGTTCACGCGGATGCCATCACGACCGTAGGAGGCGGCCATCGCGCGCGTCAGCGCGAGCACCGCGCCCTTGCTGGCCGCGTACGCGTGCGTGGGACGCTCGACGGAGCCGTGGAACGCCGACACCGACGCGATGTTCACGATGGCGCCGCCGGCGCCGCGCATGTGCGGCACCGCCGCGCGCGACAACAGATAGATCGCGCGCACGTTGACGTTCTGCGCGAGGTCCCAGTGCTCGAGCGAGATGCTCTCCACGGTGCCGCCGACGACCATCGTCCCGACGCCGGCGTTGTTGAGCAGCACGTCGAGCCGGCCGAAGCCGCGCATCGCGCGCGCCACGACGGCCTCGCAATCGTCGGGGTGGGCGAGATCGGCGGCGAGCGCCATCGCCTCGCCGCCGGCGGCGCGCACGTCGGCCTCGGTGCGGGTGAGCTCCGGCTCACGCACGTCGACGAGCGCCACCCGCGCCCCCGCACGCGCGAACAGCAGCGCGCTGGCGCGGCCGATGCCGGTGGCGGCGCCGGTGATGATGGCGACTCTGCCCCTGAGCGCACCGCTGTCGGCGAGACTCATGGCGCGGAGTATACTGGCGCTCGCCAACAGGTGCGGTGTGTCGTCCACTGAAAGCGCCACGGCGCAGGAGCATTGGCGATGATCCAGGCCCGCAAGCTCGGCCACCTCGTCCTCAAAGTCAGAGACGCCCGCACATCCCGCGACTTCTACACGCGCGCGCTCGGTCTCAAGGTGGCGTACGAAGATCTGGAACACGGCGCCGTGTTCCTCAGCTTCGGCACGCAGCACCACGATCTGGCCTTGTTCCAGCTGGCCACGGGTGAGACGCCGGACGTCAAGCAGCCGGGGCTACACCACACGGCATGGCAGCTCGGCAGCTTCGCCGAGCTGCAGGCGGCGCATCGTGAGCTGCGCGAGCTCGGCATAGCGGTGGAATCGACGGTCGAGCACAACGTGTCCCGCAGCGTCTACTTCCACGATCCCGACGGCAATCGCGTCGAGCTCTACTGCGACATGGTCGAGGACGGCTTCGCCGCCATGCAGACAATGGGCCCTCGGCGCGACCAGCTCGACATCGAAACCGGCCAGATCGTCAGCCGCGGAAAGGAGTACGTGCGATGAGCGAGCCCAAGCAGCTGTTCAGCGTCAGCCGCGCCGAGGACGCCGTGTACGCCACCGGGCTGCGCAGCTTCATGGAGTACCGCGACCTGGGCATCGAGCGCGCGACGCACGGGCGCTTCCGTGCCCACGTGATTCGCATCAAAGCCGACGCGGGCGGCGCCCACGATCTGCACACGACCGGCCTGCATCAGCACCAGTGCGATTTCCAGATGTTCTACGTGCTCAAGGGCTGGATCCGGTTCGTCTACGAGGGACAGGGCGAGCACACGTTCCGTGCCGGCGACTGCGTGCTGCAGCCGCCCGGCATCGTGCACAACGAGCTCGAATGCTCCGACGACATCGAGGTGCTGGAGATCTACTCGCCGGCCGTGCACCCGACCGTCGTCCTCGACTCGATGCCCGAGGCGGCCGCGGCGCACTGACCGCCGGCGCATGACGCTCGTTCGCGGTGACGGCACCTTCCCGTCCGCCGCCTACGAGCGCGAGGACGAGTCGCCTGACGGCCAGTTCTATACCGTCGCGCGCAAGGTCGTGCACATCGACGACGGCGCCATCGCCGCGCTCGGCCGCGTGTATGGCGAGATGCTTCCGCTGCACGGCCGGCTGCTCGATCTCATGAGCAGCTGGCGCAGTCATCTGCCGAGCGACCGCACGAACGAGGTCGTCGGCGTGGGGCTGAACGCCGAGGAGATGGCGGACAATCCGCAGCTGACCTCGCATGTGGTTCACGACGTCAATCGCGACCCGCGGCTGCCGCTCGAGGACGCGGCGTTCGATGGCGCCATGTGCGCGGTGTCGATTCAGTACGTGCTGCATCCGCTGCTGCTGTTCCGCGAGGTCCGCCGCGTGCTGCGGCCGGGCGCGCCGTTCGTCGTGTCGTTCTCCAATCGCTGCTTTCCCACGAAGGCGGTGGCCGTCTGGCTCGCCACCAGCGACGCGCAGCACGTCATGCTCGTGCGCTCCTACTTCGACGCCGCCGGCGGCTGGACCGGCATCCGCGCGGAGGACCGCTCGCCGGCCGACGGCGATCCGCTCTACGCCGTCTCCGCGCGAACCGTGGTCTGAGCTCAGAGTCCCCGCTCCAGCCGCGGATCGAGAACGTCGCGCAGCCAGTCGCCCACGAGGTTGATCCCGAGCACGAGCAGCAGGATCGCCAGGCCCGGGAAGAGCGCGAGCCACCATCCCGTCGTGATGTAGTTGCGTCCCTCGTCGAGCATCGCGCCCCAGCTGGGCTCAGGCGCGGGGATGCCGAGACCCAGAAAGCTGAGCGAGGCCTCCGCGATGATGGTGCGCGCCACGGAGAACGTGGCGACCACGGTGATGGGCGGCAACACGTTCGGCAGCAGGTGCCGCGCGACGATCCAGGCGTCGCTCGCGCCGAGCGCGCGCGCCGCGGCGACGAAATCCCGCTCGCGCAGCGTGAGCACCTCGCCGCGGACGATGCGCGCGTAAGTGATCCATCCCGTGACGCCGAGCACGACGATGAGATTGAGCAGGCTCGCGCCGAGAACTGCCAGCACGCCGACGGCCAGCACGAGCACGGGAAACGCGAGCTGCACGTCGCCGACGCGCATCAGCAGGTCGTCGATCCAGCCGCGATACCAGCCGCTCACGAGCCCGAGGCCGACGCCCACCACGCCCGCGAGCAGCACCGCGGAGAATCCGACGACGAGCGACACACGCGCGCCGTGGAGCATCCGGCTCGCGACATCGCGCCCGAGCGTGTCGGTGCCCAGCGGATGCTCGCGACCCCACGTCGGCGGCGAGAGCCGCTCGAGTAGCGAGTTCCTGATGGGGTCGGCCGGCGCCAGCGCCGGGGCGGCGGCGGCGAGCACGATCGTCACGACGACGACCAGCGCGCCCGCGACGGCGAGCGCGTCGATGCGTCTCACGTCAGGCGCACCCGCGGATCGGCGACGGTGTAGAGCACGTCCACGACGACGTTGAGAACGACGAACACCAGCGCGAAGACGAACACGCCGGCCTGGATCACGGGGAAGTCACGCCCCGGGACCGCCTGCACGATGAGCCGTCCCATGCCCGGCCACGCGAACACCGTCTCGATGATCAAGGCGCCGCTGAGCATGAATCCCAGCGACAGTCCGGTGACGGTGATGACGGGCAGTGCGGCATTGCGTAGCGCGTGACGATAGATCACGCCGCGCTCGCCCAATCCCTTCGCCCGCGCCGTGCGGACGTAATCCTGTCCGAGCACCTCGAGCATCCCCGCGCGAACGAGCCGCACGTTCTGGGCGAGCGGTGCGGCCGCCAGCGCGATCGACGGCAAGACGAGATGCCGCCAGGTTCCGGTGCCGTACGCGGGGAGCAGGCCGCCCAACGCCACCGCGAAGAGCAGGATCAGCATGATGCCGAGCCAGAAGCTCGGCATCGACTGCAAGAACAATGAGGCGAGGCGACTGGCGTGGTCGGCCAGCCGCCCGCGGTGCGTCGCCGAAACGACGCCGAGCGGGACCGCGAGTACCGTCGAAAGCGCGAGCGCCGCGGCCGCCAGCTCCACGGTCGCCGGCCAGAAATGCTCGATCACCATGGTCATCGCCGGACGCTTCTCGCGGATCGACACACCGAAGTCGCCGCGCACCGCCGCGCTGAGAAAATCGGCGTACTGCACCATCAGCGGCCGGTCGAGGCCGAGCATCGCGCGCGTGTGGGCGATCTCCTCTTGCGTGGCGCTCTGGTCCACCAGGAACAACGTCGGATCGCCGGTGAGGCGTACGAGAAAGAACACGACAGTCACGACGCCCCAGGTCACGAAGACTGCATGAAGGAGCCGTCGCAGAAGGAACGCACGCATTCGCGGCAGCCATTCTACTGCCGGGATTCACCGATGGGAGACAGCTGTACAAGAGGGGCGCCCGATGGCTAGGCAGGACTAAAGGACCGGTGCGCCGCGGAACGGCAGTGTGCGACGCTGGTCGCGCCGTTGCCTTCTCTGCGTCGTTGCCTTCTCCGGACCGATCGTCGTGTCGTCACCGTGTTTGAAGGAGACTTTGTGCCGAAGTCGTTCGCGCGCACTCGCGGGAAGCTCGTACTTGGACATCACCTCGTGCTCCTCGTCGCCATCGCCATCGTGCCGTTGCTGGCGTTTGCCGGGTGGATCATTCACGATATCGGACGCGAGCATCGGAGCCGCGTCGAGTACGGATTGCGCACGACGGCCCGGGCGCTCGCGATCGCCGTCGAGCGCGAGATCCTGGCCACGCAGCGGACGCTCGAAGTTCTGGCGACCTCGGAGCTGCTGCGCCACGACGATCTGCCGGCGTTTCATGCCGAAGCGCTGCGCATGATCCGCGTTAACGACATGTGGTACGTCGTCGGCTTGACTGACCCGCGAGGCCAGATTCTTCTCTCGACGCTGCGTCCGTTCGGCACCGCCCTGCCCGACATCGGGGATCGCGACTACTTTCGCAAGGTCGCCAGCGGACGACCCTCGGTGTCCGATCTGATCTCCGGGCGCACGACGGGTACGAAGAACATCACCGTGGCGGTGCCGGTGACACACGATGGCGTGCTGCGGTACGTCCTCTTCGTGGGCCTCAACGTCGAGGCGATCGGCCGGATCTTGAATGCGGAGAATATCCCCGGCGACTGGATCTCTGGCGTCGCTGACACGCACCAGATCTTGATCGCGTGGAACCGTGATCCTGAGCGCTTCATCGGCCGCGAGCTCATCAGCCCACTGGCGCGGGCCGTACGCGCCGCTCCCGAGGGAGCCGGCCGATTTCCGGTCTACGACAGTCCCGACGTCTATTCAGCCTGGTACCGCTTGCCCTCGCTCGGCTGGACCGTGACGCTCGGCGCTCCGATAACGTTCGTCGAGGCCCCGCTCCAACGGTCACTGTGGCGCATCACGATGGTCGGCGTCGTCCTTGCGGCCGGCGGCGGAGCTATTGCGCTGGTCTGGGGACGAAGGATTTCGGCATCGATGGGCGCGCTCGTCTCGACCGCCGGCAGCCTCGGGCGAGGCGAGCCGGTCACGTGCCCGTCATCACCGGTCGCGGAGGTTGAGGCCGTCGGGCACGCGATCAGGGTCGCCGGCGCGACCATCGCGGAACGCACCGAAGAGCTGATCGCCAGCCAGCGCCGGCTCAAACGGCTCGTCGATTCGAGCCTCATCGGCATTCTGGTCGGGGAGGGAGATCGGATCGTCGACGTCAACGACGCGCTCCTGCGCACAATCGGCGTCACCCGCGCCGACCTCCGCGACGGACGGGTGAACTGGCCCGCCGTGGCGCCGCTTGGCCAACCGTACGAGACGGAGTACGTGCGCCCCGACGGGACGCGCGTCCCAGTGCTTGTCGGCTCGGTCTTTCTCGACGAGGCACGACGGGAATGGGCGTCGTTCGTCCTCGATCTCGCCGAGCGCAAGCGCGCGGAAATCGAGCGGCAGCGCCGGGCGGAGGCAGAAGCCGCGGGGCGTGCGAAGGACGAATTCCTCGCGATGGTTTCTCACGAGCTTCGCACGCCGTTCGGGGCGGTGCTGAGCTCGGTGCATGCGCTGCGCACAGGGCGCGTGAAGCGCGAGGACATCGCACCGGCGCTGGAGCGTATCGAACGGAATACGCGATTGCAGGCCAGGCTCATCGACGACTTGCTCGACCTGTCCCGCATTGTCGCTGGGAAGCTGCGCCTTCGCCGGGAACGGGTTCTGCTCGAGTGCGTCGTCAGCGATGCCGTGGCGTCACTCCAGCACTCGGCCGACGTCAAAGGCGTCGCGCTTCACACATCACCGTCGGTCTCCACGCATCACGTCCTCGGCGATTCCGAACGGCTGCAGCAGATCGCGCTCAATCTGATCGAGAACGCGATCAAGTTCACGCCGTCCGGCGGACACATCATGGTGAGCCTTGCGCACGACGCCTCCAGAACGGTGTTGTCCGTGCGCGATACCGGGCGCGGCATTGAACCGGAGCTCTTGTCTCACGTCTTCGATCGCTTTCACCAGGGGAGCGGCGTGGGGCACCGCGACGGACTCGGGCTCGGTCTCGCCATCGTGCGCCACCTCGTCGAGGCACACGGCGGCACGGTGCGCGCGGAAAGCCCGGGGCGAGGCGGCGGAGCGGTCTTCACTGTCGCGCTGCCGTCGGCGCCCATCGAGCTCGCGGCGAGCTCGATTTCCATTTGACGCGACCGCCTCAGCCGACGGAGGCCGTGAAGATGCGCAGATAGTTGCCGCCGATGATCTTCACGACCTCAGCTCGGTTGAATCCGCCGCGCAGCATGGCGTCGACGAGCTGTGGAAAATAGTCGTACTCGGTCATGAGTCCCGGATTCGCCGACGCGTCGGTGCCGATGCTCACGTGGTCCGCGCCCACCACGTCGACCATCTCCTTGAGGCCGTCGACGTATCGGGCGAAGCTCGGGAAGAAGTGCCAGACGCCGATGGCGCCGCCGGTCTGGGCAATCGCGCGCGCGTGCTCTCGCGTGATCTGGCGCTCGGTGAGCGGCGTCGGCCCCTGTGCCTTGGAACCGCTCAGCGCGGTGTGGGAGAGCAGCAGCGGTTTCGTCGCGACGCCGACCGCATGATCCACCGTCTTCGCGGTCGCATGCGCGACATCGACGACGATGCCGAGCCGATGACATGCGCGGATGACGTCCGCGCCGAAGGGCGTCAGGCCGTTGTGAACCACGGCGCCGGTCTGAAAATCGCCGATGTCGTTCGGCGTGTAGTGCACGAGCTGCATGGTGCGGACGCCGCGGCGGTACGATTCTTCCAGCCGCTCGACCTTCTTTTCGAGAAAGTCGAGCCCCTCGATGTCCAGGATGATCGCCGGCTGTCCGGCCGCGTGGGCTGTTTTCAAATCCGCGGCGGTCAGCGCGCGGCGGATCCCGTGCTGCGCGACGAGCTCGTCGGCCCACGCGAGCCGGTCCAGATGATACGCGTAGAGAAAGCCCGGTTCGGGCGTGCGCAGGGCGACGAGCACGTTGTTGGCGTTCCGGCCGAGGATCGGGCCATCCGGCACCTCGGCGAGACACAGCACGGCGATGCGGCCGGTCCGCATCTGGCGCGCGATCTCATCGCTCGGTCGCGCTGTACGCGACGTGATGCCGTTCGCCCCTGCATGCGTGTGGACGTCGACGGAGATGTTGTCGCGCAGCAGGCTGGTGGCGTCGGCCAACGACGCGTCGGCTGCCGGCGCGCTGCTTTGCGTGCCGGCACAGCCGGCGACCACCGCGCCGACGGAGCTCAGCGCCGTCGACCACATCCAGGCCCGACGTGTCAGCACGTGACCGCAACAGTGCATAGCGTGGCTCCGCGTGGCTACTTCCGGACGGTGACGCCCCGGAAGTCCATGTGCAGCTCGGTGAGCGGCGTGAAGCCCGCGACGCGGGCTCCGTGGGCGTAGACCTTGACCTCCTGGTAGAGCGGCACCACCGGCGCCCATTCGTGGATCTGTCGCTGCAAGTCGGCGAGCATCCGCACACGCTTGGCGGGATCGAGCTCGCGCCGCTGCGCCGAATAGGCGGCCATCAGGTCGGGTGGATATGGCGACCAGTTGATGAGGGTGAGCGCCGTCCAATCGCGCAGGAAATCGTCCGCGTCGAGATTGTTGCTGGTGCGGCACGCGGTGAAGCCGCCGTTGTACGGCAGCGTTCCCTTCTGCGAGATCTGCAGCATGGTCCCGAAGTCGATCGGCTTGAGCGTCACCTGCACGCCGATGTCTTTGAGCATCTCGGCGACCGCTGCCGTCGTCTCGTCGAAGGCCTGGCCATAGTGCTTCGCCGCATAGTGCAGGTTCAGCACGAGCGGCTCGCCGTTGCGCTCCCAGCCACGCCCCGCGGCCTTCCAGCCGGCCTCGGTCAAGAGCGCCTTCGCCCGCTGCGGGTCGTAGGCGTACGGCTCTTGCGCGGCATAGCCGGACGACACCGTGGCCACCGGTGACGCGTTGGCGAGGGCGTATCCCTGAAAGATCTTCTTGATGATCGCCTCGCGGTTCACCGCGAGGGTGAAAGCCAGGCGCGTCTTCGTGTCGGCGTACAACCCATCCTTGCCGCCGGAGTCGAACTGGCTCTTCAGCCGCCCGTTGAGATAGAGACGGCAGTTGAGCTTTTGCGGGCCCGAGACGATCTTCACGTTCGGCTCGCGCGCCAGCACCCCGGCGTCCACCGGCGGCACCGCATCGACGAGCGACACCTGGCCGGCGCGCAGCGCGGCCAGCCGCGCCGACGCCTCCGGAATGACCTGCAGGCGCAATCGCTTGAGCTGCGGCGCGCCGGCCCAGTAGGCGTCGTTGCGCTCGAGAACCATCGACGTCTTGCGCTTCCACTCCACGAGCTTCCACGCGCCGGTGCCGATCGGGCGCTCGTTGAGCGCATCGACGCCGTTCTTGATCGTCCACGCCTTCGGCACCAGCGGCTCGCGTCCGAGCGCATCCCACAGCGTGGGCGCGGGCTCGCTGGTGTGCACGCGCACCGTATAGTCGTCGACCTTCTCCCAGCGGCTCACATACGGCAGCGTCTTGTCGAACTGCGTGCCGGCGGCAACGTCCTTGATCCCGTGCTTGTCCAGATTCCGTCGGAACATGCGGTCGAGGTTGAACAGCACGGTGTCGGCGTTGAATACCTCGCCGTCGTGAAACTTCACGCCGCGCCGCAGCGCGAACTCCCACGTGGTATCGCCCACCGGCTTCCACGACAGCGCCAGCCCGGGCACCGGCTTGCCTTGCGTATCGACGTCGACCAGGCTCTCGAACACCTGGCGGATGTACGTGGAGCGGATCGACCCCATCCCGATGCGCGGGTCCATGTTGGTCGTGTCGTCGGGCATGGCGACGACGAGCTCGGCGTCGGGATCGATCGTCGGCTGCGCCATCGCCGAGGCGGCCATGGCCGCGACAAGCAGCCAGGCGGTGAGCGTCTTCCTCATCGCGTCCCCTCCGGGGGGCACACTATACACGCTCCGTCGCTTGACTAACGCGCACGCCGCGCGCACGATCGCCCCGGCAGCTGCAGTGATAGCCGCAGGACGTCGGGAGGCGTGAGATGGCCTACGTGAAAGACTCGAAGTCCGCCAAGGTCCGCCGGCAGCTCGACCATCCCGTCATCGACGGCGACGGTCACTGGCTCGAGCCGATGCCCATCTTCCTCGACTACTTGAAGCAGGTCGGCGGGCCGTCGCTCGTCGAGCACTTCAAGTCCAAGGACATCGAGCGGGGCTGGTACGCGATGAGCCGCGAAGAGCGGCTGGACAAGCGGCCGTTTCGGCCGACCTGGTGGGGCGAGCCCGCCAACACGCTCGATCGCGCCACGGCCATGGTGCCGAAGCTCTTTTACGAACGCCTGGACGACTTCGGCGTCGACTTCTGCCTGCTCTACACCTCACTCGGCCTGTTTCACATCAACAACGCCGACGAGCAGATCCGCCGCGGAGTCTCGCGCGCCGTGAATCGCATGAACGCCGAGATGTTCGCGCCGTACAAGGATCGCATCGCGCCGGCGGCGGTCGTGCCGGTTTACACCCCGCAAGAAGCGATCGAGGACGCGACGTACGCGGTGCGCGAGCTCGGCTTCAAAGTGATCATGATCTCCAACCACGTGAAGCGGCCGATCCCGGCACTCGCACGCGAGGTGTCGGATCCGACCACCGTGCGGTACTACATCGACTCGCTCGGCTACGAGAGCCCGCACGACTATGACGCCTTTTGGAAGGCCTGCGTCGATCTGAAGGTCGCGGTCACCGCCCACTCGGGCAGCATGGGCTGGCACGGGCGGGAGTCGATCAACAACTTCAGCCTCAACCATATCGGCCACTTCGCCGCCGCCAGCCACGCCTTCGCGCGCGCGCTCATCTTCGGCGGCGTGGTCAAGCGCTTCCCGATGCTGCGCTTTGGCATGCTCGAGGGCGGCGTGGGCTGGGCGTGCAACCTCTTCACCGATCTCATTGCGCACTGGGAGAAGCGGAGCCGCGGACCGATGGAGAAGCACCTGCGGCCGACCAACCTCGACAAGAATCTGCTCAAAGATTTGTTCACGCGGTATGGCGGCCGCGCCTTCGAAGACAAGATGGACGAGCTGCTCGCGAGCACGAGCATCGTGCCGCCGTTCAAGAGCAACGACGAGCTGACCGAGCGGGAGTACGCGCTCGGCCAGATCGACGACTTCGAGGCCGCCGGCGTGTCGTCGGCCGACGAGCTGCGTCGGCAGTTCGTCGACCACTTCTACTTCGGCGCCGAGGCCGACGATCCGATGACGGCCTGGGCGTTTCGCGATCCGCACAAGCTGCATCCCCTGTTCAGCAGCGACGTGAGCCACTTCGACGTCACCGACATGAGCGAAGTCCTCGAAGAAGCGTGGGAGCTCGTCGAGCACGGGATGATCACGGAGGCGGACTTCCGCGAGTTCACCTTCGAGAACGCCGCGCGTCTGCACACCGCGCTCAATCCCGACTTCTTCAAGGGCACCGCCGTGGAGGGCGCCGTCGCGAAGCTCGCGTGATCTTCACTTCACCGTGACGCTCTTGGCGAGGTTGCGCGGCTTGTCGGGATCGTGGCCGCGCAGCAGCGCCAGGTAATAGCCGAGCAGCTGCGCCGGCGGTGCGTTGACGATCGCGGTCGCCGGCCCGAGGTCGGCCACGGGGATGTGGTGATCGAACGCCTCGTGGGACGAGGGCGACACGCCGATCACGAGCGCGCCACGCGCTCTGACCTGCATGGCCCCGCCCATGATGTCGTCGTAGGTCTCGTCGTTCGGCGCCAGCACCAGACAAGGCGTGCCGGGCTCGATGAGGGCGATCACGCCGTGCTTGAGATCGCCACCCGCGAAGCCCTCGGCGTGGATGTAGCTCACCTCTTTCACCTTCAGCGCCGCCTCGAGCGCGAGCGGATAGCTGGGCCCGCGGCCGATCACGAACAGGTGCTCGCCCGTGTACATCGTCTCGGCGATCCGTCGAATCAGATCGCGCCGGTCGTCGGCCAGCAGTCGCTCGATCTCGTCTGCGGCGCGCTCGATCAGCGCCGCGGCGGCGCCGACGTCGCCGGCGAGCTCATAGGCCGTCAGCAGCATCATCGCGAGCTTCGCGGTGAAGCTCTTGGTCGCGAGCACGCAGCGCTCCGGGCCGGCGCCGAGCGGGACGGTGAGATCGGCCAGACGCCAGAGCGTCGAGCCCTCGACATTGACGAGGGCGGCGACGCGAGCGCCGCGCTGTCGGGCGGCGCGCGCCGCATCGATGACATCAATCGTCTCGCCGCTCTGGGACAACGCGATGACGAGCGCGCCCTCGCCGACGAAGTCCATGAGATACGGGAACTCAGAGCCGGTGGCGACGGTCACACGGCGGCCGGCGATCCGCGCGAGCAGGTACTGGCCGGCGAGTGCGGCGTGTCCGGCGGTTCCGCAGCCGATCACGAACACGTCCGCAGCCGCGCGGATCATGGCGGCCAGGCGTTGCGCATGCTCGCGTCCAGCGATGGCGAGATGCCGTAAGACCGAAGGCTGCTCGTGGATCTCCTTCGTCATGTAATCGGGATAACCGCACAGCTCGGTGGCGGCCGCCTCCCAGCCGACCTCTGTTATCGTCGGCGTGAGCTCTCCGCCGGTGCCGGCGTCGAAGACGCGGCAGCGCTCGCGCGACAGCAGCACCGCCTGACCGTCGTCGACGAACGTCACGCGGCGCGTGTGCTCCAGCAGCGCGCTGAAATCTGACGCCAGCAGACGCCCATGCTCGGTCCAGCCGAGCACGAGTGGCGAGCCGCTCTTGGCGGCGGCGATCTGCCCGGCGCCGACGTCCGCGACCGCAATCGCGTTGAGACCCTGCAGGCGGCGGAACGCCGCTATCGTCGCGCTCACCAGCTGCTCGGGGCCGGCCGGTGTGTTCTTCAAGCAGTCTTCGATCAAGTGCGTGATGACCTCGGTGTCGGTCTCGGAGCGGAAACGATGCCCGGCGCGCGCGAGCGGATCACGGAGCTCCCGGTAGTTCGACACGATGCCGTTGTGAATGAGGGCGAGGCGCCCGGTGCAGTCAACGTGCGGGTGCGCGTTCGTCTCGGTCACGCCACCGTGGGTGGCCCAGCGCGTATGGCCGATGCCGATCGTGCTGGGCGGCAGATCGGGCGCCGCGTCGCCGATCTTGCCGATGCGTCGTTCGAGCGCGACGCGCGCATCGTCGCCGACGGCGATGCCCCAGGAATCGTAGCCACGATACTCGAGCTTCTTGAGTCCGCGCAGGACCAGGTCCGCCGCGTTGGGATTACGACCGACGTAGCCGAAGATGCCGCACATGGTGCGCCTCCTGGCCGTGGATGGGATGCGCAGACCAAGAGAGCAAGGAGGGCGGCACCTTGAGTGGCCTTTGTCGGCGCGTCACCACGCCGGTTTGCTCCACTCATCACGACCGTGCCCGCCGAGGGACCATCCGCCGAATGGTTCGATCGGTCCCTACCTCGTCATCCGCCCTGTCGGGCGGACCTGGCGCTCATCGAATGCGACTGCCGTCCTGCTCAGCGTCTGTCCGCGCGCCCTCCTTCCGGCATATGGGTTGAGGAAACGACGTCTATGACCTTATACCGCCGGGCAACGCGTGTGCCAAGCCTTCGCGCCGACCGCCCTCAGGCGAATCGGGGCGCGCGCAGCGCAGATCACCGCGCCGCCCCGATCCCTTCATTGTTGTCGGTTCCCGGCGACGTCGAAGGTCGTCGTCACGTTCGTCGCGAGCTCGGTCAGCTGGATCTGCGCGTATGACAGGGTCACGATCTCCTGAATCGACGTGGGGTTACCGGTATTCAGCTCGGGCGCCGTCGGGTTTTGAATGTTGCGCAGGTCGTCGGTCCCGTTCCCGGCTACCGTCGTCGTCTCGACCGAGCTGACCGTGACGTGCGTCAGCTTGATCTTGAAGAACGGCTCTTCCTTGCCCGACGGGCTCGTTCGCGTGAAGAGGATCGTCACGGTCTGCAACGTGTGTCCGCTGACGACATCGAGGAAGAGGTGTGGGCTGCACTTGTCGAGATCCTTGAGGACCTGAATGGGTGAGAACACGGCCCTGCCCACCCCGGCGGCGCCGGTGGCGGTCATATTGGCGACCTTCGACGTGAAGCCATTGAGCTGGATGGCGCCCTGCAAGCCGGCGACGGTCACCGTCCCAGTGCAATCGGGAAGCTGGAGATAGGCGTTGAGCGCCGCCCAAGATGCTGAAGGCAGCGTGACGACGAGACCGGCCACGAGCAGGCAAACAACGGCCAGGGATCGAAATCTTGCGGCCATGGACATTACTCCGAAGGGTTGCGAGCGCGACGCATGGGTGCGCGAGGCCACGCGCCCAAACAGACTACCGTAGAGCCGCGACCGAGAGCTAGCCGATTATTCGGCCGCCCATCACGCGGATGGTGTCCCCCGTCACGTACGCCGATGCGTCGGAGGCGAGAAAGACGCACGCATCAGCAATATCTTCTGGGCGCCCGAGTCGCCGCAGCGGGATCTCCTTGAGCTGCGCGGGATCGCCCGGCGGCGTCTGCTTGAACTCCGGATACCACTCGGCGTAGCGGCGCTCGGTGTCGATGAAGCCGGGCACGACCATGTTGGCGCGGATGCCAAACGGACCGAGCTCCGCGGCCAGCGCGCGGATCAGCCCGAGCAGGCCCGACTTCGCCGCAGTGACCGCCGCGGTGTTGGGCCGACCGGTGATCGCCGACTGCCCGCCGAGCGCGATGATGCTGCCTCGCCCGCGCGTCTTCATACCGGGGACCACCGCGCGTGCGAGATAGAACGCAGAGTGCAGGTCCACCGCCATGACGCGATGCCAGTCGTCCAGCGAGGTCTCGGTGATCGGCGTGTGCGGCCGGATCGCCGCATTGCAAACGAGGATGTCGATCGCGCCGAGCTCGGAGAGTGCGCGCGCGACCATCGTCTCGACGGCGGCCGCATCCGCGATGTCCGCGAGAGCCGACACGACGCGCACGCCAGCCTTGCGGCAGTCCGCCGCCACCGCGTCGAGCTCGTCGGCATTGATCCGTGTGTTCAGCACGAGATCCGCGCCCTCGGCGGCAAACGCCAGCGCGACCGCGCGGCCGATGTTGCGGCTGGCGCCGGTGATCAGCGCTCGCTTGCCCTCGAGCCTCATGGTTGGCGCTAGTGTAGCCGATGCGGCTTGAACTCGTTCGGTGTGCAGCGTAGCGTACCGATGCTCGGGATGGCCATCGTGCAGATCGGGTTTCACCTCACTCCATTCTGGAGTCCGACCGATCGGACGCCGACCGCGATCATCGATGAGGCCATCGAAGTCGTTCGCGCGGCGTCGACGATGGGGTTTGCCTGGGTATCGATCGGGCATCACTGGATCTCGCATCCCACCGTGTGGCCCCAGCCGTTCCCGCTGCTCGCGCGACTGGCGGCCGAGACCGGCGAGCTGCGTTTGAAGACCTCGATGTTGCTCCTGCCGCTGCTCAGCGCCGTCGACGTGGCGGAGAACGTCGCGACGCTCGACCACATCACGCACGGACGTCTCGACGTCGGCGTCGCGATCGGGTATCGCGAGCGCGAGCTCGAGGCGGCGAAACTCACCCGTAAGGATCGCGTGGCGAAGCTCGAGGAGTCGCTCGACGTCATGAAGCGACTCTGGCGCGGCGATGACGTGACCGTCGAGGGCCGATACACGACGCTGACGGCGGCGAGGATGGGCTTCACGCCGCATCAGAAGCCACACCCCCCGCTCGAGATGGGGGCGCAGAGCGTCGGCGCCACGCGGCGGGCCGCGCGGCTCGTCGACGCTGTGTTCTTCGGGCCGCAAATCGCGTGGGACGACATCGCCAGGCTCGTCGGCGTGTATCGTGACGCGCGAATGTCCGAGGGGCCGCGGACGCCGGGACGCGCGCTCGCCTCGCGCAGCCTGATCGTCGGCGCCAGCAAGGAAGCGGCGCGCGCCGCGGCGCACGCCTATCTCGAGCGTACGTTCGCGATGTACCGCGGCTGGCAGATGCAAGAGCCGACGATGGTGCCGCTGCAGCTCGGATTCGACACCGATCTGGACGCGTGGACGATCAACGGCACTGCCGCGCAGTGCGTCGAGTCCCTCGTGCACGCCCGCGCGCTCGGGCTCGACGGCGTGGGTCTGAGCATCTACAGCCTGCCGCGCGACGTCGACGCGCGCGTCGAGTATCTGCAGATGATCGACGAGGAGATCGTGCGGCCCGCGGCAAAGCTCGGCGCCTGACGGGCGTTATCGATCAGCGCGCGGCGCTCGGCGTCGCGAGCGCCATCGGCGCACGGACCGGCGCGCGGAACGTGACCGCGATCGCCACCGCCGCGAGACCGATGCCGAACGAGCCGAGGAACAGCCAGAAGTAGCCGCCGAAGTTGTCGTACAGCCAGCCGCCCGCCCACGGTCCCAGCGCCATGCCGAGCGTGGAGACGAAGGCGACGGCGCCGAAGGCCGCACCCATGATGCGCTCGCCGAAGTACTCGCGCACGAGGATCGCATAGAGCGGCATGATGCCTCCGTACGCGAATCCGAAGATCAGCGCGACCGCATAGAAGCCGGCGAGCTCGCGGGTAAAGAGATAGAGGCTGACGGCGGCCGCCTGCAGCGCAAGCCCCGCCACCAGCGTGCGCTTGGCGCCCACGCGATCCGCTACGAGACCGCAGATGATCTTGCCGCTGAGCGAGGCCAGGCTCGCCACGCTGAGCACGGTGGTCGCCGTCATGGCGCTGATGCCGTGATCGATCACGTTGGTGACCATGTGGAAGATCGGGCCCGAATGCGCCGCGCAGCAGGCGAAGTAGGCCACCGCGAGCGCCGCGAACTGTGGCGTGCGGAGCGCCTGGGCCACCGTCAGGTCGACGTCGCCGTGGTCGTCCGACGCCGCGGCGCGAGCGGTTGCGATCGACGGCGGATTGCGCACGAGCAGCGCCGCCGGAATGATGACGAGCCAGACGAGATCACCGATCACGAGCATGGCCGAGCGCCAGTCGTAATTTGTGATGAGCCAGCGCGCGAGTGGCGCCAGGACGGCGGATCCGACGCTGACGCCCGCCGAGACGAGGGCGACGGCGAGGCTGCGATGGCGGGTGAACCACCGCGCCGTCGTCGCGGTCATCGGCGTATAAAAGCTGCCGGCCGCCAGTCCGACGAGGACGCCGAACAGCAGCTGAAACTGGACGAGCGTGGTCGCGCGGCTCGCCGTCACCAGCCCGAGGCCGAGCAGGATGCCGCCGCTCAGCACGACCGCGCGCGTGCCGAACCGATCGGACAACGCGCCCCACAGGAACGCGCCTGCGCCCATGCAGAGCCAGTTCACCAGCGCGGCGGTCGAGATTCCGGTGCGGGACCAACCCATGGCGTCGGCGATCGGCGCCAGGAACACCGTGAGCGTGGTCATCGCACCGAAGCCGACACACGTCACGACGATGCCGACGACGACAATGACCCAGCCGTAGAAGATCTTCATCAGACGCCTCGCGTGCCGACCGTCTGCTGGATGCTGCGCAGATGCTCGTCGGTGTGCTCGATGAGGGCACGAGTGATGAGCTGCTCGGCTGTCATCGGCGGTACATCGTCGAAGACGATACCGCTCTTGGCAAGCTCGGCGTCGTCAAGTCCGCGGACGACGCTGGCCGCCGCGGCCGCAGTCTTGCGCATGAGCGCGAGCGTCTCCGTCTTGGTGCAGGCGGCGTGCTCGACCGCGTGTCTGGCGTTGAGCTCGTCGAGCATCGCCCTCGTGAAGTGTCCACGCGACCCACCCGAAGCGATGGTCGTGGCGATGCGCGGGACAGCCTCGTAGGCGCTCGCCAGATGGTGGGCAGTGACCCCGACCGTCCATTTCTCCGCCGACGTCGTCTTCTTCCAGTCCGCGTCGCTCAATCGCTCGAGCGTGGCCGCCGTCTCCCGAACCTTCGTTTCGAATCGTGTCGCGAGCGCATCGCCCTTGGTGGCCATGACAATCCTCCCTCTGGACAGGCGCCGTCAACCGGCGCCGTCATTACTACGTCGAACGGGAGGACCCGCGATCGACAGGCAGACCAGGGATTTCGACGACCGGCCGCACTTCGACCGTGCCGAGACGGGCCAGGGGAATGCGGGCGGCGACGGCAACCGCCTCGTCGATGTTTTTCGCATCGATGAGGAAGTAGCCGCCGAGCTGCTCCCTGGTCTCGGCGAACGGCCCATCGGTCACGAGTGGCTTGCCGTTGCGGACTCGTACGCTGGCCGCCGTCGAGGTGGGATGAAGCGGCGCGGCGGCCAGGTATTGCCCCGCGGCGTGGAGCTGGTGCGCGAGCTCGGTGGATTCCCGATAGCATTGCTGACGCTCGGCATCGTTGAGCGCGTGCTCGTCTCCGTAGATCAGCAGCATGTATTTCACGATCTGTCTCCGTCGTGCCGTCCGCCCTCCGCGAAGCGCGGCGAGCGGAACGAGATTTCCATTACGATCAGGGATGGCGTGGGCGCGCGATGAGATTCAGAGTCTGGCTTGCGAAGCGAAACGTCAAGGAGGAGTGAATGCGAGGGGGCCCTCAGCCGAGGGCCCCCTCGCGAGCGAGCTAGACCTTCAGCTGCAGCTCGTTGCGGACGGCACGCACGCCGGGGGTCTTGCGCGCGAGCTCGGCGGCGCGGTCCTTGACCTTGACGGTCGGGACCGTGCCCATCAGCGTCACCATCCCGTTGTCGGCGCGGACGCGGATGCTCGTCGACTTGAGCTGCTCGTCGGCGGCCATGCGGTCGCGGATCGACTTCGCGATCTCATCGTCCTTCGCGTCCGCGGCCTTGCGCTTCATGTCGGGAACGATCTCGAGCGTGTTCCGGACCGACTTCACGCCATCGACACCTTTCGTGATCTCTTCCGCGGCGGCTCGCTCCTCGGGCGAAGCGACCTTACCGCGCAGGGTGACGACGCCGCTCTGCGTCTCCACCTTGATCTGGCGCGCCTTGGTCCGCTTGTCCGCGACCAGCTTCATCTTCGCCTTGGAGGTGATCCAGGAGTCTTTGACCCCCATCCCACCGCCCTGCGAATCGGCGGCCGGCGCGGGCGTCGTGGCCGGTGTCGTGGCCGACTGCGCGGCGCTGACAACCGGATACGCGAACAGCGCGGTCAACAGCAAAAGAAGAGCGATTCTCATGGATGGCCCTCCCGGGGGTCAGATTCCAAAGGGTGTGCCAATCCCGGCCGCCGGTCACCCATGAGTACTGGCAGCGCCACGCGTTTGATGTGTCGCGGACTTCCAGAGCGCTGTCTGGCCGGGACCCGGATGAGAGGGGCGCCGCCCCAGTCGGGACTGTCAGCTGGCTGCCACGAAAAAGACGGGTTGGCACAGCTGCAGTGCGCGCGGACGCTCCCGCTAGCCGCCCGCCATCGCGCCGATCACGAGGAACGGCTCAGCGCCGGTCGCCACCGCGTCGGGCAACGGAGCGTCGGGCGACTCGTGCGACAAATCTTCCTCGCAAGCGAAGAACCGCACGAACGCTCGGCGCTGCTGCGTGACCTGATCGCGAATCGTCCCTCGCAGCATGGGATAGCGGGCCTCGAGCGCATCGAGAATCGATCGCTGCGTCACCGTCTCCGCGATGTCGAGCTTGAGCTCGTGGTCGACCTTCGCGAGCGTGCGCAAATGCGACGGCAGAACCACGCGGACGGTCATGGCAGCGTTTGCACCTCGACCGCGACGACGGCCGGCAGATGCTGCACGATCGGCGTCCAGTTGTCGCCGGCGTCGGGCGAGACGTACACCTGTCCCCCGGTGGTGCCGAAGTACACGCCGCAGGGGTCGAGTGCGTCGACGGCCATCGCGTCCCGCAGGACGTTGACGTAGCAATCGCGCTGCGGCAGGCCACGCGCGAGCGCCTCCCACTCGTTGCCGCCGGTTCGACTGCGGTACACGCGCAGCTTGCCGTCGGGCGGATAGTGCTCCGAATCGCTCTTGATCGGCACGACGTAGATGGTCTCGGGCTCGTGCGCGTGGACGTCGATCGGAAATCCAAAATCGGTCGGCAGATTGCCGCTGACCTCGCGCCACGACTCACCGGCGTCGTCGCTGCGCATGACGTCCCAGTGCTTCTGCATGAACAAGACATTCGGGCGCGAGCGATGCATCGCGATCCGATGAACGCAGTGGCCGACTTCGGCGGTCGGGTTCGGAATCTGCTCCGACCGCAGGCCGCGGTTGATCGGCCGCCACGTCTTGGCGTCGTCGTCGCTGCGGAAGACGCCGGCGGCGGAGATTGCGATGAAGAGCCGTCCGGGATGGACGGGATCGAGGACGATCGTGTGCAGGCACATCCCGCCGGCGCCCGGCTGCCAGGACTGCGCCGACGCGTGGGTACGCAGCCCGGGCAGCTCGTGCCAGGTCTGCCCGCCATCGCGCGACTTGAACAGCGCGGCGTCCTCGACGCCGGCGTAGATGGTGTCGGGATCGGCCGCGGACGGCTCCAGATGCCACACGCGCGCGAAGTCCCACGGGTGCGGCGTGCCGTCGTACCAGAGATGCGTGCCCGTGGGGCCGTCGTAGACGAACTTGTTGCCGACCGGCTCCCACGTCTTGCCGCCGTCGTTCGAGCGCTGGATCAGCTGACCGAACCAGCTGCTGGATTGCGAGGCGTAGAGCCGATTCGGGTCGGCGGGCGAGCCCTTGAGATGATACATCTCCCAGCCGCCGAAGTGCGGGCCGCTCACGTCCCAGCGCTCCCGCTTGCCGTCCGACGTTAGAACGAACGCGCCCTTGCGCGTGCCGACCAGCACCCGTATCCGGCTCATCGTTGGCTTCCTCCCGCTTCCACGATCGATTTCATGTCCGTCAGTCCACGCTCGAAGTTTCCGCCGATCATCTTGTCCATGTCGATGAACAGGTGGAAGATCTTCGCGACGAAATTCGCCTCTCCCACCATACTCCACGTCACGGCGGTTCGATCACCGTCCGGCCGGAACGTGAACTCCGCCGTGCTCGTCGCGGCGAATGGCTTCAGGAACTGCAGACTGATCCGCACCAGCTCGTCGGGGCGGCTCTCGGTGACCGTCATTCGTCCTTCGCCGACTTCTTTGTTGCCGGCCCAGGTGTAGACCGCGCCCGGCCCCGCCGGCGCACCCTCGAACGATTGCTTCATCGCCGGATCGAGCTTCGCCCACGGATTCCACTCGCCCCATCGATGAAAGTCGTTGACCTGTGCGAACACCATCGAGGCGGGCGCGGCCATGGTCACCGTGCGGACGACGCGGTAGTGCGATGGCCGCGCGGCGACGAAGGCCGCGAGACCGATGACGATCACGGCCAGCGCCGCGACGATTTTCACGACGGGTCTCCTTCCCGAACCGGCCGCACTTCGACTGTGCTGGTTCTAGCCAGGGGAATGCGCGCGGCGATCG